>Ga0180432_10010713_pt1 | contig 10918 bp, 12 predicted proteins | sample SS_ome_10_FD_132414 | JGI IMG/M metagenome (GOLD analysis project Ga0180432, IMG submission 132414) | Hypersaline lake sediment archaeal communities from the Salton Sea, California, USA - SS_1_MS_2 metaG | ecosystem: Environmental > Aquatic > Non-marine Saline and Alkaline > Hypersaline >...
ATGAATTATAGATATAAGTTAAAAAATCAAGCACACTTTTTCGGCTCATAATAATTATATGTACAATAAACGGATTAACCCGTCCGTCTTTTTCTTGATATTTCAGGACATTCATGTATACCGTATATGCTATTTTAAGTTTCCTTAATGAATAAAGGAGTTGCCATCATGACAGAGCTCAAAGAGACCCCGCCTCGGCTCATCGAAAATGGCAGGGTCGTCGAATGGGGATTCTTCAGGACGCCCATTCGCGATCTGAACCTCCTGGACATCAGGCTCCCCGGCCTCCCGAAGGCGCTGAACAATTTCCGCCTCAAGGAGTGGCAGCACTACGCCCTCATCGGAGGTGATTTCATCCTCACCTTCTTCTTTATCGACGCCAAGTACATGAGCGTCTCCTTCTGCTACTTCATGGACAGGAATACCGGCAGCTTCACCGAGCATCACCGGAACGTCCCCTGGAGGGCCGCCCGCCTCTCATGGGATCTCTTCAACGGCGACTGCCGCTTCCATGCCCGCAACTACCGCATGGAATTCGACAACCGCCTCTCCGAAGGGAGGCACCTGGCGCGGATAGATATAAAGGGGACGAGGAAGAAGCCCGGAATACGCGCCGATATCGAGATGCTTGAAGACCTGAACAGGATTCAGCCCCTCGTCTCGGTGGTCCCCATAGGCGAAAACCGCCCCATGTACACGCATAAGGCGCCGGTTCCGGTGCGGGGGGAGATAACCTGCGGCGACAGGCGCATCATCCTGGATGAAAAGAGGGATATCACCTTAATTGATATACAGAAGACCTACTATCCCTTCAATACCTGGTGGCGGTGGGGCGCCTGCGCGGGATACGATAGGAGGGGCCGCCTGATTTCCGTCAATCTGGTGCAGAACATGACGACCGTGGACGACGAGATGCACAACGAGAACTGCATCTGGGTGGACGGGAGGCTGTCCCCCCTTTCAGCCGTCCGCTTCGATTTCGATACAAGGGACATCATGAAACCCTGGAGGGTGGAGACCACCGACGGCAGGTGCAGGCTTTCGATGAAGCCGATGGGCGAGCGGAAGGGGTATATTAACCTCGGCATACTCGTCGACGAGTATCATCAGCCCTTCGGGCCCTTTTCCGGGACCCTTGTCGACTCGGAGGGGGTTTCACATGAGATAGATAATTTCTTCGGGGTCACCGAGCACCACAGGGCGAGGTTCTGAATTTGCTGGTGGCCACCGAATGAAATGAAGAAAGCATCAAACACCTCCCGTACAGTAGATGTTGCCGGAGACGGCGGAAAGCACTGAAGAGATGCTGCGGAATCGCTTGCCGAGCGGCTTCAGTATGCAGCCGCTCAAATCGAGATGGTTTGCTGCCGACAGCGCTCCTTACAGCTCACGAGATAAAGAGAGACAGCACTATCCACTGAACAAGTCCGGAAACGATTGCAGCTGCTATCCCGATGAGTATCACCGGCAACCAGCCCTTCTTCCGCTTCCGGAGCACCTTCCTCGTGAGCAGGCCGGCGGCAACTCCGATGAAGGGAACGGTCACCAGCATTCCCAGAACATCCCGCTCGGCAGTCCCCCGTTCCAGGAGGGCATTGCGGTGGTCATCGGGATCAAAGTAGACGGCAATATCGGGACGTTCCGTCAGCTGCTCGACCCGTTTTCGGGCGGCCGACTCGCTTGAGTAAAACCAGCCGCCGCTGGCAGTTGCTCTTACGCCGGTATACTGAATTCCAAGCACCGTGTATCGATAGGTGACAGCAACCTCGTAAAAGGTATTTCTCTTTCTACTGCTATCGCCACTGGAGTGACTGACAACATCTGCCGTAATGATGGTTCCCTGTGTCTGAAGCCACTTCTCGCTTTCAGCGCCGGTAATAATCTGTATATCAAGCATCACGGCATGTGCGATAACGCCGAGCAGGACAATGATCTCAAAGAGGGGGGATTTTTTGAGTCGCGTTATCACGCTCTCCCCGTTATTTGCATTGTTGTCGGACTCTTTTGTACTCAATTCTTTTCTCCGGGTATTGCAGGATGTACTGCGGGTTTACACTGTAATTTTCCTTTAGAATTTTCCTTTTGAACTATTGAGCAGTGATGCTCCCTCCCCAGCAGGGTGCGATTGGATTGTTATACAGAGTGGCTCGATTATATATTAAAAGGAGTTTGTGTCAATCCTTGTTCGTCATTTGAGTGAGGAGCGGTCTTCCGAATAAAACAAAAGTATTAATCTATCGTCGATCCGGCAATGGTGCCGCTCATCGTAAAGGAGCATATTCTCATACTCATACTGTTGACTTATTATATCCCGATGATGGCGAGCATCGATTATTCGTTCAAGATGGATGAACGGCTCTAGGCCACTATGCCGGATATGACCCTGGCTCGATATACATCCTACTGGTGCGAGAATATAATTCTGTTCCCCTCTTTTCTCCTGGCGATGTTCTGTTCTTTCAAAACATTGGCAACGAGTATCTCCAGGCGGGAGGGGAGCTTGGGCATTCGTATAAAGACTTTAAACTGAACATAGGGATTCTCGGATGCTTTCAGATCTTGAATGATCTGATGTACAGTCGCCTCGCGGCGGCGCTTCAGAATAGAGAGAACCTCATCTTTTAGTGCCCTGTAATAGGTTTCGAAGAATGAATAAAACTCGATGCAGTCCTCCCCTTCCACGGTATCAATGACCTGCAGCTTGTGAAGAGGCTCCCCCTTGGTCACGGAGATTAACCGGGTGGCATTGGTGACACTTCTGTGCGAATCCGTGGCAAGTTTCACATAGCCCAGTTCGGCAAATCGCTTGAACTTGCCCATCATCGAAATGCAGTTATTGAAATTGCTGTTGAAAAAGGGGGGGTTGATCTCCAGGGTGGCGTCTCCTGTTATGAACAATTTATGCTCCGGGTCGTAAAATGAGAGGTGTCCGGGGCTGTGCGTCGCATCGTGGACGGCAAAGAATCTCCCGATCTCCCAGCCGTTGAATTCCACATCACCGTATCTCCTCGTTATGCGGCTGTCATTGTACAGTATCTCAGCATCATCAGCCATGGTTTTGACCCATCTGAACAGTTTGGCGATCTGCCCATCAACCATACGTTGCGCCAGAGCCAGGGAGATTCTGCTGGCGATGTTGGGAATAGCTGCGGGAAAAGTGAAGCCCATTTCCCGGTAGGGATTGTAGTACTCCATGACCTCACGGTATTCGCCGGTCCAGTGATTGTAGATATCAAGCGTACTGACTTCATCTTCAGGGACCAGAAACCGAACATCGCTGTAACCGGCTTCCAGAATTATATCGTTGTTGCATACGTGATCGAAGTGCCCCTGGGTCAGCATCAGGACGAGGCGCTTGGCGCCATCCCGGCGGTACTTTTCCAGTATGGTAAGGAGTTTCTCCCGGTAATGGGGATATGTTCCGGTATCGACGAGGAGCACCATATCCCTGTCCCGCAGAATGAAGCAGTTTGAAGAGGGCGGTTTAAAGAAGAAGTTGTCGGAAACGTATCCCTCAATCATCCAGATGTCCGGTGCGATCTCCATTACTTTGGTTTGATTGATCTCTTTTGTTGGATATCTGCCTGGTGTTAAGCCTCCCTGGAATGCCATGAGCTGCACCTCCTGAAATTTTTGTTGACAACTGATTAGATTAATAAATATAATAGATTAAATCAATTATTCAAATGATATAGTTCTTGTAAAGGGATATTCAGAAGAAAACATGAAAAAATAATATAAAATATGATTTGATATTCATCCAAATGGTGTACTATTTCGAGTAGGCGTTCCGTCTGTATATGGCTCTCTATTTCTGATGCAAGAGGAGATTTCTTTGACCAGAGCGAAACAGCGACATGAAAAAGTTGTCAGTGATATTCTTATCGGAATATTTACCGGTCAACTCACCGCCGGTAAAAAGCTCCCCACGGAGAAGGAGCTTTCTGAAGAGATGAAGGTTGATCGGACAACGCTCCGGGTTGCACTGAAACAGCTGGAGGCGATGCATCTTCTGGAAATTCGGCAGGGTGATGGCATCTATGTAAAGGACTACATGAAGCATGCCGGTATGGATTTTCTCAGAACTCTTATGCTGTCTCAGGAGGAAGTTAACGCTCAACTGATTATTGATCAGTATCTATTCGATGAGCTGTGGGAATTCTGGATGATATTCTTACCGGAGATAATCAAAATGGCAGCAAGGAAGTCTTCGCCGAGAGATTTAAAAACGCTGATGGCTATGGTGGAGCAGGAGAGGGAACATATTGGCAATCTGGATCAAGTCGTAGAGATAGAGCTTTCGCAGCAGGATTTCATTGCCCAATTAACAAACAACATCGTTATTATCCTTCTTTTCAATTCATCCCGCCCTATTCGTAAAAAGATGCTTGAGATAATTTTCAATGCTATTTCCAGGGAAGAACTGCAACAGCACCTTGAGACGAAAACTGTTCTGCTCCGTGATTATTACAGCGGCGTATCTCAATATGATCCTGATGTTTTTGATAAATACCGACAGATAATTTCTGGATACAGGGACAGGATCATACAATCGTTCATCCAAAATGACGCTGACGAGAGTGGTTGATGGTAGCCCAGGATCTGTTTTCAGGAACTGTTCTTGCGCGACCACATATCGTTCTAATCGGAGTTGACAATTCGGTCTCTTCGTGATGTAAAAGAAAAATTACAAAGAAAAATAATACATAATGATAGGGGGAAGTTATGCGAAGAAGTTTTTTCAAAGGACTGATTATCGTAATTGGACTGTCCTTAATATCATTCTGTTCGGATATAAAAGCGCCGCCGGGGGATCAGTATCAGCAGGTTCTCGATGCGTATGTCGAAGCATTCAGTTCAAGGGATAGGCACGCCCTGGTCGAGGTTCATCATGCCAGCTGTTTTTATGTCGATCCTGAAGGTACGGTGGAGGTCTATGATGAGGATAATCCATTGAAGCCGGTTTTCCTGTCTGAAGATATTAAAGATATTAACTGGAGTCGAGCCAACTGGGAAGGCCGGAAAGTAGTGGAGAGATCTCGTGACAAGGTACACGTGATTGCGCGATTGGCCCTTTATGATAATAAAGGGGTAAAACTGGCAAGCTATGACGGTATATATATTTTGGTATGGCATGAAAGGAGATGGGGCATTTACGGCTATTCCCTCTTTAAACCTGAAGTAAATGAAAAAAAAGCATTGATGGCACGATCCGAATATTTCATGGATAAAAGACCGGGTCAAATGAAGGCTATCCTCAAAGTCCTCGATGATTATCTGAAATCCTTCAACGCCAGTGACAAGGAGGGACATCTCGACACCCATCACTTTCCCCATTTCCGATTGTCCGAAAAAAAGCTGAGCCTCTACAGTCGCGGTAACCACTATGTGACGATACCCCTTTTCTTTTCCCTGTTCAAGGCTCTGTCAGGCTTTAAATGGCATCATTCGAGATGGGATCATCTCAAAGCAGTACAGGCCTCCGATAAAAAGGTGCATATGATTACACGCATTTCGAGGCTGACAGGTGACAACGAGGTCTATAATTCTTCTGACTCCCTTTATATCATGAGCATTAAGAATGGCAAATGGGGCATACGGGGTCGTTCCAGCTTTGCCTCTTTTTGAATGAAAATTTTATTCCTCTTTACATGAGTATATAGTATGAAAAAGAAAAAGCACACCATCTGCCTGGTCGGATGCGGCATGATCGGCCATGTGCATGCCGGGGAGTACATGAAACACGCCGACAGGGTCGATCTCTACATCTGCGACCGTGACGAAGCGCTCTGCCGCAGGATGGCGGATAAATACAGCGCCGCCGGCATCATTCCGCGCTTTGACGCGGTTCTCTCGGACGGAAGAATCGAAGCCGTCGATATATGTCTCCCCCATCATCTCCACTCCGAGACGGCGATGAAAGCCCTTGATGCCGGCAAGCACGTCTTCATCGAAAAGCCACTCGCCAACTCGCTGGAGGAAGCCGATGCCATGATCGAAAAAGCACGATCTACAGGGCTGACCCTTGCGGTGCTGGAAAACTTCCGCTATGAGCCGGCAGTCGACCGCGCCGTCGAGCTGATGGCGCGCGGAGTGATCGGCGAGCCCTTCATGATAACGATTCACGAGGTGTCGTACGCGATAGAGATGACCTCGCGCATGAAGACCTATGAGTGGCGAATGAAGGCGTACACCGGCGGCGGGGGGATACTCTTCGACCGGGGCGTGCATCTCATGGCAATGGCGAACAGGCTGGGCGGGCCGGTCAGGAGCGTCTACGCCGTGACCCGCTGTCCCGATCGGAAATGGGACGTCGACGAGACATCCGTGGTGACGCTTGTTCACGAAAACGGCATCGTGACGAATATCATATTGAGCTGGAACGTCCGCACGCCCCCGGAGATGCCGCTGATGGCCGTCTACGGAAACGGGGGGAGCATCGTCGAGGTGCCCGAGAAGCGGCTGCCGGGCCATCTTCAGTTCGAGATCGGGGAGATCAGGGTGTTCAGCGAGATCGATAAAGAGTATTATGTCGGAGTCGACCGGGAGATCATAAAGGGAGTTCAGGAGTACATGAAGAGCCTGGGCGACGACGACATACCGGACGAATCGGTGGAGAAATCCTTCGCAACCGGTGTCTCAATCGATATTGTCAACGGGTACGCGGGATACAATGTCTACAACGAGGCGATTAAGGATTTTCTCGAATGCCTCGAGGCGGGCAGGGCGCCCCGGGTGGGCGGCGCCGAGGCGCGCTCGGACATCGAGCTGGTCTTCGCGGCCTACGAATCCGCGAGAACGGGACTGCCCGTCGAGATTTGATGCCGGTTCCTGAAAGGATTGAAGGAACAGAAGAGATGCCTGGCGCGCTGATGCTTTGAATTTAGCGGAGTGTTTTGTGAAGAAAGCATATATTGTTTTTATCCTCTTTATTATGATCATGTCCTGCTCTTCAACCGAAAAAACCGCTTCGCGTATAGTAACAAAAGTGTATATATCTGCGGATGGGAATAGCATTCTTCTTGATACGCCGGATACGCAGGGAGAGGTTTTATTTGAAGAGAGGGGATCGGTGTTTCAGATTATTGAAACGACCGGGGATAATCAATGGATTATTGTAATTCAGATGGCCGCAGAAGCTTCCGGGGAAAGAGATGAGACGGTGTATGTACTGTTCAATACCTATCTTAAAAGGAAAATCAATCCGGAACTTTATGAGGGAGACACATTGCTCGGTTTTGAGTATACCCCTGAGGGCGTTTTTGTGATTACCGGTGACGACAGGAGGATCAGCTTAAAAGTGCTCGAATGAAAAAATTTCACTTTCTCCCTTTGACATAAATGTACTCTATCATGCCGGTTTTATACAGAACACCGAGCAGGAAAGATATAAATGACAATCCCCAGGTCGTCCACCATCCCCTCTGGGAGAGACGAATAAAAAATGTTTTTAAACTCAGAGCGTTTAATGCATATCCGGGAAATACTTTATCGCCGATTTTCTGAAAGAATACAAGCTTTAATCCCGCCCTTTCCATTTGCATTTTATAGGTATCCTCATTGACTATGTTCTCCTCGGGGATAACCCAGTTCTTGACGCATGAGCTCAAAATCCTCTTTTTGATACTTCCCGCTGTGTTATATTTTTCCCCGAGAATTATATCCGTCATGAGGAGCTCTCCGTCTTTCTGCAGAATCTTGCTTGCGATGGAGAAGAATTCCTCTCTGGTCCTGAAATGAGCCGGACCTTCAATGGCAAAGATGTTGGAAAAACTGTTCTCCGGATATTCCATTGCGCAGGCATCACCGTGATGGAATTTTATCCATTTGTCGAGATGGAGGTCATGAGCTTTCTTATTTGAGTATTCAACATGCTTTCTTGTAATGTCTACTCCTTCTATCAGTTCCGGCTTAAATATATCGTAATAGACGAATGTTTCTGCTCCGTATCCGCACGCTACATTGAGAATCTTTGTGGCCTTCTCGATCTTGCTGTTTTGTATGAAAAATGTGAGCAGGTTTTTTGCAGCCTGCAAATATGTTTTTGTTCCCTTTTCCCAGTATCCGAAGGAAAGGAATTCCTTTGTCTGCTGAAGAATTGTATCGTATCGATCGCTGATGATGCTCGGACCATGGGAGTAAAAATATTCAACCATGCTTTCATGACTGTTCATATATTCCTCTCTTGACAAAACAATGAATAATTGAACAGAAAGCAGATCGCGATACGGTATTAATATATATTTAATGCCGGCAGCACAGTATATTGTAACGTCATATAACACAGTAAGAACAGATCTGCTCTGCTTTCTATATAAAGACGCATTACATTAGCTTCTGGTTGCAAAAAAATAAATTTTAAGCCGGCTGTATGCCGGAGATGAACCCCGGATTCAGCGGAACAGAATAACGCACCCTGCATTCGGAGCAAGCTCAATTCCCGATTCCATAATCCCGCACCCTTTATGCGTGCTGAAGATCATCTTGCCCCTTTCCGTTTTGCATTCGCTTTTCCGCGGCTTTCCGCTGAAATTAATGGCAACGACAGCCTTCTCGTCTTCACATGCTCGTTCATACATCAGGACTCCGGGTGAGATGTTTCCTGCTTCGATGAGATGAAGCGTCCCTTCCTGAAAGACCCGGTGCCCGTTCCTGATGCCGATTATATTCCGATATGCGTTGAGAAGGGAATCCGGATCTCCTTTCTCTGTCTCGACATTGATCGATAAGTAGTTTTCGTTAACGGGCAGCCAGGTCTTCACCCCGCTGCCGCTGAATCCCGCATTTTCGCTCCGGTCCCACTGCATCGGCGTCCGGCACCGGTCCCTGTTTATGAAGACTCCCAGCAGGTCTGCCAGTTTCTTCGGTATATGGCTGTATTGCCGGGCGATGGGATCCTGGGCTTTTTTAAACCCGAAGTCCGCGTCGGTCATGCCTATCTCCTCGCCATTGTAGACGACGGGGACGCCCCGCGCCGTCATCTGAAAAAGGGCGAGGCATTTCGCCTTTTCGGGATCGTTGCCGACCTTCGAGATGCTCCGCATCACATCGTGATTTCCGAATACAATAGTCGGTATGTAGGGATAGGGGAACTGCTCCTCGAATCTTTTCAGGATTCCCCTGAAGAAATCGGCACTGAACTTGATGTTGACGGTATCGAACATGAAAATCAGGTTGAGCCCGTCCTGGTTCTCGCCGAAAAATCTCTTCAGAACGTCCATGTTTCCCGACACTTCGCCGAGAAGCATCCGGTCGGGATCATAGCTGTCGACAATCGAACGCACCTCGCGTGCCAGCTCGAAGTTCTTCGGATGGTTGAAGTTGTATATCTTCTTCTGGAAGTAGCATTCGTCGTTATTGTCCGGCGTTGGGATGTAGCGAAAGGAGAAGGGATTGTTCCTGAACGATTCATCCTTGTAGATCGAGTTGAAGATATCCAGCCTGAATCCGTCGACTCCCCTGTCGAGCCAGAACCTCATCACGTTAAACATCTCCTTCTTCACCTCGGGAGCGTTGAAGTTCAGGTCGGGCTGAAAGGAGAGGAAGCTGCAGTAAAACCACTGTTTCGTCTTTTCATCGTACTGCCATCCGTTGCTGCCCACCATGGAGCGCCAGTTGTTGGGCGGACGCTTTCCCCTGCCGTCCCGCCAGATATACCAGTTCCTTCTGGGATTGTCCCTGCCGGATCTGGATTCCCGGAACCAGGGGTGCTCGATGGATGTGTGGTTCAGGACCATGTCGAAGATGATCTTCATCCCCCTCCTGTGGGTTTCTTCTATCAGGGTCAGCGCGTCCTCCATAGTGCCATAATCGTTTTCAATGGAGTAGTAGTCGCTGATATCATAGCCGTGATCCTGCTGGGGGCTCTTGTAGAATGGAGAGAACCAGATCGCGCCGAATCCGAGCTCCCCGATATGGTCGAGCTTTGAGATAATGCCCTTCAGATCGCCGATGCCGTCATTGTCGGCATCCATGAAGGATCGGGGATAAACCTGATATATAGGGGTTTTCTGCCACCACTTTTTCAGCTCGCTCATTGAAGTCACCTCGCAATTGGAGTTCTTTGTATCATGAGTAGGGAAACGATAGTATTACATAACAGGTAACATAATTTTCAACGGTCAGTATCATTTCGCCATTTATAACAACACCCCATTGTGCCTCATGCGAGTGCTCTGGAACTTCAACATCCTTTTCAAATTTCATGAAGAGGATCTGTTTGCTCTGACCCTGAAATATGTACGATTCCGATCCCTCGATGGGGATATCGGCATGTAACAACGCTGTGATAACATTCGGGAAATCATCCATAATAACACCATCTTGATGATGGGATTTATTTTTTTCTGAAAAATTGAGCAATTTAATTTTTTGTAATTTTTCCCGATGAGACATCCATCATCAGCTTATAGAGCATCTCTTCCGGATTCTCGATTGCAATTCCATTGAGATTCAAAAATATCAGAGCAGAAACAAGTGCAACTCGCTTGTTGCCATCGACAAACGGATGATTTTGAAAGATGTGAAAACAGTATGCAGCAGCCATATCGAAAATATCGTTATGAAGGTATTTCCCATTAAAAGTTGATTGCGGAATTGCTAACGCTGAACTCAATAAAGCGATATCTCTGATCCCCGGCTCTCCACCGTAAAGCTCAATTTGATTTGGATGAATTGAAATTACTTCTGCTAGAGTCAGAAACTCAATTTTCTTATTCTTCATTCAGCAAGTTTTTTCAAGGTATCTCTGTATTTTTTGTTTATATGATCCAGTGATTTATCGAGTTTCTTCAAACGGTTTTTATCGTGAACAGGTGAAATAATGATATTTTTTCCGTCAGTAGAAATTTCGAGGGGAGTGTCCGAATTGATCTTCAGCAATTCCAGTATCGGCTTGTCAATAATCAATGCCGAGCTG
>Ga0180432_10010715_pt1 | contig 10915 bp, 3 predicted proteins | sample SS_ome_10_FD_132414 | JGI IMG/M metagenome (GOLD analysis project Ga0180432, IMG submission 132414) | Hypersaline lake sediment archaeal communities from the Salton Sea, California, USA - SS_1_MS_2 metaG | ecosystem: Environmental > Aquatic > Non-marine Saline and Alkaline > Hypersaline >...
ACGGCCGCTCATAGTCAGGGGTGGAACTGCCGACACCAAAATAAGTCACGAAACGGCACGAGTGTCCCGGGGACAGCTCGACAGGATCCCACTTGACGGCATAGCCCCAGTCCTCATTGACCAGCGGCGTCTGTTGGCTGGGCGTGTAGTAATACTGGTTGACCAGACCCATATTGCGCATCTGGCCCCACACCACGGAGTCAGGGAGTCCTGCACTAAAGCCGGCCGCGCCTGCATCAAGTACGTCAGCGCTATTGATAACCCCCCGAATCGCCACATTCGGGTTCAGCGGGTCGTCATAGGTCACCCATGTATCAGGCAGCAGCGTGCCAGTTCCACCGCTGTCCGGCAACTCGGTCTCCGTAGTGATCACAGTGCCATCGGGCAGGTTGATGGCCTGGCCATCCCAGATGGATGCGCTGCCAAACGTACCGTCGAAAACAATCCGCACACCGATCTGGTGCCTTGCGCCACTGGTGTTATAGACGATATTCTCCACCTGCAACGTGTCGCCGATCAGCGTAAGGGTCTGGCGCACCTCAATCCAGGCAGCAACAATCTCGTCATCCTCTTCGTCAAATCTAACCGGCAGACGGTAGGTTCCGACGATGTCCCTGGTACCGACAGTAGGATTAGCAACCCAGAAATTCGTGAGGCTGCCCAGCGGCCCATCGTCCTGTTGAGCCATCAGATCATGAATATCGTACAGATACCCGACATCGTCGTCATCGTCGTCGATAACGGGTTGCGGATCAATGGCGATTGTGGTCTTGCTGCTGAACTGCGACGTCCAGCTCCCTCCCTGGACGACACTTGCGATATTGCGGTCTTCATCGCCTACACGTGTAGGGTCTCCGCCGATCGGGCCGGCAGGTCCGGTCCAAAGTTGGAAGCGGCCGGCGGGCCGATAGATATACTGCGCCGGGGCCGTTGCGGTTGCCTCCGAGGTAAGTATGAGGTCAGGGTACTCCATGACGAGGCGCGTCAGACCGCCGGGATGACTCACCGATACGCTATAGTCAATTTGGCAGAGAGCCGGCGGCGTGGCAAGCACACCCAAGCATGCTAACCACAGCAGCAACATGCGCTGCGGCAGATGTCCGTCAGATCTGATTTGAGGTGCCACGCAACCTCAGCTCCTCTCGAAGGCCGATACTTATCTTAGTTTGTCGAGAAGTGCAATGGCCTGCACAGTCTGGCCCTCGTCGGTACGGGCTGTCAGCCGCACGAGGTACTTCCCGTTCGGAACGCTTGCACCAGTATTGTTGCGACCGTTCCACGACAGCGTCTGGACGACTCCACCGGCAGCTTCCACGGGGGCCAGACGCGCGATCGGTCGGCCTGCTATGTTGCGAATGTCGGCGGTCACGTTTGCCGCACGCGTCAGGCTGTAGGTGATAATGACCTCACCGCCACGTGTGGCCGCCGTCGTCAGCCCCGAGACGGCCAGGCTGCTTGCCCGCTGACTCTCGGCAAATATCTTGAACCGCCGCGTCTCGGGCCCGTTATCGGTGCGGAAGCTATAGCCGCTTGTTGTGCGCATATACACGTCGCGGTCAGCGTCGAGGTCACGCAGAATCAGCCGAACATTGCCGGGCACGGTGCTGTTCAGCTTGTCCCAGCTCAGATAAACGGGAGCGTTTGCCGTCGCGCAAGCGACCTCGATATCCCACTCCTGGCGTTCGCTGAGACTGTTGCGGATATCACGCACATAGTGTCCGGAGCGACTGCCGAGGTTCGACTGCAACATGTAGAGTGAGACGCCGGCCAGCAGTGGCGGGGGCTCGGTCAGATCAAGGCCGATGTCATAGCCGTCGCCGGCTTCAGGATGCACACCGATATAGTTGACCGGGTCAAGGTGGGAGCCGCTGGACGCCGACAGTTGCAGAGTCCACTGGTCATCGCTAACGGCGCTCTGTGCGGAAGCCGGTCGCGGCCGGTTCACGGCCACGGAACTTACGGACGGGTTATAGACAACCAGAGTTGCGTCCCGCAGTACGTGCACCCAGTAGCCGCGCATGAATTCCATCATGTCTTCGAGGGGGTTAGAAGAGAACTGGTAGTAGCCACCTGTGGTGGTCGCAACAAAATCGAACAGGACGCCCTCCGTAATCCCTATATCCGCCGACATCGCCTCATACAAATCATAGCGATTGCCGTCGGCAATGAAGCCTACGGTACCCCAGTCAACGGTTGATTTGTAGGGATTGCCGATCAGGTTCCAGCCCCGTGGCTGTGCGTTCCCGTAGATGAGCCTGATATTGTATGTCTCCACATTACTCAGCGTATCGAGTTCGTCGGTAGCCAGAGTGCATTGCTTGGGCAGCCGTACGAAATACCCGAGGCCCGCCGGAGGCTGGCTGACAATCGCATTGTCGCCACGGGCATCCGGGGGGTTGAAGCCGCCATATTCATCCGGATAGATGTGGTACTTGCTCTCGCGTTCGTCGCCGGGTACCCAGCGCACCATTGCCACCTGGTCGTACGGAATGCCGAATAGTTCGGAAGGAGTAATGGCGATGTTGTTGACGGTTTGCCCCAGTCGTGGGTAAGGCAGGCTGATCAGATGCAATCCGGCGTCTATTGAAGGAGCCGAGACTCGGAAATTACTTATTGCGGTACTTGCCGGATTGCCGTCAACATCGGATGCGTCAATTGTGAGCGTGTGACCACTGCGTGTCAGGGGGGTCGTTAGCTGTAGCTTCAGCTGGCCGTTGCTCGGCTGGTAATCCCAGCCCACCAGCACATTTCCATCAAGCTTGACCACGATGGTGGCTTCATCTACGCCGCTACCAACGTCGGTGATGGTCGCCGCTATCTCGGGCAGTAGCGAGGTGATGGTCTCACCGTTGCGTGGGGAACTGATGCTTATCTGCGGCTCGGTGGTATCCACGCCTACTCGCAGGTTCAGGCGTCCGTGTCCGTAGGTGTTATCGGGCACCGGATTACCGGACGGGTCGCGCTGCAACATGTGCTTCACTGCCAGTGTCTGAAACATCTCAACGAGCTTGGCACATGTCCGACTGCTATCCTCGTCCAGCAAGAGGGCAGCGGCACCTGCGACATAGGGAGCGGCAGCAGAGGTGCCTACAAATGGGTTGTGGGGCCCCTCGCCGCCAATAGTGACGAGGTCGGGAGCTGACAGGTCCGGCTTCAGCAGTCCGGCGATGGAAGGGCCGCGAGAACTGAAATCCTCGATTTCGTCTATCGGCTTCATATCCATGTCGGGGGGGATGAGCAGCGAGCCCCGTGTGGCCCCAATGCTGTATGAGCCGCTTGCCTCCGCCGGTATCGGCAGACTGCGTGCCAGGACTCGATGCATTTCCTCAATGTCATAATTCGGGACAAAAAGTTGGAACCTGTCGTTAGGTGTGATTGAAGCGGGCGACATCCACTCGATGCGCAGGTTGTAGGGGCCCGCCGCAGGCACATAGGCGATAAGGACTTCGGCCGGCGGGTCATCACCATTCTGCGTCACGGCCGACCGCGCCATCTCCGTGCCCATCATGTCGTAGAGCACCAGGTCATAGTCATGGTTCGTCGTGCTGCCCGCGGTCTGGAACCAACTCAGGTAGGCCTCGAAAACGCCCGCCGACAAGTTGAACCCCATGTCGGGGTCGCCCGGGCTCCATTCGTGGAACCGGTCGCCGTTGCGGTCCGCCCAGTCGCCTTCATAGTGGCGTCGGGCATGGTTGCCGGCGGCATTGACCCAGAAAACGCCCGCTGCCCGCGCTGCATTCACCTTCTGCGACAACTGATGGGTCCCGTTGTACGGGCCGCCGAAAATGCCCATGGACATCACTGCAACCTTGAAATTTCCGGTCCGCACATGCGTGATAGCATCGCTGACTTCCATTTCGGTGGCGGCGGTAATCTGCTCAATGTCTGCTCCGGGAGCCATGTCACGCACAATGATGGTCACTGCTTCACCGTGGGAACCCTCGCCAAAGCCGGTGTCAATAATCGCCACCCTGACGCCATCGCCAGTGATGCCGTTGGTGTGCATAGCGGTGGCGTTGGTCAGTTGCACACCCTCGGAAATAGGCCTCTGCAGGGGGACCGGGCGGATCGGCACTCGCACCTGAGCAACATCCCGCAGGCTGGCGACGGCATTGAGCTTGCCTGCGGGGAGCCAGGCCTGCACGCGCTCACCGATGCGCACATCAACACTGCCGCCGTATGCGCCGAGATTGATCGCCGAGGCCGCCCGCGCGCTGCGGAAGAGCACCTCAACTTGCACACGACCGTTGCTGGTGGTGACCAATCGGGAGGCGGCAGCAGGCATGACGCGGCCCGCTTCGGCAGCAGAAGCTGCGGCGCGCAGGGGGCCGGCCAGATCGTCGGACAACCTTCCCGCGGCCATCACCGGTGCGACCGCTATCAACATCATGGCCAGTGGGATAGCACAGAGGCTCAGGTGCCAGCTATTGACAAGGCGACTGTGGTGCCTCAATCGGCTTCCTCCTCCCCATTGTGAAACGTCACTTGGTTTGCGCTTCACAATGCGGCGGCAGCATTATATGTGTATGAACTGTCTATGACACCGTACCCGTGGTAAGCGCGCCCTGAAGCTCTCAAGGGCCGACCGCTTGCCTCGAAGTAAGCGTGTAAGAAATCTGCCCATCCCGTCTCGGCCGCCAGTACGTACTCTTGGCGGTAGTGGTCCGGGACATCCTCCCAACCCGCTGGGAAAAATATGCCCAGATTCCCGGGATGCACTTCTGCGTTCGCTGTTTGCTGCTGGTTGCCCCCGATGATCGCGCCATCTACAGCTGCAGCCAACTCGGCGGCACACCGCTCCACGACATCGTCTGGCGCCATTAACTGTAGCAAGTTGGCCAACTCCAGCAGATCACACATCTCGTTGCGGTAGCCCCAGCTTCGCGTGCGGCTTCGCACCAGCCGGACGAAACGCGCGTTGGTGCTCAGGTTCACATGCAGAGCTTCCACAAGCTCACCCAATGCGTCTGCTACTTCGGCAGTGGCCCCCAGGTTCATGCCCACCAGGGCATGGGAGTAGCTCGAGCAAAGGGCATCAATGACCGCACCAGCATCTGTGTAGCCGCTCAGCCCTGCGAGCGTTGTCGCCCATGGCAAGCCCGGACTCGGTACGCGGTCGGGCGATGCTATCATGTAATCGGCCACAGTTCGCAAGCCGTAGGCTACCTCCAGCCCGGCTGCATAACAGGCTTCCAATGCCACCAGGTCCACCCGTGTACCCCGCGGTCGGCTCTCATCAAGAGCGCCGGCCAGTTCAGGCAGCGTCAACGCGTCACAACTACCCCCATCGAAGGCAACCCCGCTGAGGCCGGGCTCCAGTGTCGCTAAGCCGGTGCCGTGGCCCAGCACGATGAGGATGTAGCGGTCAGCCTCGAGGTTCTGCCAGGCCCAGGACATGAACGACGAAAGCGTTGACTGTGCGCCCATGTTGGCGACGCCCATTCGCCGGCGCTGACGCATCTCACCCGGCTGTCTCAACCACCTCACACACTCGCCGGCGCCGTCAATCTGCACTGCGGCCGCGCACTCGCCATCACGAGCGGCTCTCATTATCGTGTCCAGGTATGCCTCGGCATCCGCCTCGAGGTCATCCTGACCACTCAGGTAGGCCATGACGGCCCATTCTGTGCGCCCATCAGCGAACGCATTGTCAAGGAACACTGCCGAACATATTGTTACTATGACAACGATGCGGCTTAGCCAATTGCGGGCGGCCCCTGGTGCCATCTGCACCCCGTGTCAGCGCCCCACATTGCCCCGCTTGACCGGGCCAAAGAAGCCCGGCTTTCGGGTAGCGGGCTTGTGATCAGAATCCTCGCCGGCGGACAGTGGCCCGGGCGGCAACGCAGCAGTCGTAAACTCACGCATCCCACTGTAAAGCCACCCAGTCTTGTTCAGATCCCTGTTGAACGGAGACGCGATGTCGCCGCTCGCACGTGCACCTACACGCCAATAGTAGCGAGTGTCGGGCGTCAGGCCGGCAGCCGGATCAGCCACGTTGTACGAAGTGCTCATTACCGTCGAACCGCCACCGGCTCTGAGCTCGCCGCTCTGCCAATAGAGATTGCCACGACCGAATGGATCGTTAGGACCGAACAGCTCGACATTATAGATGTCTGCACCGGTCGTCACCTGCCAGGTGAACCGTACATTCGACACGTCCTGGTTCGGCGCGGCATTGGCAGGAGACGACAACTGTGGCGGCGTGAAGAACGTTATCGGGCCGAAATGATTGCTGGCCTCCGACAGCGCCTCCCCACCCTCTACATCAATCTCCAGAATCGGCTCGACGGGTTCTTCTGCCTGTTGTGTCGCGATCGGCGGATTGTAGCCCGGCCGGCGCAGCGGCTCGATTATCCGCCGCACGCAGTAGTAGTACTTGGCCCCAGGCGTCATTGGCAGGTGGTTCCAGGAAGCCTCTACGTCGGCATCCTCCTCCTCGCCTTCCTCCACCAGGTAGGTGAACGTGAACTCGAAATCCTCCCTATACTCTGTCAGGTAGGGATCGTCGCTGTAACGGTCGGATGGCAGTCTGCGGCCCTGGAGGACATCTATCATCGTCATCGGTGAGAGCGGGAAATAGGGGTTATTGGCCGCACGGTAGATCACGTATCCGTGGGTCCGCTCAAGTTCCGTACTGCTTGATTGGATGTGCAGAATCACCGTCGAGTCAACGCCCGCAGCCGCCTGCGAGAGGTTGCCGGTGATATACGAAGAACTCGCGGTCGAGCTTCCGCTGCCAATCGCGTAAATCCCCACCAGCAATCCCATTGCGGCTATTATCTGCGCCGTCTTCTTTACCGACTTACTCCGCTGTTCCTGCTTCTGCTGTACTGGGCCCTTGTACAACCTATATAGTTTGTCGCCCGTGCGGGGCGTGGCCCCTTCGATGACTTTAGCCCAGGCCATGTTGGTGAGAACCTCGCCGACGCGTATCTTGCCAACTCGACGGAAGACGACCTTCTCAAGATCCGCTGACCATGTCGGGCGCATCACCAGCATCTCGGTCCCGACAACCATCCCGTCGCCGATGCCGAGGTTGATGTTCACGTCGCCTGCGTCTGTCACAACATCTACGCTCCCCCGCTGCACGCGCTTGGCGAACATATCTGTGACAGCCATCTCAGCAGCCATGCGCATCGCTTCGTTGATGACCTGGGTCACATCCCCGTCCCAGCCAGGCATCGGCACAGTGGTAGCGGTAGCCAGCGCACCATCGAGATAAGCCTCCGTCGCGACATCAAACATCCTGATCTCGACACTGCAGCGTGCACGACCGTCACGGGCATTCACTGACAACTCACCGATAGTGCCCGTCAATATCTTATCAACGCGCAAGGCAGCGCCCAGACGCGCTTGCGCAACCTCCGAAGCCGGCAGTGTGACATCGGTGGTCTTCATCGCGCGTTCCAGATCCAACGTAGATGTGACGAGAAACTCATCAGAATCCTCGAGCGCCAGCGTCAGTGCCGCTGCCGCTTTTTTGGGTAGCAGCGGATCGTCGTGGCCTGTGCGGTTGACGAATGGCAGGACCGCACACGACGAGACACTGCTGCCGCGCGATGGCGGTGTTGGCCCCTGTCCAAAGGACACGCCATAGGGGAGGAGTATTGCCACAATGAGTACGAGGACCAGTTTGCGACCCCTCGAATTCGTCCGCATGTACTGCCTTATTGCCTGCATCGTGTAGCTTCTCCCTCCGACGCGGCGTGGATATGCGCCGCCTGTTGCTGAGATCCATGCGCTAAAACATAGGTCCGAGGGCCGGATGATGTAGCTGACCAGCCGGCCGCAGCATCTTGATTTACGGCGGCGAGAGCGCGCGCACTACACGCCCGGGACACGCACTCTCTAACGTCTCACGCTCACCTGGGTGAGCGCCCGCGACTCCTGTCCGTTATCTGCGCGCGCACTGATGGATATGATATAGCGACCCGCGGGCACCAACACTCCCGACCTGCTGCGACCGTTCCAGATCACCGACTGCAGACCGGGGCTCTGGCTAAGGTCTTGTGCTACCCGCTGAACCAGACGCCCGCTGATATTACGCACCTCCACGGTGACAGCGGCGCTTTTCGACAGCGTGTACGTGACAGCTACGTTATTGCCCGCTGCAGAGGCCGCTGCCGCGCCTATCGCCAACTGCCCCACACCGTCCGGCGAGGTGGTGACCCGCAGCTTGCGTTCACCATCATCCGCCGTGAAGGCGTAAGCCCGATTGGTACGCATATACACTTCCTTGCCGCTCGCGAGGTCCGTCAGGATCGGCTGAGTACCGGCGGGGAGACCCGACAGGTCCGGCCAGGACAACTCGACACGCTGGCCGGCCATGTTCGTCTTCACAGCCATATCCCACTGCTGGGCTCGCTGTCCCTGAGCACGAATATCAACTGCCATCGCCCCGGCCTCTGTCTGCTCCAAGCCGACATACACATACGGGGCCATATCGGGGGCCGGCGGCTTGAACTGATCCAGACCCGCATCAAGCCCGTCGGATGCCTCCGCGGCAGTGCCGATGTATGTCGCGGTGTCTTCCAGACCTGCGACTGCGGCCCGCAACTGCAGCAGCCAACCATCGGCCGGTACCGCCACCCCGGGCCGCGCTGCTGCCTCCGATACCGCCAGAGAATCTGTAGCTCTATTTATTATCAGGCTGCACGGCTCGTTCGCCAGCAGCCAGTAACCGACGTATGCCGTCAGCGCCGCTACCGAGCGATAGCCACCAAGCATGTATCCGAACAAACCCGAGCCAAGGACGCCGCGCGCCATTGATTCACTCAGCGGATACACCAGCCCATCCTGCTCGCGCACACGTATGGCGTAGAAGTCTATGCCTGCCAGGTACGGATCCCCGATCAGGTTCCATCCGGCCGCTAGCGGAACCTCGATCTCCGTCGGCGCGGCGGTGCCCTCCTGCGCCAGGTCGGCGGGACCGTCCAGTGACATCCAGTAGCCGTTGCCCAGACGGAAGCGGTCAGCCGGCGCATTCGGATACACGCGGTAGCGCCGGTTGCTCGTCTCCCATGTAGCCATGCGGAAGGAGCTCTTGGCGATACCGAGCAGGTCGGCAGGATCTCTGTCGCTGAAGTCCCACGGTAGTGATATCAACTGCAGACCGCGCGGGAAGACGTGCAGGCTCTCGAGCACGAAGCTCACGCCGGCAGTCGTCTGGCCGGTGACAACGGTCTCTGTGCGCTGCTGTGGACTGGGCTTGTAGCCGCTCACCACGGGGCGCACTATCACTTCCCCTGCAGGTACATTGTCAATGAAGTAATTGTACGGCGCTGTCCCATCCCCCGGATCGGTTAACTCGTCACTCGTTCTCTTACTCGCGATAACAACGTCACCGGAAAGCACTCGTATCAACACATCCCCCACTGGCAAGCCACTCGTCTGCGATGATACTTTGCCCGATATGCTGCCGGGGTCCACGGTGCTCAACTGTATCTCGATATACGTCGTCTGCTGTGAGGTGATCGTAAAGGCCTGCAGCGGCGATACCTGGCAGCCAGCCGCGGAGGCTCGGACCTGATATGCACCTGCCGGCAGGGCCATGTTGACGGTGCCTGTGGCGTCGGTGATCAGTGTCGCGACCACTGCGTCGTTTTCATCGAGGACGGTCACCGTGGCGTTGGGGATGTCGGCCCCGTCATCCGCCTTAGTCACGTGGACCGAGACCGCCCCGTCCGCCGCACCAAGCATCAGCACCGTGTTTGTCGTACTACCCGGCAGCACGACGACGCGTACCTGGTCAGTGCCGTAACCGACTTCGGCACCATCGGCGACGACGATGTATTCACCGGGCGGGATTTCGGGGATGATGAAAGTCCCATCGGCTGCAGTAGTACCCTCGCCGATCGGGTCGCCCAACTCCTCAATGGGGACATCCTGGGCGGCATCGACCGCGGTCGTCTCACCGTTTCCGTTCTCAGGCTCATCGGGCTCATCGGGCTCTGGGACCGGATAGACGCGGACATTGACATTGGGGATGAAGTCGCCGCTGGTTTCGGAAGTGACGATGCCGGCGATAGCGCCGGGCTGAGCTTCCTTGATTGCAAAATCAACCTGCACCGGGAGCTGGCCGCCGTGGCAGTAGGAGGAGTTGGCGTGGTCTATCTCGTAGCCGGTGCGGACGACGCTGAAACTCCATCGGCCGGGCTGCAGACCCTGCATGACGAAGGTTCCGTCTTCCTGACACCGCACCGCATGTACGCGGCTGCCCTGACGCGCGAAGACCACCGGCTCGGGATCAGTCACCGGCTGCGCACCTGCACTGATCGAAACCACCAAGCCCTGGAACGCGCCCGTCCGCGTCCAGCATTTGTAGTTGTGCATCAGGTGGCTGCGATGGTTGGCGCAGTGGGCCGGAATTGACTGATGGGCATTGATGTAGTGGCGGTGGACCTGCTCGAAGCCGAAGGCGAGATAGACGAGACGCGCGCCCGTGGTCATGTTCTCGTAACGCGTGCCCGCACCCGGACCGTCGGCGGCGTCGTAGCCGTAGAGCTGGACTTCGCCGATTGGACTAATCACATCCGGCCGTTGCGAATAGTGCGCCGCGTCGCACCAGCAGGGGATACCCGATCTGGGAGTGTGAGGAGTTATCAGATCGTCGGGATTGTCAGCCACTTCATACCAGTGGGGCGTGGAGAGCTCGACGCCACCCTCAAACACACCCATGTGGTGGTTGCCGCCGGATTCCACCCACGCGTCGTAGGCCACCGGATCGTTCTGCGGTCCCACCGGGTTGAACTCCCACCCGCCACCACCGACGTCAGCGACGTAGTTGGCCCGCAGATACGTGTTCAGGAAAGCGTTGGGGACCTTGCCGGCGAGCGTCAGTGCCCATGCGATGTCTTCGCCGCCGATAAGCAACCGGCCACCCAGGTCAAGAAATTGACCCAGTCTTGCTTGA
>Ga0180432_10010716_pt1 | contig 10913 bp, 10 predicted proteins | sample SS_ome_10_FD_132414 | JGI IMG/M metagenome (GOLD analysis project Ga0180432, IMG submission 132414) | Hypersaline lake sediment archaeal communities from the Salton Sea, California, USA - SS_1_MS_2 metaG | ecosystem: Environmental > Aquatic > Non-marine Saline and Alkaline > Hypersaline >...
AAACACAATTGAATATTCTTGGCCGACACGATCAGATGATCGTATCGAAGAGAGTCTACCCATGAGTTGCCTGCCAAAACCAGCGCAATCCGGTCGTCAGAGTACGCTTGTTTTGGGTCTAGGCATCATTCCCCTCGGCGACGTCCAGTGCCGCCGCAGGTCTGGGCAGGATGCAGGTCACGACCGTCCCGCCATCAGAGCCAGGCTCGATGCTGAAAGTTGCCCCAATCAACTCAGCCCGATATCGCATACCGCTCAAGCCCAGACCGTCGCTTTTCTCTGCCTTACGGGGATCGAAGGGATTTCCGTCATTGACTACACGCAACACTCGGGCCCCGTTTTCCAGATTGAAGGTAATCCGGATGTCCCGGGTCTGACCATGACGCAGGGCGTTGGTCACCGACTCCTGGGCGATGCGGTACACGTGGCCGGCAACCAGTGGTTCGAGGGTCTCCAATGGCTCGCTCACAGTGAAACTGCACGAAACACGCAAACGCCGCTGTGTTTCGGTGGCCAAGCTCTCAAGGGCCGCCACCAGGCCTCTGTTTTCGACAATCCATGGATTCAGCAGCCTGGACAAAGTACGGGTCTGTGCCGTCGTTTCGCGCACTAATTCCCCTATCTCCTGCACATGTGGAACGACATCGGGATCCTTCTCGCGAACGATCTCCTCCACGATCTTGGTCTTGATCGATATGGCCGTCAACTGTTGGGCCATGCCGTCGTGAAGCTCCTGCCCCAGACGCTTCTGCTCCTGATCAATAACACCGACCACCTTGCGTTCCAGCTCAACGCGCACTGACGCATCCATAAGACACAGCAGCAGCCCTTCAGGCTGACCGTCACGACCCACAAGGGTGCTGACATTCCAATCCCACCAGGTCATCGTTTCGTTGCCGCCATCCTTCGTCACAAACGGGACGGCAAAGGCAACGTATGGTTCTCCTTTGGCCAGCACGCGCTCAAACTCGGCCTTGAGCTGTTCGTCCGGATACAAGTCGAAATAGCATTTGTCTACAAAGAATGTTGATGCCTGACCATACGTCGCGGCATAGGTTGGGTTGACGCGAAGGAACTTGAAATCCCGATCCAAGAAGGCGATAGCAAGATACGACGTGGCGAAGACCTTCTCGAATAGTTCACTGGTCTGGGCTAGTATTGCTTCGGTCTGCTCGTGATCGAAGACCTCCTGTTGCAGCAGCGCACCAGTACGACTCAAATCGGCCGCGTCTCTCTGACGGCGGCGTTCTGATTCGCTGAAGAGTTCGCGGAGTCTGGTTTCGCGTCCCCGGCGTTCGGCCGCATCGGAGACTAAGCAGAGACAGCCCGCTACGGTCTTGCCGGTGGAGTCCAGGTAGGGAACGCTGCGTAGCTCGATCAGACGTCGTTGCTCGTCGCTACCCACCAACGTCACGTCACACAGAGATGCTTGCGCCAACTTGGTGACTTCATAGAGATGTAAAGAAAAATGTCCCCGGTCCTCTCGGTCCAGAAAATCAATGAAGGGCTTGCCCACAGTCTGCCTGTGTGTCAATCCGACCAGTGACAAACCAGTCTGATTTACCTCCTGAACAATGCCACGGCGATCCAACACAAAATATCCGACTGGGGCATGCTCAAACAACATGCGGTACTTGCTGCCGGAGGTGCCGGTAGTTCTCCTCTTCTTCGGGCTCTTTTTGTTGCCGGATGTCATCAGGCAACCACAACCTTCCCTTCAAATATTGATGATCATTTCTTTCCTAAACATCATAATTCTACAAAAGGCCTGCATTGACTGCAAGGATAAAAACGTGTGTCAAGGTCTCTCTCCAGGACTTGCGGGAATTGAAGAAGGGGGAAGACAAAATGGTAAGTTTTGCGGAGATAATTCAGCTTGCCAAGACATGATTACCCCCCCCCAATACAAATCTCATTTACACCAAATGTTAATATGGCAAAAGGGGTGAGCTCTCTGCCCGCTGATTATGGCGGCACCGGAAGGAGTCCCTGAAACAGTTGAGAGTTGCAGATATCTCTCTGAACAGCGCCGATGCCAATTGACACACGCATAAGGTAATCGCGATCACCAACAGCAAAGGCAGCACCATCCGGCTTGCCCTCAAGATACACTTCTCCGTAGATCATCCCGAATTCTGTGTGCGCCCTTTGGACAGTAGCTCGTCAAACAATTCGTCAAGCGGAAAACCGACAATGCTTGAAGAATAGTCAGACATGGCATAGGGAATGATGAGTTCATTGTTGTGGATCAATGATCCACAGGAATAGACTACATTGGGGACATATCCATCCCGCTCTTTCTCGTTGGCTGTCAGCAGGGGTTCCTTCAATCGCGCGATGACTCGGGTTGGATCGTCCAAATCGAGCAGTATTGCTCCGAGGCTGTAGGTTCGCATCGGACCCACACCGTGGGTAACAACGAGCCAGCCGTGCTCGGTCTTCAGGGGAGAACCCGCATTGCCGACCTGGACAAACTCCCAAGGATACCGGGGTTCCTGAATCTTGTGAATGTCGTGCCAGACTGTGATATCCTGAGAGAACATGACATAGTTGTTCAATCCGTCCAGACGGGAGAGCATGGCGTATTGCCCTTTGATCTTCTCTGGAAACAGAGCCATGCCTTTATTCTGCACACATTCGCCATGAATTGGGTTAACTTGAAAGTGATAAAAATCCTTGGTCACAATCAGTTTCGGCAGAATGGCAAATCCGTCATAGGCGGTATAGGGAGCATAGTAAGCTATTGAGCCGTCATCATCTCGGAATCGGACGAATCGGGCATCTTCTATACCTCTACTTTCTGCGAAAGATGTCGGGAACAATACTCGATCTGAAATGGCAGTGTCTAAGGAGAAAGTTACCTCATAGTGCGATTTGGCCAGCCAGTTGATGACTTGTACGACCTTGCGGCGCGTATAGGAAAGATCCTGGTTCTTGAGCGTATCGGCAATGGCTGCCTGAAGTTGACCATAATTGAAGCTCTCCTCCAATTGGTCCATGACCAGGGAAATGACATCCTTCTTGATGTTCATCTCGGCCAGCTTGGTGAGAAACCGTTTCTTGTTGTATATGTGTCGTCTAATGATTTCAGGAACATCAGTGAAATCACCGGCAGTTTCAAAATGGAACTCGTTATTCTCATCGATGATACCGCTTCTGAAAACGATAGAGGATAGATGCCCCTCTCCAGTGGCCCTGAAGCTCAAGATGATTCGTTTCTGGCCCTTACTGATATGACCTTGATACGGGTCTTCCACGATGGAGGGATTAAAGAAGGCGGCAGACTCAATCGAATACTCCTTTGTAAAATAGGCGCCAACGACATATTGAGTTTCTTTGGACACGGATTCGACATGTACATTCAGATCGTCAAGCAGATGCTCAACGCGTTTGAAATTTTGATCGAATATACGTGTAATATTGCGATGGCGTGTAGAAAATTCTCTCAACACCTGGTTAAACAACTGCATCCGATCCTCGTGAGACATGGCCAGGACCATTTGAATGACAGCACGGGCTCTGTTGTCATCTCCGGGAGCATAGAAACGGGTGATAACTCGCTTGGGATCAGGATTAAACTGTACGGCTCTTCGATTGACAGTCACTGACATTGAAGATCTCTTTCACAAGCTTTACCATCTCATCAACCTAGCACTGGGCCTGCTCCACAGGAGAGAACAATGGTCGATTTTTCAATTCAAGTCTACTCATTTGCCAATCATGTGTACAGTCTAAATTGTGGAGGTATTTCCACCAATACTGCTAGAGTCATGACATCGTCGTTGAATCAAGGATGGGGGGTCGGGGAATTGTCCTACAAGGGACATCGCTTCCGCCGGACAAGAAGATGAGGTGCTTGTCCTATTCCCGAAAAACATTTGACAGCTATGATGATGTCTTGTTGCAGAGTGTTTTCACATAGCTATCAACAGGATGCATCAATATGGTAACGACAGAAGAAGCAGGGAAGGTGAACGGGGCCTATATTGCGACTGAGCTAGTCACGACCAGCGCACTCATAGGGGATCCTTGAGAAGAAAGAGGGATATGCCTGGCTTGAGGATTACGGATGTCATGACCAGCACCGCTGCAAAATTGAATATTAAATCCGGGAGCCACGCCGTAATCATTGTGGCCCATCCTGACGACGAGACTCTCTGGACCGGCGGGGTGGTTTTGATGCATCCTGAGGTTCGATGGACGATTCTGACTGTATGCCGAAAAAGTGATCCGGACCGGGCGCCAAGGTTCGCCAAGGCCTGTGAAATCTATGGTGCGCGCGGCATCATGGCGGATCTGGACGACGGGTCGGAGCAAGTGCCTTTGCCGGCACAAATGGTCGAGGATACTCTTGGGCAACTGATGCCTTCAGATCGCTTCGATCTGGTCCTTACACATGGACGCCAGGGGGAGTATACCCGTCACGTCCGTCATGAGGAGGTATCACGTGCAGTCATGGCCCTGCACCGGAACGGGAGCCTGCGCGCCCCACAGATCCTGCATTTTGCCTATGATGATTCTGGCGGCCGATACCTGCCCCAACCCGACAGCCAAGCGGAAATCTACATCCATCTAGACGATAAGATCTGGCAGAAGAAATATGAGGTCATAACCGACATCTACAAATTTGCCCCGGACAGTTGGGAAGCCCGGACCACGCCGAAACAGGAGGCCTTCTGGCGGTTCGGTGCCCGGCAAGTACAGAATACTATTTAGGAGTGTAAAATCATGAAGGTCTTAGTGCAATACGATTATCCCCCCTCACCCGGCGGTCTTGCTACCCAAGGCGATCTGCTCTATCGAGGTCTCAAGGAGATGGGGATAGACGCCCATGCCGTCAACTTCGAGGGGGCGCAGGAAAAGGAGTGGTACTACCGCTGGTTGGAGCCCGATATCGTGTTGGGAGTCGGATATTGGGGCCACGCACCGCATCTGGTACTCCATCCACAGCGCTACGGCGCAATACCCGTGCCTTGGCTGGTAGCCAACGGTTATGTCGCTAACTACTGTGAGATCCTGGACGCGCTGCCGCTGATCCTGGTGACCAGTAACTGGGCGAAAAAGGTCTATGTACGAGACGGCCTCTCTGGCAAGAACATTGAGGTATTGCCCGTTGGCTGCGATACTGATGCCTTTTGTCCCCGTGACACCAGCGATCCCAAAGTACGGACTGTCCGTGAAGCACTGGGTGTGGCGAACGATCAAATCATGATTCTCACAGCCGGCGGAGATGCTGCTTCCAAGGGTGCTCAGGAGGTCATGCAAGCGCTGGCCATCAACGATCAAAAAGCTCCCGATTGGAAATATGTCTGCAAAGTCTGGCCCCAGGGGCGCACGGATCTTCAGAATCTGGCCGACCTGCAACTGGCCACCAGTCTTGGCATTGAAAAGAACGTCGTATACACAACTAGCCGAACCTCGCGCAACTTCATGCCATACCTCCTGGCCGCTTGCGACATCTATGCTGCACCGTCACGACTGGAGGGTTTCGGCATGATCCAAGTGGAGGCCAATGCCTGCAGTAAGCCGGTGATCAGTATCAAGGCGATGGGCCCTTTGGACACCATGGTACACGGCAAGACAGCCTTGCTAGCGGATGTGGCACAGGAGATTCGTCTGCGTGAGGCCACGCTGGGGGATGAATCCGGCTACGAAAGTGGCCACAAACACGTTTTCAAACGCCCACGCATTGTGGATTATCGGGCTAGCGTGCATGACATCGCCAATTACCTGATTGATCTCATGCAGGACAAGGCGTTACGAGACAAGATGGGCCAGGCCGGCCGCGAGCGGGTTGTGGAGCTCTTTGACTACCGTGTGGTGGCCAAACGCTTTGTCAAGCTGATATCCGAAAAACTGGGGATCGATTAGATGGGCAGTGCGCTAGACAAAGAGATACAGGAGGCCCAGAAAGCAGCGCTGGAGGTATTGCTGCACAATGTGCATGGCCCCTACCAGGGACTTCCGCGCACGGCAGGTTGGGGCTATCCTGAGCCATATACCCGGGACCTTATGATTGCCTCCCTAGGTTTTCTCGTCTCCGGTCATCCCAATTTGATGAAAGCATTGAAAAGAGTCTTGTCGAAGTTGGCACAGAACCAGAGTCCATGTGGTCACATCCCCTCATTGGTCCAAGATCCTGAGGACCGTGGCGCCAGTGATACCACGCCGCTGTTTCTCATGAGCGTCGGCCTATATCGTCAGGCTACCAGTGAATCCGATTTCCTAGCAGATGCCGCGAACAAGGCCTTGACCTGGATGACCTATCAGAGCCCAACCAACCGAGTCCTGGTCGCCCAACAGCCCACCAGCGATTGGCGCGACGAGCAGTGGGTTCTGGGTTACGGTCTGTTTGTCAACACAATTACGTACACCTTTCTACGTCTGCTGGGCATCCACGACCGCGCCGATCAGATCTGTACAGCCATGGGCCGTTTCGCCATTACGGCCGAGCGACAACACCGCCATGTCCACGAAGGCCTGAAACTGCGCCATAAGCCCTACTACGCCCTCTGGTCCTACAAGGTCCTGCGTAGCGAACGTTTCGATCTGCTGGGCAACAGCCTGGCTATCTTGAGCGGTATAGCGGCGCCGTCCCGGGCCCGCGAGATGATCCAGTGGATCGAAAGAGAGTGCCAGGCCCTGCACCGAAACGAAGACCTGGCCGTAGACCTACCCCCAAATTTTTTCCCGTATGTTCGCCCTGAAGACCCGGACTGGAACGATCGTTGCGAAAAATACAACCAGCCCGGTGAATACCATAACGGCGGTATCTGGCCATTCATCTGTGGTTTCTATATTGCCGCCCTAGTGGCTTCGGGGCGACAACGATTGGCCAGAAAGAAACTGTTGATCCTGACAGATCTTGTGCGTCAAGCCCGGGTGGCGGATGTCCCCTTTGGTTTCAACGAATGGCATCGCGCCCAGGACGGCACAGCTCAGGGCGAGGACTGGCAGACCTGGTCAGCGGCCATGTACCTATATGCAGCCGCCTGTGTTGAACAACAGCAGACACCTTTTTTTGATGCTGTACGCAAACAGTCAAACGCATGTGAACCCGAAACGAAGGGAGATTCATTGTGAAACCACTCTTCCAACGTGATGATGCCAATCCCATCCTGACCCCACGCGACATGCCCTTCAGTGCCGAGGCTGTGTTGAATCCCGGGGCTGCGGTACACAACGATGACATCGTGTTGCTGCTGCGTGTGGAAGACACCAGCGGTTATTCTGACATCTACGTGGCCCGGAGTCGAAACGTTGTCACGGATTGGAAGATCGACAAGAAACCTCTGCTCAAGCACGGGCAATCCAAGTACCGCTACGAAAAGTGGGGCTGCGAGGATGCCCGTATCATCTATCTGGAAGATGAGGGTCTATACTACATCACCTATACGGCCTATTCCTCTTTTGGGGCGGCCGTTGCCCTGGCCAAGACGCGAGATTTTAAGAAAGTTGAACGTCTGCAACTGGTGATGTCACCCAGCAATAAAGATGCCTGCCTGTTTCCTCATAAGTTTAAGGGAAAATGGGCTATGCTGCACCGGCCGGATGCCGGCGGGGTGGAGAACATCTGGATCGCGTACTCGCCCGACCTGGTCCACTGGGGCAATCCACGCTGTGTCCTGGCAGAGGGTTCGGGTGCGGCCTGGGATGGCCTGAAGGTCGGCGCTGGCCCGCCGCCGGTATTGACCAAACACGGATGGCTCTTGATCTACCATGGAGTCAAGGGGTATGCGGGACAGTTGGTGTACCGGTTCGGGGCTACCCTGCTCGACACGGACAAACCGTATAAACTTATTGCCCGTAGTCCCAAGGCCATCTTCAAGGCCACCGAACTCTACGAAACCACCGGCCTGATCCCCAACGTGGTCTTTCCCACGGGTCTGCTGTTACGCGATGACGAATTGTGGATGTACTACGGGGCTGCAGACACCTGTGTTTGTTTGGCCACGGTTAAACTCCAGGATGTGTTGGACAACCTGGAAGAGCAAACTGTAACTTTCCCGGAAAACGACGACTGAGTGAAAGAGACAAGTCCTAGGTATTTGGCCATAGGTTCCAGGCACTGGGGGCGTCAGTGGAAAGAATTGCAACTATGACCTGAAAACTGATAATAAATAACAAGAAACTGAGAACCAAACTATGAAACACATCCGTATTGTAAGCACTTACCCACCCCGTCGCTGCGGTTTGGCCACCTTCTCCCGGGACCTCGCCACAGCCTTGGGCCACTTTACTGGCGAAGTGGGTAGCATCCGAGTCTCCGCCCTGGACAAGGAGAACCTGCCATACCAGAGTCCAGTCGATCTGGTGATCGACCAGTACCATCCTCAGTCCTGGCTAGATTGCATCAAAGACATTCGAGCCTGGGCACGCGAACGCCAGGAAGCTACGGTTGTCCTCCTGCAACACGAATACGGTCTGGACCCGGACAATGACGGCCATGACGGCGAGGGCACCCACTATGTGCAAATGGCGCGTGGTTTGACGGAGGATGGCATTCTGATCCTCGTCTACCTGCACACCGTGCTGGACTACCCAGACACACACCAGGCGGCCGTCATCCAGGACCTCGCCCGCTACAGCCACGGCTTGATTGTAACCACCGAGAGTGCCATACAGATTTTGGAACGTGAACCGTATCATATCGACCACAGCAAGCTGAAACACATTGACCACGGTGTGCGCATGCAACACCGTTCTGAGTATGACCGCTTGGCCATCAAAGAGTCCTTCGGACTGGCTGGCCGCTTCTTGGTCACGACCCTGGGCATGCTCTCTTCAGACAAGGGTGTGCAGTACGGCATTCTCGCCTACGGTCGCTTCCTGGAAGAATCCTGCACAACTGAGCAGCGGCGGAATATGGTCTACGTGATTGCGGGCCAGTGCCATCCCGAATTCATCAAGACAGAGGGGGGGCAGCCCTATCAGGAGTTCCAAAACCAACTTCAGCAGGCCTTGGACGAATCAGGCCTGCATTTCTGCAAGGTGGACTCACTGATGGGCGTGGACTTTGACACCTGCGATGTAATCTTCCTTGATACCTTCCTGGATGAGGTGACACTCCTAAAAATCTACGGGGCCACCAATGTAATGCTGTTGCCCTATCTCAACCAGCAGCAGATCTCCAGCGGGATCCTGGCTGATACCCTGGGCTCGGGGCGCGTGGCAGTCACGACCAAGTTTCGTTATGCCCTGGAACTTATCCATTCAAACAAAAGATGCACGAAAGGTCTTATGGTCGGCCGTCATGCCCGCGGAATCTTGGTCGATCCGGGCGAGCCTTCGATCGAACAAATAGCCCAAGCTCTGGATATTCTAGTTTTTAACCGCAACCGACGTCTGGCAATGGAGCGTCAGGCCCATCAACGCGGTTACCAGATGCGCTGGCAGAATATGGCCTGGGCCCTGCTGCAGCACGTTGAATACCTCCAGGATCGTCAGTGCCATCGGTTTGGGCGAGGTCCAGTGTTCAAGCGAGAGAAGCACTCCATATACCAGAGTCACGCTACGCCGAGTCCAACGACGAGAAGCAAAGTTTGTGGTGAATCAAGGGGAGAAAGAAAAAATGAAAAAACTGAGTGAAATCGTCGAAGCGGTAAGGGATTATCCGGTGAAACGCGTGGCCGTAGCAGCGGCCGCAGATGTGACCGTGGTGGAGGCAGTAAAGGCAGCTAAAGAAGCCAGCGTAGCCACCGCTGTTTTGGTAGGTGATGAAAAGGTTATTCGTGAATACGCTGAGCAAACGGACTTGGCCTTGAGCAAAGACGATGTCGTAGCCGAATCCATCCCTGAAAGGGCCGCTCTTTATGCAGCTCAATTGGTCAGCACAGGGCGGGCAGATGTCCTCATGAAGGGGCATATCCATACGGACGACTTCCTGCGAGCTGTGCTTGATAAGGACGTTGGCCTGCGAACCGGCTACCGTATGAGCCATGTCTTTGCCTGTGAAATGCCTGCTTTCGATCGGTTGATTATTGTCACAGACTCGTCCATGAACATCGTTCCTGATTTGGAGGCCAAAGCTGAAATTATTTTGAACGCGGATTACTTCTGCGAAGTCATCGGGATTTCTTCACCACGCGTTGCGTGTTTAGCAGCTGTCGAGTTGCTAAACCCGAAGATGCAGGCTACCGTGGACGCTACCTGCCTGGCCAAGATGGCCGACCGCAACCAATACAATCCCAAGTGTATTGTGGACGGCCCGTTTGCACTGGACAACGCTCTATCGCCCGCGGCCGCAGATCACAAACAGATCGGCGGTCCCGTGGCCGGCCAAGCCGACGTGTTGTTGGTCCCCGACATCGAGGCAGGCAACATCCTTGTCAAGTCGTTCGTGTATGCAGCTCAGGCTAAAGTAGCAGGAGTGGTGATAGGCGCAAAGGCCCCCGTTGTGCTTACCTCGAGGGCCGATTCCGCCGAGAGCAAGTTTTTCTCGATCGCTGCCGCGGTTCTGACCAGCGGAGTCGAGAGAGCCCTGCGTCTCAAGATTGGCAAGGTACATTACTAATCGAGTTTGATCAGGCTATAGGAAATGAAATCTAAAAGCGATAGAATTCGGACTGCGTCAAACTCGATTCTGGCCATCAACGCGGGTTCGTCGAGCATCAAGTTTGCCCTTTACGACTTTGAAGGAGAGCCGCAACGTCGACTTTGGGGCAAGGTAGATCGCGTTGGTTTATCTGGAACCACTTTGACCTTCACGGATACGATAAAGGGAAAGCAGGACAGCTACACACTCACTGATGCTGAGTCCGCAGATGCTGTTGGATTTCTGATCGATTGGCTCACAGAACATGCTTATCTTGATGCCCTCGGGGGTATCGGGCACCGCGTGGTTCACGGTATGCGATACAGTGAATCCCAGCTTGTCACACCAGCATTGTTGGATGATCTGAATCGTGTCTCTT
>Ga0180432_10010717_pt1 | contig 10913 bp, 8 predicted proteins | sample SS_ome_10_FD_132414 | JGI IMG/M metagenome (GOLD analysis project Ga0180432, IMG submission 132414) | Hypersaline lake sediment archaeal communities from the Salton Sea, California, USA - SS_1_MS_2 metaG | ecosystem: Environmental > Aquatic > Non-marine Saline and Alkaline > Hypersaline >...
AACAGGCTTTCGTTTCGAATCCAATCCTGGCCCAGGCATAGATCGCCGCAAAGGCGGCGACAGCTGCTATCCATACATAGTTCGGCATGTAACCCGAGTTGTCGATTTTGATGAAGGAAGGCAGGAAATCGGGAAGAAAAATACGCAGGTTGCTGAGATGGACGAAGAAATCCCCCGCCCTGCTGGTGAATTCGTTGGTCGTGGGCTGGTAGAGAAAACCGGGATGGAAAAGAAGGATAGAAGCGGTGCCGAGGCTCGCGGCACCGAAGACGCCGAAGATAAAGGCGTAGATCTTTTTTTGGTTGTGGATCAGAAAATATCCGATGGCAATAGCCCCCACCCAGGAAATTGGAGTCAAAATGCGGCCTTGAGGGCTGTATCCCTGCCGGTGGGTGAAAAAGGCGTAGTTCAGCAGGTAAGGCATTGTCAGAAAAAGAAGAACAAGGAACTCTTTTTTGGATTTGCGGAAGATTTCAATGAATCCCAGGATGGAAAAAAAATAGAAAGGCGAATAAAGAAGCAGTCCGTCTCTCTGGTCAAGGAAGTAGTCCAGAAAACTCTCCAGCCTCATGGCTGCCGGCGCATTCAAAGCGGCCTCCTTGAAGGCGTGCAATCTTTCCGGCGTGAGGACGCCTTCATAGACGGAAAATGGAGAAAAAGACCCGTAGAGGGAGTAGATGACGTAATAAAACAGGCATAGCGACGCCGCGGGAAAAACGAGGAAGAGGACAATTCTCCACCGTGCTCCGTGCTGCTTGAAAAGAAAATAGAGGGCAAAGAGCAGCAGGGGTCCGAACAGGAGGTTGTACTTCAGACCGAACCAGCAGAAGAGCGAGAGCAGAAAGCCGAGGAAAAAATAATGGAATAGCTTCAAGGGCTGTGGAGACCGGATCTTTCTGAAGACATATACGGAAAACAGGGCGATGGGTATTTCTGAATAGAGATGCGTGGCGTAGAAAAGCACGGGCGCGGAAAAAGAATAGAGAAGCCAGATTACCAGAGCGGTCTTCTCTCTGTTCAGGATTTCCCGGGTCAACAGGAAAACCTGTATTCCCAGCAGAGAAGCCCACAGGGCGAGGCTGCCTTTCAAGATAAAGGTCAGCAGACTCCCGGTGAAAAACCGGCTCAGCCAGTAATAAGGGAGCACGAGGACGGAGATTCCGGGGAGGTTTATGGGATAGATATAATCCCTTCCTTTTTTTCCGGCGCGGGCGTACATATCCAGTTTGAAACGCGGGTTTTTTTCCTTCTCGTAAAAAGCGAAATAATCCTGTTGCCTGTAATTGTTGGCGACGTTGATATCCTTGTCTTCGAGCAGGCTGTGCGTTGTGAGAAGATAGTACGGCTCATCTCCGGAAAAGGTGATTCCTTGAGATACCAGGATGAAGGCGCAAAGGTTGTAGAGGCAGAAAGCGGTGAAAAACAGGATTGTCGTTTTTTTTCCTGTCGTCAGCCGCCGGAACGATGAAAAGATTTTATCGCACCGGGCCCTGAGGCCGGCCTGAGCGATCCACTGAGCCGATTTGAGGTAGAGGAAACAGATTATGACGCCCCCCGCAAGCGCTCTCAAGCGGGCCAAAAAGTCGCTTCTGCTCCAGTATGTCTGGAGAAGAAGCGGGGTAAGGAGGAAGGCCGCAAAGGGAAAAAAAAGGAATAGGTTTTTCCGCAGGACGTCGCCGCGTTCCACCCGGAACATTTTTTTTTCCATGCCGGACCAGAGCTGCCATCCCGTAAACAGAAGGATGAAGGCGCAGAGAATGATTCCCGGGAGCAGCCATGAGAGCCGGTATGTGTGATCGAGGACGGTGAAAGAAAGGGCCTGGGCATAGAGGGTCAAATAAAAGCCGATTCCGGATGCGAGCAGGAGAAATACCATCCAGATGAAGGGATTGCGCGGCGTTTTCATCACCATGAGAAATAGTAAAATTCACCGGGGATGTCAAGACGGGATCGCGACTCTCTCACGAAAACCGGGATGGAGCCACTTGGGGATTTCTATTTTTAAGGAAAGGGAAAATGTGGTATAAGTACACTTCGATAGAGCTCGGCATGGTGAAAAGAGATAAGAAGGTTGTGGTTGTCATGCCCGCCTACAATGCGGCGAAAACGCTGCAAAGGACCTTGGACGATATCCCCATGGACTGGGTGGACGACATCTTGCTGACCGATGATTGCAGTCGGGACGGCACGGTCAAGCTGGCCGAAAAACTCGGGCTTAGAGTATTCGTGCATGACACGAACAAGGGCTATGGTGCCAATCAAAAAACCTGTTATACAGAAGCCCTCAAGCTCGGCGCTGACATTGTGGTCATGATCCATCCCGACCATCAGTACGATCCTTCCGTGATCCCTCAGCTCGTCACCCCGATAATCAACGGCGAATGCGAGGCCGTCTTCGGGTCGCGGATGCTGGGAGGCAGGCCTCTGGAAGGAGGCATGCCGAAATGGAAATATCTGGCGAACATCTTTCTCACGGCTGTGGAGAACGCTGTTTTTTATATGTACTTGACAGAGTACCATTCCGGCCTGAGAGCCTACTCCCGCAGGTATCTGGAGACCGTCAAATACGCGCTCAACTCCGACGGCTTCGTGTTTGATTCTGAGATCATCGCCCAGGGCGTAAGCCACCGCATGAAGATCCGGGAGATCCCCATCCAGACCCGCTATTTTGAGGAAGCCTCGCAAATCGGATTATGGAGAAGCATCCAATACGGGATATCCATCCTTAAGACTTTGATCAAATACAAGCTTCACAGCAAAGGAATAAAGAAGTTCGCCATGTTCACATGACGGGCTCAATCTTCAGGTGGTAGGGATGCGCCGTCACCGACACATCGGAGCCGCTCTCCAGAACCAGGCTGACATGATAGAGGTTCCTTTTTCCCAGCCTGTAAGGTGTCACCGGAGACAACCGGAGTTGTTTGATCCCTTCTGACGTCTTTCCCTCGAAAAGAACGGTGTCGAAATATGTCAGCTTTATGTCATAAATCCCCTTTGCGGAACCGAATTCCAGCAGGAGTTCGTGGATTTTTCGCCAGGAAGAAAAATAAAAGCTGTATTTCCGGTTGCTTTCGACCAGCTCGAATCTCCCCGGTTCGGCCATGCGGGCGGAACGGCTGTAGGCATAGAACGTGATTTTCTCACCTCCCGGATAGGAAACTTTTTGCGGATGGACGACAATCTGTCGCGGAAAGAAAACGAACCAGAAAAAGAAAAGGCTCAGGCCGGCGAAAGCAAAAATCATGCGGTGCCGGCGCTTGAAAACATAACTGTGCGGTCTGACAATACGGTAAACGGCCATGAAAACGGCCAGGCCGGCCAGCCACATCCAGTTGGGAGGCCAAAGAGGCTCCTCGATTTTGATAAACGATGGCAGGTAATCGGGCAAAGAGAAATGGAGGTTGCTCAGTTTTCGGAAAAGATAACCCGCCCGCTCCGTTTCACCCACGGTGGTGGGCTGGTAGAGTGCCCTGGGATCGCCGAGAAGCAGAGGAATGAAGAGAAAGCTGATGAAGCAGGAAAGATGGAACAGATGGCTGAAAACCTTCTTCCGGTTATGGACGATAAAGAATCCTGCAAGGATGATAAATCCCCAGGAGACGGCTACCAGGGGTCTGGCTTGAGGGGCGTAACCCGTTCTCTGGGTCAAAAATGCCGAGTTCAAAACATAAGGACCGATAAGGATGAGGAGGAGGGCCAGCTCTTTCCATCTTTTCCTGAAAAGAATGATGATTCCGGGGAAGGAGAAAAAATAGAGAGGCGAATAGAGAAGAAGGCCGTCCCTCTGGTCTAAAAAATATCCGGCCAGTGTTTCCCATCTGTACCGGAAGGGAATTCCCTGGACAAGCTGTTTGAGATAGGCGAGAGATTCTTGCGGAGTGACGGCTCCCCTCCAGGATACGGCTGAAAGGGATAAGGAACCGTAGAGACTTTGCTGAAAGAAAAAATAGGCTGCCGTAATGCCGGCAAAAGGGCCCAGAAAACAAAGCAGCTCTTTTGCGTTTCTCCGTTGTCTGAACATAACCCAGATTGAGTAGAGAAAAAGCGGAACCAGGATGAAGAGGTATTTCAAGGCGTGAAGCCAGATGAAGAAAGCGAGCAGGCTTCCCGCAAGAAAAAGAGAGGTGCGGGTTTCGGTTTTCCGGAAGTAAACGAGACGGAAAACCGTCAACGAGAGAAGGGCGGCGATGAGCTCGGGGTAGACGTGGAATGCATAAAAGAATACCGGAGAGGTGAAGCCGTACAGGGCCCAGAGCTGGAGAGCGGTCTTTTCTTTATGCCAGCGCTGGAGCGCGAAAAGGAAAATCTGAAGTCCCAGGAGGGCGCCGAAAATACTCATGCCGAAGCGCACCGTAAGGGAGAGAAACATCCGGCCGGACAGTGAGCCCAGAGCGTAGAAAGGGGCCATCAAAAAAGATATGCCCGGAGAATGGAAAGAATACCGTCCCTCTGTACCCGGAGCGGTGTGCCGCCGGATGGTGACTGGAGGCCGCATGAAAGCCTCGTAATCCCTGTCTGCATAGTTGCCGGAGAGGTCAAAATCCCCGTCCGCGAGCAGGCTGTGACTGATGAGAAGGTAGTGTGGCTCGTCCCCCGAAAAATTGCTTTTCTTGAATGTGAGGACCGCCGAGCCGGCATTGTAGAGAAAAAGGGAAATGAAGAAGAGGATAATGAGCTTTTTTTTGGATGAAAGGCCGGAAAAACGTTGCATGAAGCGGGCCGGTGAATATTTCGCTTCCTTCCCCCGGATATGGTGTAAGGGAATCTTGAGATAAAGGACAGCCAGGAAGAGGGCCGCGCCGTGCAGCCTCAGACGGCAGAGAAGATCCGGCGAGCTTATGTAATGGAGGGTGGTCAAGGGAAGGAGCAGAAAAAAGATCAGGGGAAAATAGGACAGAAGATCCCGGGAGAGGGCTCTTTCATAGGACAAACCGCCGCGGGCAACCAGAGATTTTGCTGAAAAATGCCAAAGAGCGGTCAAGGCTGTGCCGATAAGCAGTGTATATAGAAGGAGGGAAAGCCAGGGCGCTTCGAATGTATGGTTCCTGAAGGAAAAAGATTTTGCCTGCGCCATGAAGAGCACGTACCATGCCGTGAGGCAGGAAAAGAGGAAAACCGGAAGGATAAGGAAGCCATGGACTTGTTTCATCAAAGGTTGATCTTTCTTGAGTCCCGCATGACAAAGGCCCTTTCCGCTGCGGGGTTTGTGCTTTAATCTATTGTTCACAATTTTAATCCTTTATCAAGGAATTTCACCGAATTTGTGGGGCCGGGATGTCTCTTTCCATGGAGAAATACAGAGGGAGCCGCCGTGCCCAGGCATTTTATGGCCGGATGGGCGGATCTCTAAAACATCCGGGCGGGGCGCGGGCCCCGTCGTCATTGGATGCGCATTTTGCAGATGGAATACAGGTTAATATGATCCGGGAATTGTGCTATCATGAGGCAGATGGAAATTTCCGTTGTCATCATCACCTACAATGAGGAAAGGCGGCTCGAGGCCGCTCTTAAAAGCGTTGGCGGAATCGCTTCGGAAATCATCGTGGTGGACCGCTGCAGCACGGACGATACGGTCAGCATCGCCAAAAAATACACGGGCCGGGTTTATAAGCGTCGGTGGACGAACTTCGCCGACCAGAAGAATTTCGGCAACGCCAAAGCCGTACATCCCTGGATTCTCTCCCTGGATGCGGATGAGCGGCTGTCGCCGGAGCTGCAGGAAGAAATAGCCCGGTTGAAGAGCGAAGAGCCCGAATACGCCGCTTTTTCCATGCCGCGCCAATCTTTTTATCTGGGAAGATGGATTCGTCACTCGGGCTGGTATCCCGATAGAAAAATACGGCTGTTCCGCAAGGATAAGGCCCGCTGGGAAGGAGAGTATGTCCATGAGTCCCTGATTGTCAGCGGCGGAGTCAGGAAACTGAGAGGAGCCCTGCATCACTTCACCTATGCGGGCATTCATGATCATATCAAAAGAATCAACTCCTTTTCCGAGCTTGGCGCGCAAAAGCTCTATGCACAGAAAAAAAAGTGCCGGTGGCATCATCTGTCACTTCTTCCTTTCTTGATTTTTTTGAAATCCTATTTTTGGAGAGGGGGTTTGTTGGACGGATTTGCGGGTCTCGTAATTTCCGTTCTGCATGGTTATTCCATTTTTATCCGGTATGCCAAGTTGAAGGAAATTTGGAAAAAAGCTGAAAAGATCGAGCCTTATTTCAGCTGAAACAGCCCGGCGGTCTCTATCACCTGCCCGCAGCTTAGGTGGGACGCAGTGCGGGTCTTTGGTTCCTCTTGAAGGAAGAGCGCCGGTATTGGAGGAGAAACGGTCCCATGGGCATAGAAAGAATTGAGCTTTCTCTCTTGGAGCTTCCGTACGTGCACTTTTTCGAGACGAGTTTCGGCCGTGAAGAGAAAAAGCGTTTCATCCTCGTCAGGGCCTACGAGGGAGGGGAATGCGGGTTCGGAGAAGTGACGGCCGCTGCTCTCCCTCTGTACAGCTATGAAACCAACGCGACGGCCTGGATCGTTCTCAAAGAAATTTTGATTCCTCTGGTATTTCAGGAATCCATCGCGGCCCCCCGGGATTTGTACGCGGCCGTCCGGAAATTCAAAGGACATCCGATGGCCAAAGCGGGTTTGGAGCTGGCTCTATGGGACCTTCATGCGAAAAAGCTGGGGCTTCCCCTGTGGAAGGTGTACGGCGGAACACAAAAACAGATACCGGCGGGGGTGAGTGTGGGTATTCAGGACTCGGTCGAAGAGCTTTTAGAAAGAATCCGTTCCTATCTGGAGGAAGGATACCTGCGCATCAAGGTCAAGATAAAACCGGGTTGGGACGTCGACGTCTGCCGGTCGGTACGGGAGGTGCTCGGGGATATTCCCCTCCAGGCGGATGCCAATGGAGGATACACCATCGACGACACCGGATTATTGAAGAAATTGGACGCGTTTCAGCTTCAGATGCTGGAACAGCCTTTTCCCGCCTATGACCTTTGGGATCACCGAAAGCTGCAGAAAATGATCCTGACGCCCCTCTGTTTGGATGAGAGCATCGTCTCGGCCGAATCCGTCAGAAAAGCCCTGGAGATGGAGAGCTGCCGGATCGTGAATATCAAAGTCGGACGTGTGGGTGGTATATTGGAGGCTGTAAAGATACACGATCATTGCCGCTCGGAAGGAGTTCCTGTCTGGTGCGGGGGAATGCTCGAATCGGGTATAGGGCGGGCCCATAACCTCCATTTGGCCACCCTTCCCAATTTCCGGCTTCCCAATGATCTAAGCGCCAGCAAGAGATACTTCAGAGAAGATTTGATCGATCCGGATATAGATATCACGCCCCAAGGCACCATCGAAGTGCCTGATTCGCCGGGGATAGGCGTTGTTCCCGTGGAAGAGCGGATCAAAAAAGCCACGGTCAAGCACGAGGTCTTTAAAAAGTAAACGAAATTGAACTGGAGAGACGCCCGGGGATCCCGGGGGGGGGAATCCTTGCTATATTAAACCCTCAGGTTCATCATGTTTGTGAGCCATTCTTTGGGCTGACTCCAATCAACCGGAAGGGATGATGCCGCTCAGCTCAGATTTTTGCCGCCACTACCTCATCTTTCGTCCGGTTTGTGAGACGACGGCTATTATTGTGATTTTTTTTTAGTAGCTATCACCGTTGTTAGGGGAGGATATATGCAGAGAGGTATTGTAGGGAACCTGGATCGAGATGTCAACGGTTTACCTTGAGGAAGAGGCGGGGATTTCCATCACGTTGTCTTCTTCCTCTATCTCGAGGCCCGTTCTTCCAGGAATACGGATCAGGCGCAGCCCTTTGACTTCCTTTTTTGATTTTTCCTCCTGCACCAGCCGCTCTCGAACCCTGGCCTCTACGATGACTTCGTTCCCTTCATATCCTTTTACCGTGATCCCTCCGTTGTCCACGCCGACTTCAGCCAATCCCGGTTTGGACGGATTGCTGAAGGGCACCGTGACTGTGTCCGCCCCCCGTTGACTTGAGGGGAAAGGGGTGATATAAGAAGCAGAGCAGGAGAGCCATGCCTTCCATAACCTATAAAAAAGCCGGCGTCGATATCGATAAAGCAGATGAATTCGTAAAGAAGATCAAGCCTCTCCTGGAGAAGACCTCGCGGCCGGAAGTCATCGGCCGCTATGGCGGATTCAGCGGATTTTTCAGGCCGGACCTTAAAAAGCACAAAAATCCGGTGCTGGTCTCATCCACGGACGGGGTGGGAACAAAGCTCTTGTTGGCCGGCCTGCAGAACAGATTCGATACCGTGGGAGTCGATCTTGTGGCCATGTGTGTGAACGACGTCGTCGTTGCCGGAGCGGAGCCTTTGTTTTTCCTCGATTACATCGCCTGTGGAAAGCTGGAGAAAGACAAGACGGCGGAGCTGGTGAAGGGGATTTCTCGGGGATGTTCCGAAAGCGGATGTGCGCTCATCGGAGGCGAGACGGCCGAGCTGCCCGGAATGTACCGCGGGGGCGAGATTGATCTGGCAGGATTCTGTGTGGGCATAGTAAGCGAGGAGAAAATTATCGACGGCCGGTCATGCCGGTCCGGCGACAGAATCCTGGGGCTTGCTTCGGCCGGGGTTCACAGCAACGGATTCTCTCTCGTCCGAAGAGTATTCAGTCAAGAAGAGCTGAAAAACAAGCCGGGGAAGGAGCTCTTGAGGCCGACCCGGATTTATGCGCGCGCTATACTGGCTGCCCTGAGGAAGGTCTCTATCAAGGCCATGGCTCACATCACCGGAGGCGGCTTTTACGGAAATATCCCGCGTGTGCTGCCTGAGGGCTTGTCCGCTGATATCGATGGGGGCTCTTGGCCGGTTCCGCCGATCTTCAAAGAAATTCAGAAAAGAGGCCGGATCACAGATGAGGAAATGTTCCGCACCTTCAACATGGGAGTGGGGATGGTGGTGATCCTCAGTTCAAGGAGTGTGTCGAGGACGGTTTCCCTTTTTGAAGACAGGGGCGTCAAAGCCTGGGAAATAGGCCGGGTGGTCGAAGGGGACAAGCGCGTCCGGATACTTGAATGAGCCGGCCGACGGTCCGGCTCTTCCTGAGATAAAAATGGAAAAGACTCCATCCTGTCTTAAAAAAGGACGCATTATAGGTTTGCTGGCGGTTTCTCTCCTGCTGTTGGCCGGAAACACGGCGGCTCAAAGGTTTCAACTCGGACTTTTCGGGGGTATCCAGCACGTCTTCGAGTATGGAGCCATAGAGGATTACGTTCTGGGAGAGAATGATTTTCCCGTCACGCCTGCGCACACTCCCGCCGCGTTGGGCGCCTCGTTCTCGGTATTTGTCACAAAAAATTTGGGATTGGAGGCGGATGCCCGTTATATCCTCTCTTCAAAGGTCAAACTTACCGATCCCTCGGATCAGGATAGCTTCGAGCTGGATACGGCCTCCCACTACACCCTGACATTGAATGTATTCTATCAGTTTCCGGCCGGAGATTTCATGCTTTATATCCTTGCCGGCGGCGGCATCGACACGGTCCGGGCGAAAGATGCGGTCCATATTTCCGCATACGGATTTGAAATAACTGTGGAGGCACCGGAATCAAAAACGGATCCTGTTGCGGATTTCGGAGGGGGGCTGGTTTATTCTGTAAACGATACCCTTGGAATCCGGCTGGACGTGCGGTATGCTGTAATCTTCGCCGTTCCGGCTGAAATCGCCGGTTTGAATACCGCATTGGGCGTTGTTGTGCGATTTTGACCGCCTTTCGAGTCAAACCGTCGCGGAGAGTTGACGATATTTTTAACAAAAGCAATAATACCGGCATGTCTCTTGCCTCTGGAGGCAATCGGATCCATCCGCTGCTTTTCCGATTCTGTTTTTTTTGTGAAAATCAACGGGTTCCGGGCGGCGGACCGGACCGTTCCGCCGGTCAAGCGGCAAAGCCTTGCCGCCGTTCATCACGGCCTCGAAGGCGAACCGCTGCAGACAGCCCGGTCTGTGTCCGGGTTGAGTCGAAGCCGGGAATTTCCCGCAGGAGGGATGAAATGAAGACATCTTTAGGAGCCAGGACCGTGGTCTACCCCGCTCCGGTTTTTGTGGTGGGGACTTATGACAAAAACGGAAAAGCGAATGCTATGACGGCAGCGTGGGGAGGGATCTGCTGCTCGCAGCCTCCCTGTGTGACTGTATCTCTCAGAAAGGCGACATATTCTTACGGAAACATCAAGGAGCGTAAAGCCTACACGCTCAATATCCCTTCTGAGAAAAATGTAGAAGCGGCGGATTACTTCGGGATCGCCAGCGGAAAATCCGAGGATAAACTGGCCGCTGCAGGCCTAACCCCGGTCAAGAGCACCCTTGTCGATGCCCCGTACATCCAGGAGTTTCTGCTCGTGCTGGAGTGCCGGTTGCTCCGTGCCGTTGAAATCGGCCTGCACACGCAGTTTATCGGCGAAATCCTGGATGTCAAAGCCGATCCTTCGGTGCTGGATGAATCCGGGATTCCGGATATAAAGAAGATAGGGCCGGTTCTTTATGCCCCGGAAAGCCGGGGCTACTACACAGTGGGGGCGTTCATCGGCAAGGCCTTTTCCATCGGGAATGGCCTCGCCGGACTTTGATCCCGGGAACGGGCATAAAGTCGGATTGCAGAGATCAGCCCTCAATCTCTTCTGCGATTTCGTCGTTTTCGAATTTGTAACCGACAAGATGGAAGGGATTGATGACGGTCGTCAGGACGTTTGCCAGGTGGGCGGCGATTCTTTTTAGATACCTGGCAAAAAGGGTGTACACGATGGCTTCGCGCGTGCCCAATCTTTTCTCCTCGAGAAGGTGGATGATCATGCTGTCGGTTCTCTCTGTCACTTCCCGGTAGTATTCGTAGTATTTTTTGGCCTTGTTGACATCTGCATTTTTGAATACATTCAGGGAATCTT
>Ga0180432_10010718_pt1 | contig 10913 bp, 5 predicted proteins | sample SS_ome_10_FD_132414 | JGI IMG/M metagenome (GOLD analysis project Ga0180432, IMG submission 132414) | Hypersaline lake sediment archaeal communities from the Salton Sea, California, USA - SS_1_MS_2 metaG | ecosystem: Environmental > Aquatic > Non-marine Saline and Alkaline > Hypersaline >...
ACTCGGAGGGGAATTCCCAGACGCTCTTGGTGAACTCCAAGAATTCATCCCGCGTTATTGTCCCTTCCCTAGCGTCGGGCGCTGGCCTCTTAAACGCACCCTTTGAGAATACAAGGATGTATTCGTGTGTGTCACGTAGTGTGGGATTCGAGGGTGACATCCAGCTTCCCCAAGCAGTCGAAGTGCCGGCACTGGATCCCTTCTGCCAAATGATCTCTCCCCTCATCAGGAAACCGAGATCAATCATCTCGCTGGCTATGGAGGCATTGATCGGGAGATAGGGCCGTCGGCCAAGGTTCGCCACATTCACGCATGCCCTCCCACCGGGCACCAGCACTCGGTGGACCTCCTCCCAGACATTTCTCAGAAACACCAGGTACTCCGCCAACGTCAGGTCTTCGTCGTAGTCCTTGCCGACATTGTAGGGAGGTGAAGTAACCATGAGGTGGACACTGTTGTCCGGCAGCTCCTTCATTCGCTCCGAGGAGGCACAAAGGACTTTGTCCAGGGTTTTCTCCGGTACCTGGTTCTCGACGTATTGAACCGCTGCCGCGTTGGGCAGCTGCTCGTACATCCTACTGTTGTAGAAACGGGATGAGTCGTGGCTCACCCTACCCGCAGACCCAAAAGAGCTTGTCGACGTGCCTCTGCGTGGCCCCTTGCTGCTATTCTTTGGCACCTCAGTCTAGCCTCCAGTATTCCACCCAGCGTTCATACGGATCGTACTTGCCGGCGGGCCTCTCCCAGTCGATCTCTATCCTCCTGGTCAGCTCGTTAGCCACCAGGGCTCTCATCGCTTCTCCACTGATCTCAACGCCCCTCGGGTTGGTCCCTCGCTTCGGCAGCTTGAAATAGCCCTCTTTGCCCAGATGCCGGAGAACCGCTCGCTGTGCTTCGACAGGGATGTAATACAGTCCCCCCTGTTTCCCCCAAGTGATCTGCACCACAAGGTAGTCGCAAGACGGCTCGAACTCTCGAACGAACTTCCTCGCCCGCTCGGCGTCAACCGTCCAGATTGCCTTCACTGCCCCGATTTTGCCAGTAGTCGTCGTCAGCGTCTTGATCGAAAGAGGCTCACCGGACACCTTCACGTCGACTTCGTGTTCGGTTATCGGCAGCTCGGTCTCGACGTTCTCCGAGCCAAACTTGTGGACCAGAAGGGCCACTAGGATCCTCTCCCTGAGGGAGCCAACTTCCATGCCGACCTTCCCGGCTCGAGAGGAATCCCTTTCGGCATAGTGAAACAAGTGGGGAAGTCGGCGCTTGACCTTGGCGACCAGAGCTGAATCAGCGAACAGCTGTTCGACGGTTCGTCCCATCACTCACTCTGCGCTGCAATGCCGGGTAGTGAGTTCCGCCCCCCAAGCAATCCGACGGTTCGTGGCCGGATCCTAGCATGCAAGGAGGGATGACGTCAACAACGCGCGAAGTCTGTCAACCTGGAGTATTTAAGGCGCTGGGGGTTGGGCCGACAAACCTGTTCGCCGTGTCGTCTCTGCTACCTTATCTTCTCTTCTTGCGGCGCGCGCCGCGAGAGGGGGCAGTTCCCCCAGCCTCAGTCTCACCGATAGTCCTTTCCAGCCGTTCTAGGTCGCATGTGAGCCCGAGAGCGTCCGCTGACCAGAGCAGCTCTGCTAGACCTGCCAGCATAACAGCCTCGCTCAACCGACCGTGCCAATCGGCAAGGTCTTTCAGGGTCAGTCTTTCGCAATCGCCGCATTCCTCTCGCGGGAGGAGAAGGAGCTCAGCACCTAGCGGTTCAACAACTAGAAAGCACTCAACTAGCATTGGTCTGCCACGCAGCTCTGTTTCTGACAGGGCACCGTAGCTCGTGACAAGGGCGGCGTGCTTGTCGATCGCCTCCTGAGCTAACAAGCTCAAGGTATCCTCCTTCTCTCGGATGTACTCTTGTGCAATGCTCGCCCCGAGATCGTCAAGATCCTCCTCAACGCGCCCCAAGTCGGCGAGATGACCGCACATCTCCCACAATTGCACCACTGCTTCCACAAGCCCCTGGAACTCTCGTAACCCCGGCAGTTGCCAGTGTTCAAGCCCTGTGCTCCGCCAAGTCTCATCAGGAACGGGAAGAGGGATGTGCCGCCAATCCTTGTTTTCCCCAGTCGTCTGCGTGTGAATAGCACCCCACAAGTTGGGATAAGCTGTCTTCCTCAGGCTCTTGCCGGCGACCAAAGGAACGGCGACAACATGCTGCCAGTACAACTCCGCAACGAAGCGTTGCGCATCGTCGTCACGACAGGCAGCCAGACTACTCCGCAGACATCGTTCGACGATCCTCGAGGCATCTAGGAGGCGACAGGGGTCCGAGGCATCGCAGACTATCCACATCGTAGGCTTGGACTCCCATCGAGCATCTGTGTCCACTACTCTGAAATCGATACCGTCCTTGCTCATCCGAGTCAAAGCTCTGTCAAGCTCTGCTCGGAGGCCAGCCAAGGTCCGCTCCGGGTCAAGATCTCTCAGAAGCTGAAGCCGCGCTCCTCTGGCAGTCGACTCGCGCGTGAAGCCCGGCCGCTCCAGGAACTCATTCCAGAGGAGGCAAAGACTAGGAAGCTCATGCATCTCTCGTGATGACAGCGCTGTATGCTCTTCAATCTCAACCCTCTCTGCCAGGAGTCGCCCCAGCTCGAGCTGAAAGGCATCCAGGCTCTTGCAAAGGTCCGCCAGGTTCACCATTGTTAGTCTTCGGTTCCTCACGCTGATGCCAGCCTTCTTCAGCTGGCCCTCCGTCTGTTTGCGCTTCCTTTTGCCTTTGACCTTCCCCATCGTGACGTTCCACACGATGACAGGTGGTGCCTGCATGAGGAAGTTGCGCAAGGTGCGCTCATATTCCCGAGCAGCCTTGACATATCCGAGGGCACGTGTGCGACGCGCTTCCACTTGCTTCCCCGGTCTTGACAGAGACAGACTCTCATCGGATGAGGGGTCTAGCCCCCACTCGTCCACTGCACACTGCGGCATAAACGCGACTCGGAAGCAGCCTGCCTTGAGCCGGTCCCACCTGGTCGGTTCTAGGTAGTCCTTCATGATGTTGATTGTGTCCCTGCTCCCATAGTGAGCCAGTATCCCGACTTTCAACTCCGCGGACAAATGGAGCACCCCACGCCGAATTCGCAGAACCTCATTTGCGAAATCCGCCCATGTGCCAAGGCGAAAACCGAACTCTGCCAGCTGACAGAACAGATGATTCAGCTCCGGTCCCCAGCGCGGGAGAAGGTATCTCTTGAGTATTCCCTCTTTAACCGTTTCGTCATATGGAGAAGCAATCGAACGAATCAGATGACCAACGCCTTTGCACCCGTACCGTTCCTTCTGCGGCAGCACTTGGCTAATTGTTCGCAGCTTGGAAACAACAAGGTCATTCAGGGTCAGGTTTGCACCCCCGGACGAATCATCCAGCTGTGATGCAAGGGCCAGTTCCTCTCTCGTGAGGAGGAAGACGGCTGTCACGGCAGTCTCCTCCTCCACGAACGATGTTGCCCGAAGCGCAGATCGGAGCCTTCCCAGTACCCGTTCTCGGTTGGCCTCGTACCACTCCTGGTATCTCTTTTCCGAGAGCACGAACACCCCAGCGCAAGCTTCTCCGATCGACTGAATATCCTCGCACTCTAAAACAGCCGCGAGGACATCTTCCGATACCCAGTCAGTGACCGAGCTTTCGATACGCAGGTGCCCTAGCCAGAAGCATACTTCGCCCAAGGAACGCCAATCCCGGTTAGACGCCGGTGGTAGCGCCGGCTTGGTTCTGGACCGCATGAAACTCTCACAATGAGCGAAGATACCTTGGGGATCCGTCTGTCGGGCGGCAAACCCGCGTGCGGCTTCCGCGGCACGTTCGCCGGTCTCGCCAAGACCCGCTAGCATTTCCGTTGGATCGAAGTCTGCGATGCCGGCGACATCAAAGTTGAGCATGTACCGCCAGCCTTCGTCGCACCGCTCGAAGGCATCCCGGATGACTGCGTCATTCTGGTCGATATACTCCCGTACCCCGAGCCAGAGCACGGCTCGCATGCAGCCTCGCAAACCTGTCCATGTCTCGGGGTGGAAGGAGTTGACCGAATCGAGAACTGTAGCCCGCGAACTGCGTTGGTATAGGAAGGCAGAGAGTAGAAACCGCTCTAGATCCTGCTCTCGAATCAGGGGAAGTACTCGACCGGCAGCCTCTGGCCACGGCGAAAGCGCAGGGTCGGTTAGCAATCTAGCCAAGATGGTGGATCTGATAGGGTGCAGTGCAACGACGTGTCTTCCATCGGGTGTCAGACGGAGAAAGTATTCCTTCTCAAAGGCTTCAACTGTCCGTTGTGGCGCAAGTACTCCAGTCGCGGCGGCTAGATTCGCCAGGTCGACTCGCGCTTCGCAAGCTGTAGCTACCGCCGCCAAACGCAGGAAATCTCGCTCTTGGGGTTGAGTGTCACCCGCCCTCACGGCGTCTTGAAGCCGCGCGATCTGCGAGCTGAGCCGTGCCTCAAGCGTGTCGGTGTGGCGCAGGAAGTGGACAAACTCAAGTAGAGGCCCACGCCCTCCAAAGGCCCGCCACGCGTCTCCGAAGTTGAGCACATGGGGAATATCATGTGTGGCGCGGAGATGCTCATAAACCGCCTCAGCTTCCCCTTCGGCAAGTGTTAATTCGATGTCGCTATGTGGCAGATCCGCCAGTTGACCGAAGACTCGACGCCAATCCTCCTCTCGCACTGTGACAAGCACTTTGATTGACTGATGGCTAGCCAGAGACCTCGCCAATTCGACCCAAGCCGTATCTCCCGGTCGAACGTCCACGACGACCAACATATTGACGGCTGCGGCTCGTGCATGACCCGTCAGGGCCAAGGCGATGTTGCGAGCGTGTGAGTCCGTCTCGACCAAGTCCACGCGATAGCGCCACCTCGCTGGAAAGAAATCGTAGCAGTAGCGGTAGGAGAGGGCCGTCTTCCCTTGTCCTGACGCCCCATGTACAACAACCACGCTGGATTTGGCCAAGGAGGAGTGGATGCGGTCGAGGAGAGCATCTCGCCTCACGTCGACATGGGCCGCGATATGCTCGGGCCTTGCTGAGACGCCAGAAGCGAACTCCTCCACGAGTGCTTTGCGACGATCGGGAGGAACATGCAAATCCTCCACCGGCACAATCGTCTTGAACCATTCGTCGTGAAAGGCACTTCTGTGCCTCAGGAACTTACCAACTGATGTGATCTTTTTGACGATGAGTCTTCGATCCAAGAGGGTCCGGTGTTCAGACGCTGAGTAGACCCACCACCACAGGATTTCGAGAGCCGCTTTGGAATCGACGCCGGTGCAAAGGGAACCCAGTCTTTCGGTAACACGCTGCACGACATCGTGCTCAGCCACCGCCTCAATCCTCAGACGTTCCACAATCCGAGTGGCAATCTCCCCACTACCGATGACGCCCGCTATGTATTCGGCAACCTGATCTCGTGCCCTCTCGTCCCCTTCGTCTAGTGCGGCAGTCAGTCTCTGCCCGACAGGCCCATAGCTTGCAAGTGTAATGGGAACATCTGGTTTGTCGCTGACAAGTGTTGCTGAGCGACGGTAGAATGCCGCTCCAAGCGAGGACGGCGCGAGCGGACTTGCCAGACTCTTGACCTGGACAACCTCATTGATCTGGCCATCCTCTCCATAGACGGCCAGATCCTCTACACCTTCGGGGCGGAAGCTCCAACTGTCGTCGGCGGCCAGGATTTTGTCCAGGGTGTAGAGCGCTTGAAGACGGAACCCTCTATAGGTTGGCTCAGGATCATCTTCCAGACCTAAAGGAGCATTCTCGATATCTTCAACCAAACTCTCACTCCTTGCAGCCGCCTATCAGGAATCAGTCCTGCTATGCACCCTCTGGACTCGGACTCGGTCACAAATCATCGGGCATTCTCTCTTCCTCTCAGCAGGAGGAGATGAACTCAGCCACCCTTTCTCAGCACTTGAGGCCCTGCTCGACTTGCGACCATTCTCTAGGGGGCGAGCTGCCATGTCAAGAGAATGGCGCAAATGGGGGCCTTCAGTGAACACCGCGGTGACAATGTCAGATAGTCGTAGCCAGCCGTCTGGCGTACACCTCTGGCATCTCTCTGGTCAAGGCCACCCACTTCCAGAGGAGTGGCTATTGCCTTCTTTGGTCTACCGGGCTAGGATTCTGCCAGAGAGGGGAGAAGGCCATGCCACCAGACCCAGAAGGGCGGGCAACTTTCGTCGAAGCGCTGGTAGGAGACTACTGCCGTGCCTTCGAGATTGAGGACCGACGGATTGTCCGGGCCATCGTCAATCGCAGTGGGATCATTGAGATTCCCGATGAAGAGACCGTCACCACGTTGGACGGCAGGCCCCAGAAGTACATGCTCGAGGATCCATATCTCGAGGACTTCCTCCGGTTCTTCCCGCCAGAGACCGTCCTGACTGCTCTTCAGGAGGGCATCCCGAGAGGCTTCTTACCAAGGAGCGAGGCAAAGAGAGCCTTTTGTGAGTACATCAACGACCCCCGAATTCCCTTCTACACCCTCGACGAGCTGGCGGACCTGATAGAGAGATTCAGGGCGTACCAGGAAGGCCAGGGACAGGTCCTCTTGGAGTTGGGTTATCCGGATGCGCACTTCGATGAGTCCCAGTATCTGGCATTGACCTTAGGCAATCTACTACCAACGACGCCCCCATCCGGCTACGAAGAAGTTGGCCCCGCCGGACAGACGCTGCTCGAGGGCCTATCCCGACAGGACAAGGATACTATCCGGGGCGTGAGACCCATGCTACTTGAGGCGAGAGCCAGTGTTCTTAGCATCCTGGCCGGTGCTGTTCGCCGGAGAGACCCTTCTCGCCTTTGGGAGAACTGCGCTACCGCTGTCAGGGAGCGGTTGAAACCAGTAGACCTAGACTTTCTCAGGGCAGTTGAGCAGTCGTACGACGCCGCTGCGGCCCTCGCCGGAAGCCAGGAGAGCGGACCCGTTGGCGAACACGGACGGAGCAATAGACTTTGTCGAAGGAACCCCCTTCTTCGTCCTGGTGGCCTCTCCGATCTACTCGGCGTGATGACCCACTGTGAGGAGGAAATCCGGAACGGCCAGCTGGACTGGACGAGGAGGAGACTGTTGACCTTCCCCTTCCGGGTCATGCCTCTGACGTATCGCAACTTCTTACTGCCGCCTTGGGACGAGGAGTTCGACACGGCTGTCGAGGAGTTCTTTCGGCGGCAGAGGCGGACCGAGCGATTCGTGAGGGAGAATGATGAACGAGTTGAGGCCTTCTTCCGAGGGTCCCTTGCTACTGAGAGGTCTTCATGTAAGCCCGCAGAAACAGCTGGTCACCTCAGCTTCCGACTACCACGCGTTCTGCGGCGCTCACCGAAACATTTCGAGAGCATTGAGTCTGAAGTTGCGAGCCCCGAAGATACTTCGGATTCTTCTATCGTGACGCAGGAGGAGGCTACCTGCAGCGAGGGAAACCGCCTCACAAGGGACGGCAGGGTATGGTTGGTCACCTTCAAGGGGATTACCAAGCCGCTGATTGACTCCAAAGGCGTGAGATACATCGCCTATCTCCTGTCCTTGCGAGGACAGGAAATAGACGTTCTAGCCCTCTCTTTGGCCGCTCATCCACAACCGATTGAACGACAGGGCAAAACGTACAGCGGGATGAGCGCTGAGCAGTTGGCCGAGGAGGGCTTGCACATTGGCGATCTAGGCGACGCTGGTCCACAGCTTGAGCCGGAGACTGCTAACTACTACAGGTCGAGACTTCGAGACAACCAGAGCGAACTGGATGAAGCCGAGGCCAACCATGATCTTGGACGTGTCGCGTCGCTCAAGGAAGAGCGCCAAGGCATCCGTAGAGAACTGAGGTCCAAACTAGGGCTCGGCGGCCGGATCCGTAAGGATTCGGACACCGAGCAAAGGGCACGCAAAGCCGTGACTATGGCTATCAAGTACAGCCTCCAGAGCATCCGTGAGGTCCACGAGCCGCTCTACCTGCACCTCGCCAACTCAATAAAGACCGGCAAGAACTGCTTTTATCTCCCCGAAGAGCCTACCCATTGGTCTGTCCAATTCTAGAGACCATCAAGTTCGCCAGCCTTCTTCTGACATTGTCAGAACGTTTCTGCCGCATTCCATGATGAGGGCATGGGCCTCCAGTCGCTCGTGGCCTCAGAAGAAACTAGGATCTTCTTCTTTGGGCAAGGGCGCACAGGCATACGCCTGCACAAGCGGAGGTGGCAGCCGTGATCTACACGATGAAAGACGCAGCGGCAGAGCTCGGAATCGGCGTCCATCGGCTGCGCTACTTGATTCGCCGGGGATACGTGAGACCTCCGGAACGGAACTCAGCCGGCCACCGACTCATCCATCCCGAAGATTTGCAGAAGATCGCCGACGTGGTCACTCAGATTGACGCCGAGAGACTTCGGCGAGGATACCGGTAGCACCGATCAAGGAGAATCCAACGATGGGGACTAACGAAGCAGCTTCTGTCACTGATGACAGGAGCCGCGTGGTGGCACTCCGAGGCTGGCTGAAAGAGCGGGGCGATCCTCGCGGCGACAGTCCGAATCTCGCCGCGCGAATGCAGCGGATCGGACCAGAATGGCCCAAGAAGGAACGTCTCTCTCCGAAGGTCGTCTACATGGAGATCCTCGAGCGGGAGGCCGAGAAGAAGAAATGCGCATCGACGGCGGGAGGGGTTCGGATTGTCAGGAGCGCCGCCGAGCGCCGGTTCAGCTTCACCTCCCTCCCCGTCCAGTCATTCATACCACGGGCCTGTCGGTGGATGATCGACTTCACGGACACCCCAGTGGAATGCCTGGAGACTTCATCCATTAGTGCCCTTGCTGCCGCTGTTGGCGGCAACGTTCTCATTCCAAACGCCGGAGGCCCTAATCCTCTTCGGACAAACCTCTATCAGGTTATCATCGGGAAATCCGGGGATCGCAAGAGTACCGCCCTCAATAGCATGGGCAGGGTTCTGAGTCTCACCGAGGACAGAATGCGTGAGCGCGGCATGGACCGCCCGTTGCTCCTCCCAGACGACTTCAGCGTTGCCGGATTAAAGGACGAGCTAGCGCTTCGGCAGGAACTACGGGGGAAACCTTGGGGGATCATCATCCATGACGAACTCTCGGAGATCATCGAGTCTGCGGGGACCAAGTACAATCTCGATCTGATCAAGGTGCTGACAAGACTCTACGACACGCCACCCAGACTCGAGAAGCGCAGAGGAGACAGGAGCAACCGCGCACGCATAGAGTGGCCTGTTGTGTCGATCCTGACCGCCAGCACCGGGACGTGGCTCCACGAGGTGATACACAGGAGTCACGTCGGAGGTGGATTCTGTGGCAGGTTCCTGTTCGTTGAGGTCGAGCAGGTATCTGAGCAGGCCTGGCAACGCAATGCCGACGAGAGCATTTTGGGCGAGCTGGCCGGTCTCCTTCTGAGGTTTGCACTCATCGATCAAGAGGTCTTCGCAGAGTTCGACCAAAGAGCGAAGAGATGGTACGAGAACTGGTTCGCTTCCTACCAGGACAACTACACGCGCGCCCCCGAGAACGCCGACGTTGCGGCTCTCTTCAAGCGCGGTGACACCTACTCGAAGAAACTCGCCGCCGTATTTGCGCTCAACGGGCTCACGCAGGATCCGGATAAGCTCGACTGGCACCTCAAGCATAGGGTCTACGAGGTCCGAGCGGAACATCTGAAAACCGCCACTGACTACGTGCTGGACCGTATGGAGGACGCGACACGGCTCTCGCTTGGGAGACCCGACCTGTTCCGCCTGCGGGAGAACTGTGAGACCGTTTTCAGACTGCTCAAGCGCCGACGTTCCCTTAGTAGCAGCGACATGTCGAAGCTACTTAAACGTCACGACGGGTGGAAGATGGGCAGGATGTACTTGCTGGAACAGGGTGTCGTAAGAAGCGTGCCGACCAAACGAGGTGCAAGATACGAGGTGGCCGACCCCAATTGGTCGTGGCGGGGATAGGTGTCGCGTCGTCACTTGCCAGAGACCTATCTCATTCTAGCGCAACATGGACCGGGCAATGCAGTGCTGACGTGCCGACGCGCTTGTCGACAGATGTCCGATTCCGAACTGGTTGTTATACTTGTTGATGACACTTGTGTCACCAGTAACTACCGACGCTTTGCAGTACGACGTGTACCAGATACGCAGGAACCCCAGTCGTGTCGCGGAACGTCGGCAATTGGACTCAACTCTCAAGGAGACATGCAGATCAGCTGCCGACATGGGCCGACGATGGGTCAACGCCAACAGAATGAGACCGAGCCCGGAAGGAAGAACCAGAATGGCATCGCTCGCACAGCTGAAGGCTAACCAGGAGAACGCTCTTCTGTCCTGCGGACCGCGCACCGCAGCCGGCAAGGCGAAGTGCTCGAGGAATGCCCTCAAGCACGGGCTCCTCTCGATGTCGGTCTTGATGAGGGGAGAAAAGGAGGAGCAGTTCCGGGATCTGCGGGACGGTCTGATGGAGGAACTGCTTCCTACAGGTGACCTCGAATGCGTGCTCTTCGACAGAATCGTCTCCGCAGCCTGGCGACTGAAAAGGGTGCTGCAACTCGAGGCGGGTATCCTAGACCTCGGCTACTACTCTGAGGTCCTCAACCGTGAGCGACACAGGATCACGCACGGAGAGGAGATTGAGCCCCGGACTCCCAGTCTGTATCTACGAGACGAGGACGGACCGGAGGCCCGACGGTGGCGCCCGGTCTTGGAGCGCATCAGAGACTGCCTGGTGGCATTGGACTCCGAGAACGTTTCCTTGGCGAAGAGCTTCGTCCGAGATGCCGCAGGCCCTGAGGCTCTCTCGAAGCTGAAGCGCTACGAAAGCGCTATAGAGAGAAGCCTGTATCGCGCAATTCACGAGCTTCAGCGGGTCCAAGCTGCGC
>Ga0180432_10010719_pt1 | contig 10912 bp, 5 predicted proteins | sample SS_ome_10_FD_132414 | JGI IMG/M metagenome (GOLD analysis project Ga0180432, IMG submission 132414) | Hypersaline lake sediment archaeal communities from the Salton Sea, California, USA - SS_1_MS_2 metaG | ecosystem: Environmental > Aquatic > Non-marine Saline and Alkaline > Hypersaline >...
ACACCGAACTGGTACAGATACGTGAGCCAATGCTCTGGGATCGCCAGACCCATGGGTTCACCTCCCTTGGGGGTTGCTACCTCCGGCAGTGTAAGGCCCACAGTCGGGAGCAGACCTCTTCCAGATGTCGCCCGAGGGTTTCGGGGACATCCGTCTTCTCGGGCTCGTTCTCGAAAACCGCGTACGGCACCCGCTGCTCGCCAACCATGAGGAAATCGGGATCAGGGGCGGAAAAGGCGTCCCAATCGGACTCCTTGTAGAGGTACTCCATCTTCCTATCCTCGAGCGAATGCTCCAGGATGCTGTCGGGCTTGTCGGGGTTACACCGGCGACGGTTTTTGCGCAGCGACTCGGCCCAGCTTACCCGGATGTAGATCGTGCAAGCCCGGGCGAGGACCTCAGGGGAAAGGTGCGGGTAGGCCTCGGCGAACCCGCCGTGCTGCGACCCGCGGGCGAACTCGAAGATGGCCGTGAAGCGATCGTGATACTTCGGGTCGTCGCGCAAGCGCTTGGCGTAGTTGGCGCACAGCTTCTCGATCAGGAAGTGCCAGAAGAAGACGTCCTTGAAGACGTATCCGGGGTAGGTTTTTCCCTCGTAGACGAACTCGGTTTCCGAGATCAGCCGGGCGTGGCCATGGCGCTCGTAGAGGTCGTCATCCTCGAAGCGCTCCCAGAGGATGGGGAAGTCATCGAACTCCTCGAACTCCCCGATATGGAAACGGCGGAGGCGCTCCTCGAGCGGTGTCTTCTTCAGAAAATCGATGACCTCCGACTTGCCGGCGGCCGGACGGCCGTTGAGGATGATAATGTCAAATGCCTCGTTGGCCATGAGGGGTCCTCTCCCTGGGTTTCCGGCCGCGTTCATCCCGTGGCCGCCGATTCTAGGTGTTGGCCGCAGCCAGGCGCAAGTAGCTGGTCGACGATCCCTCCCGGAGCACATGGTGCATACCCGCCAGGTCCGCGAAGTACCTCCAGGGCCGGGAGTTCGACCTGAATAGCCCCTCCCGTCCTGGGCTTCATCGGTCTGCCTCTCGGCGCGGATCTTCAGCTGTCTTCCCGGCGGCCGACCCCTATAGATGAGGGTTCACCAGTGTAATCAAGTCCCACTCCGGTTCGTTCACCCGAGGTGCGGGATGGTCGTGTCCGGGCGATAAGGGGGCGCCTCCGATGCCAAGACGATTGCTGAACGTGCTTCCCCACGCGGTCGCCTTGCTCTGTCTTCTCTCCTGCGCCGAAGATCTGCCCGACAAGGCGGCGATCACCCAGCGCGGCGCGAAGGCCACCCGCCAGTCGACCCGGACGCCGGAGCACTCGCGCGTCCTGCTCGTCCACAGCTACCACCCGGAATACCCCTGGGTATCCGCCATTACCCGCGGGGTGTGCTCCATTCTCGACGAGCATGACGTGGAGATCGAAATCTACTACATGGACACGAAACGGAAGACCGATGAGGCTTGGAAGCGGAGGGCGGGAGAGCTGGCATCCCTCAGGCTTGCCGAGCTCAACCCGGACGTCGTGATCACCGCGGACGACAACGCCCAGCAGTACTTCGCGATGAACCATCTCGATGGTCCCACGCCCTTCGTGTTCTGCGGTGTCAACGCCGACCCGTCGAAATACGGCTTTCCCGCGTCCAATGCCACCGGAATCATCGAAAGGCCGGACTTCCGGGGCACGCTGGAGTGCGCCAACGAGATCCGACCCGTCCGTACGGTCGCTGTTCTCAGCAGCGACGACCCCACGTCCCGCGGCGCTCTCAACTTCATGAAGCAGGAACTCGTCGATGTGGAAGTCGTCGAGTGGGCATTGGTCGGCACCCTGGCGGAGCGGATGATCAACCGGACCACCGCCGAGCGTTTGGGGTGTCCCGCGGGGGATCGAATCGCCTCCCGGGCAGACGGCGCCGCCGAGGACTAGGGGACGATGAAGAGACGGGTCATGGCGGCGGTTCTCATCGGCTTCGCGGCGATGGCCTTGATCGTCACCGTGGTGGGAGGTGTCGTCAATTACCGCTACCAGAAGGCCCGTTTCCACGATCTTGGCCGTCAGAATGCGTCCTTGGGCGCACGGATGATCGAGCACGTGCTCGAGAAGAGCGTGGCCAATGGCATCTTCGAGCTGGTGGAGATCTTCGACGATCTCTACGAGCCGATTCCGGGCACCGATCCCCCTCGGTTCCACACCGCCTACGATCGGTACTTGGATCGGAATCTGCGAACCTTGCAGGAAGCCTTCCTGCAGGCCGAGCCGATCTACTACGCCTACGCCGTTAATCGCGATGGATTCGTGCCGGTCCACAACGATCCCGATCGCAATGGGTTTCTCCTTGCTCCGCCGACTCCCTTCCCCAGGGAGGATCCTTCCTTCGCCTGCCGGTCACGAGCCGGAGAGGATGGATACGGCTATCAGGAGTACGCATCGCCGATCTTCGTTCGCCAGCGCCGCTGGGGGGAGTTCCGGGTCGGAGTGCCGAACAACATCATCCGGGCGCTTGTCCGAGAGCGCGTGGCGACGGCATCGGGGTTGATTGTCGGTCTCTCGATGCTCTTGGCCTCGGTGGTTCTGCTGGTGGTTCGCCGCAGCCTCCGTCCTCTGACCGAGCTTTCCGAAGCGGCCCGCCGGATGGGCGAAGGTGACCTCAACGTTCGCAGTTCCTACCGGAGCGACGACGAATTGGGGAACCTCTCGGAGTTGTTCAACTCCATGGCCGATCGGATCCAGGCATCCTATCAACTCCTGGAGATGAGGGTTGAGGAACGCACCCGCGAACTGCGCCGAGCCAATGCCGCGCTCCGGGGCCAGGAGAACCAGCTGCGCGGTCTGTTTCACGCGGTTCAAGATGGTCTGGTCATCTTCAATCGCGAGGGGCGGATCGAAGAAGCCAATCCCGCGGCGGGTGTGATCTTCGGGCGGGATCCGGAGACACTGAGCGGCATGTCGGGATGGGATCTGCTCGGGCCCGGTGGCTACGACATCTTCCGTCGTTTTCGTGAGCGGCTCTCGCAAGGGGGGGACTTCGTCTCCGAGTCGCCGCAGCTTTTCCGCAAGGACGCCGCGTTCAATGTCGAGGTGAGAGGGACCGCCTACGAGGTGGATGGTGAGCAGCGGTTCCTCGGCTACTTCCGCGACATCACCGATCGCCGCCGTGCCGAGAAGGCACTGCACTCGGCGATGGAGGCCGCCCGAGCGGCCAGTCGGGCGAAGAGCGAGTTCCTGGCCAACATGTCGCACGAGATCCGCACACCCATGAACGGGATCATCGGCATGACCGAACTGGTTCTGGAAACCGACATCACGGAGCAGCAGCGCGAATACGTCGAACTCGTCCAGTCGTCGGCGCTGGCTCTCCTGAACGTGCTCAACGACCTCCTCGACTACTCGAAGATCGAGGCGGGGCACCTGGAGCTGGAGCAAATCGAGTTCCGGCTGCAGGCGGTCCTCCAGAAGGCGATCCTCCCGCTGGCCATGACCGCCGAGGAGAAAGGGCTCGAGGTGATCTGCCAGATCTCCCCCGCGGTTCCCGATACGCTCTTGGGTGATCCGGGACGCTTGCGCCAGATCCTCGTCAACCTCGTCGGCAACGCGGTCAAGTTCACAGAGGCCGGAGAGGTGGTGATTCGCGTGGAGAGCGAGGGGACGCAGGAGGGGAAGATCCGGCTCCACTTCCAAGTGACCGACACCGGGATCGGCATTCCCTCCGATCGCGTCGGCGCGATCTTCGGGGCCTTCACCCAAGCGGATGGGTCGACCACCCGACGCTACGGCGGCACCGGCTTGGGGACGAGCATCTCCAAACAGCTCGTCGAGATGATGAACGGGCGGATCTGGGTAGATAGCCTGGAGGGGCATGGCAGCACGTTCCACTTCATCGTCGAGCTTGGTGTCGGGTCCGACGAGTCCCCCGCCGATCAGTCCGCCCGCCCCGAACTGCAAGGGAAGCGGGCGCTGGTGATCGACGACAACCAGACCCAGCTCCGATTCCTGGAGGATCTGTTACTCAGCTGGGGCGTCGACGTGTCGACATCGAAGCGGGGAGAGGATGCGGCCACCCGTCTGGAGGCGTCGGCATCCCGGGGGGAGATCTACGATCTGCTCCTCCTCGATCTCCAGATGCCGGGGATTGACGGATTCGCCGTGGCGCGGGAGCTGAACGACAAGCGACTGGTCAACCGAACGAAGGTTGTCCTGCTGACATCGACCGGATTGCGGGGCGATGCCCAGTGCTGCCAGGAGCTGGGCGTGTCCGGCTATCTGACCAAGCCGATCTTCGCCGAGGAATTGCGTCTTCTGCTATCCGCCGTACTTGGGCAATCGGACGGCGGGGGCATCGTCACGCGGCACACCATTGGGGAGTCAAAGCCGGATCAGCGGGCGGCCTAGAGTTCACCGGGCGAGGAGGAGCTTGCGGCTTTGCGTGACCCCCCCCGCGCGGAGCTGGTAGAAGTAGACGCCGCTCCCAACCGGGCGACCCAGCTGGTCCTGCCCGTTCCACCGCACGGTGTGCATCCCGGCATCGTGCAGCCCCTCCACCAGGGTGCGGAGGCGACGTCCCGTGATATCGAAGATCGCCAGCTGCACGTCTCGCCGGTCGGGGAGCGTGAAGACGATGTTTGCCGCCGGGCCGGCGGGGTTAGGGAAGCTGGGGTGGAGGTGGACCTGCGCTGGCCCCTCGCCGCCTACAAGTGATTGATGCCGGTACCCGCGAGCCGCGACATGATTGCGCCAGTCTCTCAGGTCATAGCCGCAGGTGATGGGGCGGGTGAGGGGAGCGAGGACCCGGAAGGTCATGCGCCCCAACCGGCCGCTGCCGCTGATCCCCGGGATCTTCGGCTGCAACCGGCCGAGACACATCTCGCAGGTCCCTTCCTGGCGAACGGTGGTGAGCAGGACATTCCCGTCGTCCCGGGCCAGGAACTCGCCCTTCTCGACCCCGACCAGCTCCAGCTCCGCCGGATCGTACGTCAGCCGCACCATGGCTGCCGAGAGACGGATTGCCCCCTGGACCTGGGCATCGATGGAGACCAGATCCCCGGGGAGGGGATCGATCGTGTCGATCTCGAAGCTCATCCGGGTCGCGCTGGGGACCGGCTCTCCCAAAGGGGAGAAGGAGGCTCCGGGAGCGGCCTCGGCGACCTGCGGGATCGTGTAGCCGTTGGCGCTGAACCAGGACCAGTTGCCGGTGAAGGCGAGCAAATCGTAGACGTCCCACTTCTTGTCAGGGGTGGAGATGAGCCCCGGCGATTCCCCGAGCGTCGGCCCCAGATCGGAGATCGGATCTTGCACGAAGCCCGATCCCCCGTTCCATCCGAGGGTGAAGGCGGCGACATCGGCGAACTCCATGTACCCGTCGGGCTCCGGCTGCTGTGAGGGGACCTGTCCGCCGGTGCCGGTCGTGCGGTGGGCGATGTCGCCGACGTAGGCGAGCTTGATCGCCAAGCCGCTGGCGCCCGATCCGGAGATCTTGTTCCCGTCTTTGTCGGTCACCCCGCTGTTGCTGGTGTCGATGGCGAAGGTGCCGGTCTCGACGCGCACGCTGTTCGACAACACCTCGAGCGCCCGGAGACGGACGCGGGCCATCACGTAGCTGCCGGTACCGGTCAGCCCGTTGGGAACCCCGGTCACCGAGCTGTAGACGGCGTAGCTTCCCGCGTTGTTGTCGTGGCTGGCGCTGAAGATGTGGTTGATGTATCCGGTCCCGGCCCAACCCTCGCCCTGAGTGATCCGCGTCACCTCGATCAGCGATTCGGGATAGGTGCCCACGAAGGCGCATCCGATCACGCTGTCGGGGTAGCTCAGCTCGAGCTGGACGACCACTTCTTGGCCGGGGGCGAGAAGCAAGGTGGCATCCCCGTCGCGGGCGTCGCGGATCTGCACGGTGGGAACCAGCTCGCTGTCGATGGTCAGCAGCTCGCTACTGGTCGTTTGGTCACCGGCGATCGCGTTGCCGCCCGAGTCGCGGAGGATGGCGTACAGGTAATAGTCGCCGTCATCGGGTGTGCCGGCGGGCGAGTCGGCGAAGTTCCATACCGCGATGCTGTCATCGACGCCGATCGACCCGGCGGTGAAACAGAGCTGGGCGGTTCCCTCGTCGAAGGCCGCGGCCGTGTCGTGGTAGAAGTCAACCCAGGCACCGTCGGGTGCATTGTCGATGGTGAAGACGACGTCGTAGTTGCTGGTCGGCGGATAGCTCGCCGGCAGCGTGGTCCCGACCACGATTTCGATCGCCGGCGAGGGGGCCTGGACGAACTTGGCGATCACGTCGCTCGAGTCATCGGCCACGTAGATCTGCAGCTCATGGGTTGCCGTATCTTCGATCAAGTCAACACCGCTAATGTTGCCGAAGACGCCCACCCCGCCCCCCGATCCCCCGATCTCGGTCTCGAAGGTAGGAGCGGTCGTCGCCCCGGGGGTGTTGAACGCGGTGTCCTCGTAGAGAACGATCCGATCGTTCCCCCGGTCGGCCACCGCGACGTAGTACTGATAGGTTGCCGCCCCGGCACCCGTGCGTTGGACATCGATATCGGTCGGCTCGCTCAAGAGGTCCGTTGCGCCCGAGCCCTGTTCCCATTCGCAGACGAAGGTGATCCGGGGGGGGATGTTGTAGTCCCCGTCCTCCGGATAGAAGTGGAACTTCTGAACGCGATCGTTCCCGGTGTCGGCTACATAGACATTGAAGCACCCGAGCGCCGAGCTCCAAAGACCGCACACCCCGCAAGGGCTGGAGAATTGCCCGTCACCGGTTCCAGTCGTTCCATAGCGCAGGGCGTCGGGCGTAGTGGTGTAGACGACGCTGAAGTCGGTCGACGCCGGCGGCAAGGCCCCGTGCGTGCCGTCCCCGAAGACGATCGAGCCCTCCCACCAATCGAGCTCGAACACCTTGTCCAGCGGCCCCGCGGTCGCGATGTCCTCGATCTGCGTCCAGGTGACGGCCGCGCCGCCCGGGTCCTGGGTGACCGTGATCGAGCCCTCGGCGATGGGCCGGGTCAAGCACCCGGTTTTCCAGTCTTCGGGCACGGTTGCCGGCGTGGAGAACCAGTAGTCCTCGTCGATTCCATCTCCAATCGTGCCCCCCGCGGGCTGCTCGACGCAGGTGTGGGTGTCACCGGGAAGGTCGTCGTAGGCGGTGTCATTGATGTTGGGCACCGCCAGGATCTTGATCCTGTCATTCCCGCGATCGCAGACGAAGGCGTAGCGCTGGGGAATGGCGCGGGTGGTGGTGATCGTGCCCGAGGTGTTGGTGATCCCCGTATCCCAGGTGATCGACAACCCGGGGATGAGGCGGAACGCCCCCGCCCCGGTTTCGAAGTCGGCGGTCGTGCCCGCATCGACCAAGACGCGGTCGGTAGTGAGATCGGTGATCGTCGTGGTGGCGACCGTTTGGGTGATGCTGTAGGTGTGGCCGGTCACCTGGTTGCCGTCGGCGATGCCGGTGATGGTGGCGTGGGCCGATCCGGAGGCATCCCCCGCCGCGGCTACCGCGGTGGGCCCCGCGGCGACGTAGACGTCCCAGGGCGTGTCGAGCGAATCATCATAGGCCTCGACGTAGCTGGTCGCCCCGGCATGGGTGACCTGGTAGACGAGCAGGAGCTGGTCGGCGGTAGCGCCGGTCGAGTTCACGAGCCAGAGCTCATCGTCCGCCGCGCTGTTCTCGACCGGAAGTCGGAAGATGGCGCGCAGGTCGTCGAAGGTCCGTCCCGCCGGCGGGTCGCCTTCGGTGATCTCGACGTCGACCGGATTCACGCCGGCCGAGCGGTTGCCCATGTCGACCTCGCCGATGCCGAACTCGGGTGTGCCGCCCCCCTGGTAATCGGAGATGCAGTAGGTCAACTCGAAGAGGAATCCTCCCGCCTTGTTTTCCAGAGAACCCGTGGGGAAGGTGAAGATCGGCCCCGGATCGTCCGCGTAGTCAACCGTGTAGACCTGATCATCCGCGGTGAAGCCCGTCAGATCGGCGACGTAGGACCACGTCTCGCCTTCGATTCGAACCATCTCTGAGTAGGGGATCACCCACTTGGTCGCGGGATCGTCATACTCCGGGAGCCACATGGCGTCGTCGGTGTATTCGCCCGCCGCCGTGGGTGCGGCCCCCGCCTGCCAGGTGGCGTCATCTTCGCCGAACCGTGCGATGTCCATGTTGGTTTCGAAAGCCAGAATGCGCTTGTTGCCGCTGTCGAGGACGAAGTTGACCAGTCTCCCGTCCGCCTTGAGGGCCGCGGCGATGCCACGGGGGGCATCGAAAACGGTACACGGCGGATCCTCGACCTTCTGGGAGACGGCGGGCGCGTGTTCAACGTAGAAGTAGGGCCCATCGTATTCGACGACCACTTCATAGCGGCTGTTGGCTCCGGCCAGCGCCGGCAGAACGATCAGGGCGAGCCCGAGAGAACGGCCCCGCCTGCCCTTCCGGTGGTTCGACATGGTCGCGCCTCCTGCGCCTCATCGCCCGCCGCATCCTGGCGGCGGCATGATCCGTTGGAGAGGATTGCAACTTCCGTGCCCGCGAGCGGGAGCCCGGGGTGGGTAGCGATGGGGCTTCCTAATCGCAATCCGAGAGGCGGATTAGACGGGCCCTCTTCGAGCTGCCCGGATGACCTTGCCCGAGCGGCTGCCGATCAGAACTTGATCGATGCTAGGAAAGCTGTGCCCGGCGGGACCTCTTCGGCTGAGGATCGGGCGTGCACAGGCGGCATCTACTCGAGCGCGACCCGCAGATCGCGCATCGTTGCGGACGATAGCGCCTCCGCGATGCGATCACCCCCCTCGCTGTCCACTTCGCCCGCCGCCGCCCGCTTCGACAGCGAGGCGAAGTGGCGACGGGCGGCCTGGAAGAGCTCCTCTCGTTCCTCGGCGGCGCCGACCAGCGGGGTGACTACCTCGGCCCAGTTCTGCGCGCCGGTCGGGGCGCGCTCGAGTTCGGGCGAGATGTCATGCACGGCCAGATAGGGGGCTCCCTGCATGACCCCGCTGTGCTTCAGGGCGTCGCTGAAGGCGAGATCCTCGTCCTCCGGATTGGCGATGTTGATGGTGACCAGGCTGCAGGTCGCCGGTTGCATCTTCCCCTGGCTCGATTCGAGCCAGACCCACCCGACCCCCGGATGCCAGTATTCGACGAGCCAGTGGATGTAGAGCGGTCCCGACCACGTCGGCAGGTGCGCCTGCGTGCGCGCGGGGATTCCGTGGGCACGCAACAGGGCGGCGGCGAGATTCGCCCGGCTGGTGCATGATCCGCCGCAGCGGAGCGCCTTGCTGGCATCCAGCGTATCGAAGACCTCATCGGGATCCCCCTCGTTCTGCGAGGTGAAGAGGATCACCGTGTGGGCATATTCGGCGATGTCCGGATCCTGCTCGGCCATCTCGCGGGCCAGCGCCACGATCTGGGGATCATCGCTTTGCACGCAGGCTGTACTGCGCAGCCAGCGCCGGTTTTCATCGTTGATCTCGGGTCTCTCCGCCGGCGGAAGCCCGCGGGGGGGCGTCTCGTCGACCAGGACGAGCGCCTTCCACCGTACTGTCGTGGCAACGCGCCCGGGCATGATGTCCACCTCGGCCAGCAGGTTCGTCCCATCTTCCCGTTCGATCCAGCGGTATCCGCGCAGGCTGGTCTCGGGCTCGATCTCGAGCTCGAAGGTCAGCGGCACCTGGTATTCGGTGGCCAACGGAATCGGGAAGGTGACGGTGCCGGGGGTCTTGCGCCAGGAAGTCTCGGCCGCCACCCCGGTCGCCGCCGTGGCCAAGATCACGCCCGGCCCGCTCAGGATCCGGATCGCCGACTCGGCGGGCTCGCCCTCGGTCAGATGGGCATCCGAAACCAGCAGGGCATGGGGCGTCGAGTTGATGATCCAGATCGTCAGCTTCTGCGTTTCCGGTGGCGCCACGATGGTGCTGGAGATGCGCTCCCAGTCGGTTGACTCGAGGGCCGTCTTGACGATGTAGTTGTCGAGCATCTCTCCCTGATCGTCGTAGGCGAAGGCATTGATGCCGACCGCCTGCCCCGCCTGTTGGGCCCGGGCGTGGGCGGTGAAGACCAGCTTTCGTTCAATGGGGACGGGAGAGATCGCGATGCCAACGTGGCTCCAGCCCTTCACCTGATCCTCGGGCGGCTCGAGGCGCACGATCCGGCTGCCCCCGTGGCCGTCGCCGGCGATGACGCTCGCATCCCGCAGCAACCAGCCCTCGCCGCCGCGGGCAAATGTCGGGTTCGTCAATAGGGAGGTGTTCTCGCCGGGGGAGGAGGCAGGCCAGAGCGACAGCATGCCCAGCAGAAGCAACTGCCGGTGGAATCGGCGGCGGAACATGGGCATCGTTCTCCTCGCTTGTGTACGAGCCGCAGTGAAGTCGAGGGGATTGTAGGGAGCGAGGAACGCGTGGGCAAGATGGGAACCAGCCGCTCGAGGTCAGCCACGACTGCCATTCACCCCACCCCATCCTGCAGACGGCCTCGCGCGGTGGATCTGAACCCCAGAGATCCACATGCCGGCTGGCGTGGGCCGGCGCCACCGGTGGCGGGATGGTCGGTAAGTGAAGGTGACGAAGGATTCGAGCGACAACAGGCGGGTTGAAGAGAAAGGCGAGAACGACCATCGCGGACGAGAATCGGGGACATCTCCGAGAATCCAGAAGAAAGATCCCGGGTCGAATTGCCCACACCAATCTTGAATCCCCGGAGGGCTGACGATGTGACCCGGAGAGCCAATAGCGCCGAGTATGGCTCTCTCACGGGGCTGGCCGCACTGTAACTGGCAATGAGGGCACTTAGAGGGTAAGTCCGAGAAGATGGACAATGATGGCCTGAAAGGCATTATGGGGGTATGGCGTCCGCAAGCTCAAGTGATGACAGGTGCTTCTGGCAGCGCTGGCTGAAGACCTGGCGTTCTCCGCTGGTTGGGAGCAGGATTCGGGTGAAATACGTCGA
>Ga0180432_10010721_pt1 | contig 10912 bp, 8 predicted proteins | sample SS_ome_10_FD_132414 | JGI IMG/M metagenome (GOLD analysis project Ga0180432, IMG submission 132414) | Hypersaline lake sediment archaeal communities from the Salton Sea, California, USA - SS_1_MS_2 metaG | ecosystem: Environmental > Aquatic > Non-marine Saline and Alkaline > Hypersaline >...
CAAGATGGGCGACCGTGGCGTCCTCTGCCATACCCAGTCATCACGGACCATCGAGTACTACAAAATCAATGGCATCGAGCTGGGCGAATTCGGCACCTTCGCACTCGCCGCCGGCAGCATGGGCATCCCGACTGTCTTCGTCAGTGGCGATGATGTCACCATCGAGGAGGCCCGCGAGCTTGTCCCCAACATCGAGGGTGCAGTCGTCAAATGGGCGCTGGGCCGCGAACTGGCCATGCACCTGTCCCATGAGGCCGCCTGTGATCTCATCCGCGCGGGTGCCCGCAGCGCCTGCGCGCGCATGGACGAGATCGAGCCATACTTCTTCGCGGGGCCTTACACCGAGGAGATACGCGTCCAGGAGGGCTGCAGCATCCAGGGCTTCCTCGACGCCGGCTGCGAGGCGGTGGACAACCGCACCGTCCGCCTCCAGGCCGACAACGTGCTCGACCTGCGCGTGTGAGTAAGGCGGCTTACCACACCCATCAGGCGCGCCCAAAAGAGAGAGGCGCCCGACACTTGCCGGACGCCTCGATGCCCATCTGATTTGCGCTTGCTGCTACTGCTGCACGGCTCCCACCGGACACGCCCTGGCACCCTCTGCGACCGAGGTCGCGGATGCGCCGGGCTTGATTTCGGCCTTCTTCGTCTGCTTGTCCATCTCGAAGGCATCCGGTGCCACCCGCACGCACTTACCACATCCGATGCACTTGTCCTCATCCACATAGGGTTTGGCCGTCGCGCTTGTCGCTGCAGGGCAATCCGCGGTACCTGCATAGGGGCAGCCCTCGCAGCTTCCCGTATCTTGCGGGAGGGCCGCATGGGTTCCCGCGCTTACACAAGCCGCCTCGCTGCTCACGACGCTCTCCAGCGACGCATAGGCGACGGCGATGACGCCTATCACGGCAACGCATATCAAAACTGTCTTCGCAGTCTTGCTCAATTTCATCATTCACAACTCCTCTCTATCCACTTTCCACGTTCAATGTATAGACGTACCGAATCGCCGGCAAATTCCCACTTCCGTATCCGCCTCGTCTCCTCAGACCATCGTAAAACCGCCTCATAGACGCCCCGCATCGGCCCTTCGTTCACCGCATACCCTTCCGCCTCGGCAGGAATGCCTCCCGCAATGGCGAACATATAGCGAGCATCAGCCCGGCCCTGACCGTGATGCAAAATCGGCCCGCCCGGGAATCTTGCGCAAACCTGTTCCATCAGTCTTTTGTAGAGAGAGGTATTAACCGTGCCTGATAGACTCCAATTCGGCCTCATCGGCAGCGGCTCACAGGGCCGTTTCCTTTCCGAAGCGCTCCGCATGACCGAGAAAGCCGACCTCATCGCCTGCGCCGATCCCAACGAGGAAGCGACGCAACGCGCCATCGCGCAGTGCGGCTATCAGACCGCCTTCAGTAGCGCCGCAGAGCTGCTCGACCAGGCTGACCTCGACGCCGTCATCGTCGCCACCATCCACGACCAGTTGCAGCCCATGGCGCTGGCGGCCGTCAATGCCGGCAAGCACGTGTTCGTCGAGAAGCCGATGGCCCTCAATGCCGCCGACGGCCGGGAACTCGTCGCCGCCGCAAGCGAGGCCAATGTCAGGCTCATGGTCGGTTACACGCTCCGCTTCATGCCCGAACGCATGCTCATGAAGCAGCTCCTCGACGAGGGTGCAATCGGCGACATCTCCCATGCCGCCGCTGGCCAGTGTATCGGCTTCAGCCGCGACCACTGGCTCAACGATCCGAAACACGGTGGCGGCCCGCTCTTCTACATCGGCTCTCATGCCCTTGACAACGCGCTGTGGATGATCGGCCGCGAGCCAACGCGCATCTTCGCCGACGTGTACTGGCCTGACCAGAAGCATGCCGAGGCGGGCGTAGATGCTCTCATCACTTTCGACGACGGCCTCTCGCTTCATGCCTGTGCCTCATACCGCAGCGGCTGCTCCTACGGCTGGCTCGATCTGATCGGCACGGAGGGCCGCATGCGCTCCGAGTGGCAAAGCAACAAGCTCTACATCGAGAGCCGCAATATCCCCGCCTACAATCAGCCCACGGAGTTGGCCGTCCCGCTCCAGCCCTACATTCCGCCACTGCCCGGCTCGGCCGCCGCCAGTGTCGTTACCTTCAGGTACCTGCCAATGTGGGCCGCTGAGATGCACGAATTCATAGCCGCCATCACCGCAGGCCGCGAGCCTTCTGTCACCGGCGCAGACGGCGTCCGCTTCCTCGAAGTTGCCGACGCCATCTTCGCATCTGCCCGCACCGGACAACCCGTCCGGCTTACATAGCTTCACCCAGGACGACAAAGCACCCGGGCATTACCACTTTCGCACTATGTACAGGAGGCAAGACAAAATGAGCGGCACAACCACCACCCATGACACAGCCTCATGGCATACGCTCACTCATCGCAAGGCTCCCACCGAGTGGCGCGACGGCTTCCCTCTCGGCAACGGCACGCTCGGCGTCATGGTCTGGGGCGATGGCGACCCGCTCGCTTTCACCCTCGACCACGCCGATCTCTGGGACTTGCGCAATAATCGTGAACTCGCCGACCATCCGGAATACAACTATGCCGGCCTCCGCCGCGCCGTCGCCGAGGGCCGTTTCAAGCAGCTCGAAGAGGACGTAGCGGTAGCCGACTATCCCGGCAGCCCCCATGCCCCCACGAAGCTCTACATCGGCCGCGTTGAGCTTGACCTCGGCGAGGCCGAAGCATACCTCTGCACCCTAGACCTCGACACCGCTACCGTTTCCGGCTCCCTGCGCACTGCCGATGCGCTGCACTCCATCCACGCTTTCGTCCACCATGACCGCGATGTCTTCTGCCTCCGCGTTGACAACCTCCCCGCCAGTGCCGGCATCCGGCTCCTCCCCATGGTTGAAACGTGCGAGGAGCTGCGGGAACTCGGGCATCCCGAACCAACCTTCAGCGAAGATGAGAATCTGCGTGTCATGGTTCAACAGATTCCAGAAGGCCCCTGCTACGCCGTAGCCTTCAACACCGACGGGCCCGACTTCTTCTTCGCTGTGGCCATCGCCGAGAGCCCGGATGGCGCATCGGCACAGGCCCGCGACCTTTGGTCTCAGGCCGCCGATATAGGCCTCGATGCTCTCGCCGAAGAGCACCTCGTTTCATGGCGCGATTTCTGGTCGGCCTCCGCCGTGTATCTGCCCGAGCAGCGCTTCGAGTTCCTCTGGCACTACGGCATCTACCTGCTCGCGGCCTCCTCTCGTCGCGGCCATCTGCCCCCCGGCCTGCAGGGCGTATGGGCGATGGATGGCATGCCTCCGCCCTGGCATGGCGATTACCACAACGACATGAACGTCCAGGAGACCTTCTGGCCCGCCGGCACAACCGGCCACATTGACCTGCTCGATACCTGGTGTGACTACATGCTCGACGTGATGCCGTCAGCCCGCGAATTCACCCGCGAGTTCTTCGGCACCGAGGGCACATTCTGGCCCTGTGCCAACTACCCCGGCTACCATACCAACGTCTCCCTCCACTGGGGCGCAGTCAAGTTCGCCTGGAGCCACACCGGATGGCTGGCATGGCTCGTCTGGCTCCGCTGGCGCTACACCTTCGACACCGCATGGCTGCGCGAGATCGGCTATCCACTGATGGTGGAGCTCTGGAAGTTCTACGAGGCGAACCTCGAGCCCGGCGATGACGGCTACCTCCACATCCCACTTTCCAACAGTCCGGAGTACCGGAGTGACGCGACGGAGGCCTGGTGCGCCGACCCCAACGTGGACATCGCCCTGATCCGCCGCACCTGTGATTGGCTCATTGAGTTTGAGCAGGCCCTCGGACGCGACGAGCTGACTGACGCCGCACACACTGTCCATGACGGCCTCATGCCGTATCATCTCACCGACGACGGCGTACTGTGCCTGTGGCAAGATCATCCGCTCGATGAATCCCACCGCCATCCCAGCCATCTCATGGCGATTCATCCCGCGATGGACCTCACCATAGACGGTGACGAGGCCGCTCATCGCATCATTAACGCCAGTGTCACGCAGTTCTTCTCCCTCGGTCAATACTTTTGGGCTGGCCACACCTACGCCCAGCTTATCAGCTTCGCCGCCGTACTGGGCCGCGCCGGCTGGGCCTATGACAGCCTGCTGCAGTATGCCGAGCGCTGGATCCGTGCCAACGGCTTGCACTTCAACCGTGACTTCAAGCGCACCGGGGCGACCGCATTCTCCCTTCCCGCGAGTGGCGAAGGCCTTGCACCCTTCACACTGGAATCCTGTTGCGGCGTCACTCAGGGCATTTGCGACATGCTGGTCCAGGGCTTCAACGATGTCGTACGCATATTTCCGGCAGTCCCGGAGCGCTGGCGCGACCTGGCCTTCCGCGACCTCGTCACCGAGGGTGCCTTCAGAGTCTCAGCCATCCGCCGCGACGGCGAGACGGTCTGGGTGCAGATTACTGCCGGCGTTGACCGCCAACTCCGTCTCAGAGACCCGTTTGCCGGAGCAGCGGTCAGTATCACCGGCTGTGAGACACACCGTGAGGGCGACCTTATCATCGCCGACCTCAAGCAGGGTGAGCAGCTCACATTGCAGCGTGAGGGCGTATCCATGAGCATTGACGAAGCTGAGGCCCTCGTTCACGCCGGCGACGCTCCGTTTCTCGGCCTGCGCTGATGTGACAAGTCCGAAGCCCGGACGTGCTGCACCTGTACCGCTCTACGCAGGAAAGTCCAGTTCAAGCGGAACCATTGCTCCACTTGAGTCGCTTGACGACCACCTCCACGCATGGTATTCTTCTCGTGTCCTCGTCAAGTTTTATGGTCGCCTCTGCTGGAGGCGACTGGCGGCTTTTGTTGCGCGCCGCAGTTTGTGTTGTTCATCCCCACTCCCATGAGCGGAGAGTCCGCCAAATGCCGGTGAGTAGCGCCGAGAATCTGCACACCGCCAGCGACCTGGCAGCCACGATTTGGGCAGAGCGACCAGCCCTCACCTTTGGCGACGCGACACTCAGCTACCGGCAGCTTCGCAAGACGGTTTCACACGTCGCCGGTGGCCTCAAAAAGCTCGGCATCGGTCCTGCGAGCCGTGTCGCCATCATGATGCCCAACTGTCCCGAATTCGTCATCACCTACATTGCCGTAGTTGCCAACGGGGCCACTGTGGTGCCTGTGCCGCCGCTGCTGGGCGTCGCAGAAGTCAGTTACGTCCTGGCCGATGTGGAGGCCGATGCGCTGGTTGTCTCTGAGGCCCTTCTGCCTGTCGGACGGCCCGCACTGGAGCAGAGCCGGGCCGACGCGCGTCTTATCGTCTGCGGAGATGGCACCACCGAGGGGGCCGCCTCATTCGCTGAACTGATGGCCTGCGACACACCTCTGCACGAGCCGGTTGACATGGATCCCAATACGCCCGCAGTGATCATCTACACTTCCGGGACGACTGGCAGGCCTAAGGGTGCGATGCTCACCCATACCAACCTGCTGGCGAATGTGAATTCGTGCCGGCAGGCGATAGAAGTCTCGTCCGATGACATCTTCGTCACTGTTTTGCCGCTGTTTCATTCATTCGGCGCTACGGTGTGCATGTTGTTGCCACTGCTCAGTGGCTGCCATAACGTCATGCTGCCCGGCTTCTCGGCGATCCACACGCTGGAGGCGATTGCGCGATGGTCCGCCACTCTCTTCATCGGAGTGCCGACCATGTTTGCGCTGCTGATGCAGGTAAAGAACCCGGACGCTTGCGATTTGAGTTCTGTGCGCTGCGGTTTCAGCGGTGGCGCCGCCTTGCCTGATGAAGTTTCCCACGGCTTCGAGCAACTCTACGGAGTGCCGATAATCGAGGGCTATGGCCCGACCGAGGCATCGCCGGTGGTCAGCGTGAATCCACTCGATGGGACCCGCAAGGTCGGCAGTGTAGGACTGCCGCTGCCGGATGTTGAGGTGATGATAGCAGACGATGAGCTGCACCCGTTCCCTGCGAATGAGGTTGGCGAGGTCTGCGTGCGCGGGCCGAATGTCATGGCCGGCTATTACCGCGCAGACGAGTTGACCAGAGAGACGCTGGTCAACGGCTGGCTGCGCACCGGCGATCTGGGCAGGATCGATGAGGACGGCTATCTCTACATCGTGGACCGCAAGAAGGACCTGATCATTGTCGGCGGAATAAACGTCTATCCGCGCGAGGTTGAAGACTGCATCGGCCTGGTGTCGGAGGTAGCCGAGGTGGCCGTAGTCGGCGCTCCCAGCCGCTTGAGGGGAGAAATCGTCGCCGCACATATAGTCCTCCACGAGTCACAGCAGTGCACGGCTGAGCAGGTAATCGCCCACTGCCGGCAGCATCTAGCCCCCTACAAGGTGCCCAAAGAGGTGCATTTCAGCAGCGCGCTACCAAAATCGCCTATCGGCAAAGTGCTGAAGAATGTGCTCCGAGCCGGCAGCGCTACTAACTAGCCCGCGCTATTTATCAACCTGTAGGCCAAGCTTCCAGTGCGGCGTTGTTGTAGTACGCGTACACCATAAGCAATGCAACATACAAGAAAGCACGAGAGAAAAATGATTGCACGGAAATCTGCCGTTCTAGTAGTCGTTACGCTGTGCTGTGTGTGGCTCGGCTCAGCCCGGGCCGCACCCGTAGTCGGCGGTGACAATGTCAAGCTCAAGGTCCTCGATAACGGGCTGCGCATCGTCGTCAAGGAGGAGAATACCTGGCCAATCGTCGCGATGGGCATGTTCGTCCGCGCCGGCAGTCTTCATGAGACTGAGCAGCAGGTAGGCGTCGCTCATCTTGTCGAACATCTCCTCTTCGAGGCCGAGAGCCCCGAGGGCGAGAGCGATGTCGCGGAATACATCGAGAGCATCGGCGGCCGCATGAGGGCGTACACACTCCGCGATTTCACTCATGTGGACATCACGGTGGCGTCCAAGTTCGTTGAACCTGCGCTCGCAAGTCTCATCAAGACCATCTTTGATGCCCAGTTCGACGAGCAGACAATTCTCCATGAGCAGGCCGTGATCGCTCGCGAAATCGCGGACATGGAAGAGGGGCTCGCCGGAGCAATGGATTTCAAGCTCTGGGACATGGCGTTCGAGAGCCATCCCTATGGCCGTCCGGTAGGTGGGACGGCCAAGGAGGTCCGCAGCATTACGGTGGAAACCGCGCGTGCCTTCTACAACAATTTCTATGTGCCCAACAACATGTCGCTGGTGGTCGTCGGGCGAGTGGATACCGACTGGCTCTTTGATCGCGTCGCGAAGCTGACCGCGGACCGCAGGGCGGGAAACGTAGAGTGGACAGAACCGGCCCGCGAGCAGACGCAAGACGAGGTGCGCAAGCATATTGCGACGCGGGATAGTCAGATGACGGCGATCTCCTATGCCTGGCATGCGCCGGGAATGCCCGATGAGACAGACATCTGCGCCACCGACCTCATCTACACCCTGCTCGGCAAGAAGCAGGTGGGACGTCTCGATAAGCTTCTCGTCGAAGAGAAAAGCTACGCCGCCGACGTGCGCATAGACTACCTGACGCAGAAGCACCCTGGTCTCTTCGTCATCACGGCGGTGGTCATGGATAAAAACGAAATGGCGGTGCGCAAGGCGATCCTGGAGCAGGCGCAGCGACTGGTGGATGAGCCGGTTCCGGAGGATGAGTTGGCGCGTGCCAAGCTCCTGCTGCGCACCGAATACGCCTTCTCCAACGAGACATATGCGGGCCAGGTCGGATCTCTCGGATTCTACGACGCCATCACCTCGTACCGCTTTGCCATTGACTACATAGACATCGTCTCCGCCATAACACCCGAGCAGCTTCAGGCCGCCGCGCGCAAGCTGTTTGTTCCTGACAGCTATAGCCTGCTGATACTGCGGCGCGAGCAAGATGCACCGGCCGTCGAGGAGGTGAAGCTCCTGTGCCCAGCCGCCGAGTCCTGATCTGGGGCCTACCGATCCTGCTTCTCACTGCCGCTTGCGGTGTCCCCGCTCCGGCGGCGGAGAATGCAGCCAAACAATTCATCTCCCAGCACGATCTGCCGAACGGCCTGCACCTCACTGTGGCCGAAGACCCGCTGACGGATATCGCTGCTCTCGATCTGGTTCTGGACGTCAGCGCGCTTGATATTGACGAGGACAAAGCCGGCATCAGACAGCTTATCCAGCAACTGTCGCTTGACCGGCTGCGCGCCGCGGTCGCTCAGGAAGCGCAACTGGCCGGCCTTTCAGATGCCGTCAAGAGCGGCGGATCGCTGGCAATCAGTTGTGAGGATGAGTACGTGGGGGCACGGGCGTCGCTGCCTTCGAACCTGCTACCGGTAGTGTTGCGCACGTTTGCCGACCTCTTCTTCGCCCCGCAGCAGTTTACGGCCGAAGAACTTGCCGACGCCAAGTCGCAGGTGATCGGCGCCTATGAGCGGTCCCTGAACAATGCCGGCGAAGATACGTTTCGTCTTTTCCGGCGGGCGTTTTGGGGCAGCTCGGCGCTCGCTGATGATACCTCCACGGTCCTTGCCGGAATTGCGTCCGCCTCGTCTGCCGATATCACGGCGTGTTTGGAGCGCCTGTATGTGCCGTCGCGGGCATATCTGTGCGTCGTTTCACCGTCGCCTGCCGAGCAGATAACACCGCTCGTCGAGGAGATTTTCGGGCAGTATAAGGCGGGGGCGCAAACGGTCGCACCGCGGATTGTTAATCTGCCGACTAGCTCCGTCGTGCGCGTCGGCAGTGGCAAGGACATGCAGCACGCGGCCGTCTTACTCGGGGTGCCGCTGCCACCCTACGGAACGCGCGGCTTCATGGCCGGGCAGCTAGCCTACATCCTGCTGGGCGGCGCACAAGGCCGTCTGACCGAGGATCGGATGATGCAACGCGGCTTTGGCCTGATGTTGCCGCAAGCTTTATATGAGACCTCGCCGCCGTTCAAGGTCATTGCGCCCAGACCAGGCACGATCCCGTTCATAGCCGTCTATGTCGTCGCTGACCCGCTCCACATCGAGGATGCCCGCGTGCAGGTGCTAAGCCATATCCAGGCGATACGCAGGGGGGATTTCAGCGAGGAGTATCTGCAAGCGGCCAAGGACCAGCTCGTCAATGAGTATGCACTCACCTGCGACAAATACGGATCACACGCGGAGTTCCTCAACGTCAACGCTCTCTTCGGCGCGGAGCCACGCCTCAATGCTGATTTTGCTGCCCTCGTCGAAACAGTCTCAGCAGAGGACGTCACGAAGGTAGCGCAGGAATACTTCGCCAATCATGCAATTGGAGTACAAATGCCAGCCAACTGAGATGGTGGTGATCATCGTGATAGCAGGCGTTCGCATAAAAAAACTCACCCGACACGTTGACAGCCGGGGATATGTCATGGAGATTTTGCGCGCTGACGATGAGGAGTTCATGGAGTTCGGCCAGGCTTATGTTTCCGCCTGCTTTCCGGGACTAGTCAAGGCCTGGCATTGCCATACCAAGCAGTGGGACCACTTCTGCTGCGTGGCCGGAAACGCAAAGATCGGGCTGTTCGATGACCGCGAGGAAAGCGCGACTTGCGGCGAGACCCAGAGCATCGTCATCGGTGAACTCAATCCCGCGCTCATCAAAATCCCGCCGTTCGTCTGGCACGGAATGACGGCCCTCGGCGGCGAGCTTGCTGTTGTGCTCAATATCCCGACCGAGACCTACGACTACGAAGAGCCGGATGAACTGCGTCGCGAGCCGTTCGACCCGAAAATCCCCTTCGAGTGGCATGTCCGCGGCGGCTGAAAACTCTCGGACTATGCAGTTACATGCCGACGGATGCCACCCGCTTTTCCCAGGCCCTGAGCCTGCGGGACTCCTTCCCCCTGCAGAGTCCGACCGTGCAAACCTCCGTTTTGCTCCCAGCGCTGCGTGCAGATGCGTTGAGAGCGTGTCAGGCATTATTCGCCTGACTCTACCGGCCCTCAGTTGGCTACCTTTACAGGATGCACATTGACCTGGTAGTCGGTGTTGGTCACGGTCGCGACCAGGTAGTGGTAGTAGCCGCCGTCTTGTGGTGAGGCGTAAAGAGGAGCCCCCGCGCCTCCTGTGATGAAGTAGTCCACACCGTCGCGGCGCGAATGATTGTAGAGGTGCTCGTGGCCCATAAATACGGCGCTGACCTGGTGCTTGACGAACAGCGCGTGGAGCCGGTCGCGGAGCGGGATGTCAACATCCATCGAGGAGCCTCGGTGTCCGTCCACCGGAAACAATGGTCGGTGCAAGGTCACGAAGATAAACCCGGCATCCTGCGCCGCCGCGATGTCACTCATCAACCACTCCCATTGCTTACCCTTGATGCGGCCCTCCTCGCCGGGGATTTCGCTGTCGAGGATGATGAAGTGGCAATTGGCGCGGTCGAAGGAATACTGGCGGCCACCAAAGTATTCATCGAAGATGCGAGCATTCGCCACCGAGCCGCGGATGTCATGATTCCCAGTACTCAGCGCCACCGGGATGTCCTCTTCGCGCTGATAGAGGCCGCGGGTCTTGAGCGGCATCAGTGCCTCGAAAAAGCGCGCGTACTGGGCGCGGACAGTCTGTGGGTCAGTGCTTCCCTCGATGTAGTCGCCAGTGCCAATGACGAAGGCGGGCTGGCGGTGGGCGATCTCGTTCATGATGTGGCGGGTGACGTTGAGCCGCTCGTAGTTCGGCCCGGGGCGGCAATCCCCGAATACCGCGAAGGTCAACTCCCCATCAGCGGCCGCGACGGAGCCGCCCGCAATCAGAACAACGGCCAGTAGCAAAACGAGGCGTATCGCGTGTGAGCGCCAATCAGAATTCATGATCACGGTTCCTCCTTGGAAAAACCCCCGGTCAGACGTCTGGCGCGGCGTGTTTGCATTGCCGCCTATTGTCTCACGAGACAACCTCATTCGCAAGGGGGAAGCCCGGCAGACGCCGCGCGATAGCACGACTTCG
>Ga0180432_10010722_pt1 | contig 10911 bp, 10 predicted proteins | sample SS_ome_10_FD_132414 | JGI IMG/M metagenome (GOLD analysis project Ga0180432, IMG submission 132414) | Hypersaline lake sediment archaeal communities from the Salton Sea, California, USA - SS_1_MS_2 metaG | ecosystem: Environmental > Aquatic > Non-marine Saline and Alkaline > Hypersaline >...
AAGGGAGGTGGAAAAGATGAAGAAGCTTTACAGGATACTTATGATACTGGGTTCGCTTATCGGTATATGCGCGACAGTAAGATGGTAGTGATTTATTCTATCAATAATATGATCTGCCTAAAGGAGGTGGAAAAGATGAAGAAGCTTTACAGGATACTTATGATACTGGGTTCGCTTATAGGTATATGCGCTACAGTAAGATGGTAGGAAATATAACAAATTATGCTTTTTTGGTATAATGCATTATATTTTAATGGTGTCGAAGATTAAAGATTGTGCAAAAAAATAGAACTCTAATTCTAAATATATATGTATACCTTGTTTTTGTAGCGGGTCTGGCAGTTTCTGTCTATATCTTATTAAGCAACAGGGAGATCTCACTTTTAGGAGTGGTGCTGTTCGGCATACTTATATTTGCAGCTGAGAACCTTTCAGCACCTCTTCCCAGGACAGGCAGCGTATCAGTAAATTTCGGCATATCGCTTGCCAGCCTCATAATCTTTGGTCCTCCTACAGCCATTATCGTGACCTTTATATCCATTTTCAACATACGTGAATTTGCAAAAAGGATCCCCTATTACCGGCATCTTTTCAATGCCGGACAATATCTTGTTGCCATGGGTGTGGCAAGTATTATATTCGATATCCTTTACAGGGCAGAGCAGGCTAGTTTTTTTGATCCCCGGAATATCGGTTTCATACTTATGGCTGCCTATATTTTCTTCTTTCTTAATACCATGCTTACTGCGGGCGCTATCTCATTAAGCGAAGGCATCAATCTTGGCAATGTGTGGGTTTTCAATTATGCCTGGCTCATACCTTTCCAGCTTTTCCTGGCTGCCATGGCCATAGCCATCTCTTTTCTCTATATACAATACAACCCTTTCACGCTGCTGTTCACATCACTTCCTCTTATGATAGCCCAGTACACATATCTCCTCAGGGTAAAGGAAAGAAGAGCCCTCCTGGCCAGTATACTGCAGATCGTAAAGATAGTTGAGGCCAAGGATCCCTATACGGCCGGCCATTCTGTAAGGGTGGCCGAATACAGTGAAAAAATTGCCAGGAAGCTTAAGATGAATGAATATGATATCGAACTGCTGGTAAACCTGGCCAACCTGCATGACCTGGGTAAAATACAGGTAGACCTTTCAGTACTCAATAAACCGGGAAGCTTCAATAAGGCAGACTGGGAAGAAGTAAAGAAACATCCTCAGATAGGGTACAATATAGTCAAGGAAATAACTTTTTTACAGAGTGAGGCGACAGCTATCCTTCATCACCACGAAAGGATGGACGGCAAGGGATATCCGGGCGGGCTGAAAGGCGATGAGCTTTCTATATTCGCCAGGATCCTTATTACAGCCGATTCATATGATGCCATGACCACGGACCGGCCTTACCGCAGGGCTCTTTCTGATAATGAAGCTATAATAGAGCTTAAAAACAATTCCGGGACCCAGTTCGATCCCCGGATAGCCGGGACTATGATAGGCATAATACAGGAAGAACAGGAACAGGCGGTTTAGCAGGATATGAAAGGATTCTGGAACAGGGGAGCCCCGCCCAGGCATGCTGCCGCAAATATAAGCCATAGGAGGAACCTGGTCTATATATTCCTGAAAAGCCTGGGGTCACTGCTGGCCGGTGCAGCACTTGGATATGTGTTTTATTATTTTTTCAGCAGCCAGAGCGCGGTTATCATAGATAAGTTCAAGATACTGCAGTCTTTTTTTGGCATCAGCCAGTATAGCGAAGGCATGACTGTTACCAGGGTCGTCATCACCATACTCCTGGGAAACCTTATATCTACCCTTTGTTATATGGGACTGGGATACGGAAGACTCAGTCTTCCCGTAAGTCTTATAACCGGTCTCTTTATCTCCGTGTTCCTGTTTTCCGGTATCATAAGACACGACACCCGGACCATACCCCTGGAAGTCATCCTTCTTATCTCCATGGAGATGGTGTACAGGGTCCTGGCAGTGAGTACGGGAGAATATTTAAGCAAATACGGGCTAAGATCAAGACTGGTCCCTGTGGTCTCATCCTGTATCATATTCATACTGTACCTGTCGGCTGCCCTGTATGAGGTATGGCAGCTATTCTAGAGGTTCTCCCTTTTAAACTGTTTTTTCCAGGCGAGGCTGTTAAATACCAGCCGGAAGAATTTTATAGTATCTTTAACCGGATTGACATAACTGGTAAAACCCTCATGATATATTGTCCTTATAGGGACATTTACTATGTCCATACCATGCCAGCCGGCCCACAATATCATCTCTGGTTCGGTATCAAAGTTGCCGGTCTCAAGCCTTATTTTCTTTAATGCTTCAGTTTTCAGATATCTGTATCCCGACTGTACGTCCCTGACCTTCCTGCCTGCTATCCTGGATATGATCCATGAAGTAAATACATTGGTAGCCAGCCTGATAAAAGGCATGCCTTTTGTATTTCCCAGCCTGTTACCTATTATGATATCGGGGTCATCTCTGTTTACTGCTTTCAGGAAATCAGCTATCTCGCCTGTATCATGCTGTCCGTCAGCATCCAGGGTTATGACACCTTTGTATCCGTTCTTTACCACATGCTCAAAACCGGTTATAAGTGCATGGCCCTTGCCCCTGTTGACCGGATGGGCCATAAGCTTAAGCCTGCCTCCCATAGACGGTATGAGGGAGTTTACAATACCGGCCGTATTATCAGCTGAACCGTCATCTATGACTATCATGTCCAGGCCGTAGGAAAAGCATTCTTTTATGACACCTTCTATATATTTTTCCTCATTATAGGCAGGGATCATTATTGCTATTTGGTCATCTTTCGTCATAATCTCCTTAAGTGCATGCTCAAATGGTCTGTGATTCGGTTATAAGGATATCGATCTTAAGGTCATGTCCCGATACCGGTATTTCATCCAGCACCTGGAGGTCAAAGGCAAGTGCTATCCGTGGAACAGACCGGGGGATACCTGCCAGAAGCCTGTCGTAGAAACCTCCGCCATAGCCAAGCCGGTTATGTTTCCGGTCAAAACCGACCCCGGGGACTATAACCATGTCCATTTTATGGGGTTCAGCCGGCCTGCACCTGGAAGGTATCGGTTCCATGATATCATAGCTGCCGGGTTCCAGGTCTTTTGACAGGTCTTTTATATAATAAAGGTCAAGGCCTTTCGCACCTACCCGGGGAAGGGCCACTTCCTTTCCGCAGCCAAGGGCATCTTTTATGATCATCCTGGTGTCGATCTCGCTTCTGAAGGGATAATACGCCAGTAGATTTGATGATTCCCGGTACTTGTCCAGACCCATCAGCCTGCCTGCTACAAGAAAGCTCTTTTCCTGTCTGGAGCTCTTGTCAAGGCTGTCTCTATTATCCTGGATATCTTTTCTTATGCTGCTTTTGACGCTTTTTATATCCCTGCCGGAACTGTCATTCTTCATAAAAGGTTATGCCTATGCCTCCAGGCCCGAGATGGGTCCCCACTACCGCACCGATATTTACCCTTATTATCTCTTTGGGGTCAAACCTTTCCTTTATCCTGGCTGCCATCTCCTCAGCATCTTCTTTTGCATCAGAATCACCGATGGACACGGTAAGATTTTTGGGTTCGCTTATCATGGGTTCCATAGAATTTACCAGCTCTATCTTTGCCTGGTTCCACCTGCGGGTGGTCTTGAACTGAGATACCTCTCCCGCATTTATGGTAAGTATTGGTTTTATCTCCAGAAGGGAAGCTATAAGACCCTTGGCCTTTCCGATCCTTCCTCCCTTTTTCAGGTATTCCAGTGTGCTGGGCACAAAAAGGACTTTTATCTTTTGCTTGAATTCCTTGAGAGCTTCCAATATCTCATCCCTGGATTTTCCTTCTCCTGCCAGCTTAGCTGCTTCCAGTACCATAAAGCCCAGCGGCATATGTACAAGTTCGGAGTCAAATATATTGATGTCAGCATCCGGCATCTGCTGTTTTGCCAGTTCTGCAGAATTTATGGTACCCGACATCTTTTTGGATATATGTATGGATATGATGCTGTCATGGTCCTTTAGAAGGGACGTATAGGTCTCCACAAAATCCTTGGGGGTTGGCTGGGTAGTGGTAGGCAGATCTTCAGCAGTCTTTAATTTCTTATAGAAATCTTCAATGGTTATCTCTTTACCGTCGTCAAGATAGGTAGCATCCCTGAAGATCACGGAAAGAGGAACAGATGTGATGCTGTTTTTCTTTACCAGGTCGACAGGTATATCACTGGTGCTGTCGGTGACTATGGCTATCCTACTCATATTCCCTCCTTTTAATGGGTCTATGGCTTATGCTATTTTTCTCATGATGTAAATAGTGCATTAAAGATTTTAGCATACTTTTAATGGAAAAATCATTATTAATTGAATTTTTTTTGATATAATCTTTTTGTTTTATAATTAGTCCGAACATACTGGAGAGTAGAGATGTACCGTATTTTCCGGGATAAGATAAGATTTCTTGTAATAATACCGATAATTATCTTTGCAGCAGCCCTGGCCCTTAATATGGTATCCTGCGACAGCAGGGAAAGGATAATAAAGATAGGGAACCAGGCAGTGCTTACCGGAGCTTACAGGTCATTTGGGGAAGATCAGCTGGTAAGCCTCAAACTGGCAGTCTCCCGGCTGACGCCGGTAAGGATCGGGGGTTTTGATTATACCATAGAGCTTGTAACCGCCGATGACGAAGGCAATCCGGAAAAAGCTTTCCTGGTGGCCCGTGAACTGGTGGACCAGGGGATAGTACTGGCCATCGGCTCTACATTCGACGGCACCACCAGGGTCTCTATACCTGTATATGAGGAATATAATATACCTCTGATATCGCCGTTTGCCCAGAAATCAGACACTGCCCTGGAAGGTGATAATTTCTTCAGGGTGATAATAAATAATCGCCAGAAAATAGAAAATATGGCAGACTTCATACTGCAGAATTCAGGGGAGGGAAAGCTCATTATCATAGACAACCAGGAGGAATATTCCACAGGGCTTGTCAATTATCTGAAGGAGCTGCTTTTACTGGAGGGCAAGGCTATCTCCCAGCCCTATTCCATAAAGTTCGGTGAAGACGACCTGTCGGTCCTGGCAGAAAATATACTCATAGATGAACCGGATTATATATTTGCCGCCCTGGACTATGATGAACTTGCCCTTATAATAAAAGAAGTAGCCGATACCGGCATAGACCCGGTATTTATGACTGAAGCCCCGGGTATGGATGAAAGGATATTCGACCTTACCCAGGGAGTCAATATCGACGGGCTTATGGCAATAATCCCTGAACCTCCTTCCATAGCCATGTATAGCACTGACCAGGGGGCTATAGATTTCTGGCACTCATATAATTCGCTCCTGGCAGAGCTTAAAGAGGAGATGGATCTTTCCATAGACGGACCGGGAGAATACTCTGCATATGTATATGATTCGCTCATTCTATCCATAGAGGCCATGAAACGTTCCAATTCCATACTTCCACAGGATTTCATGCAGGAGCTAAGGTCCACTTCATATTACGGCCTTACGGGTCATATAGAGTTTGACTCCAATGGCAACAGGGTCGAACCTCCATCAACAGTGTTCGTGGTAAGGGACGGCGCCTGGGTAAGGTATAATTAGGTTCATCTACGGCACCAAAAACCTGATCTTTCCCGGAGCCATCTTAAATGTTGCCGGAAGCTTGCAGATATATTCACCATCGGCAAACACGCTGAACTTGTATTCACTATCCAGGGTAAGACAATCGGTTTTGAAGATCTCCACCATGGGGTCATCGGTATGCCTGCCCTCATATACCTTTGGAAAAACCTGTATGAAATGAAGCTTGGTCATCCTCTTTATGATGCAGACATCAAATAAGCCGCTGTCAGGACTGGCCTGGGGGGCTATCTTCATGCCCCCGCCATAACTGGGCATATTGGCGGCAGCCACCATCATTCCGTCCATTTCCCTTACCTGCCCGTCATAGGAAAAAGTAAAACCTTTGGACCTGAAAGTAAGCAGTGTCTTATATACGGAATAGGTGTATTTGGAAGGACCCTTTACCGGGAACCTGGTATTATTGGCCAGGTCATTTACCTGTGAGTCAAAACCGGAGCCGGCTATGCATAGATAATAGTATTTATCATTGATGATCCCCAGATCCAGTTTTTTAGTCCTGCCTGAAGTTATGACTTTACAGCTTCCTTCCAAATCCAGGGGGATGCCCAGGTTCAGGGCTATATCATTTCCCGATCCCATGGGAATGATCCCCACGGTCTTGTCGGTATCTGCCAGTTCATTTACCAGGTAGTGGGCAGTGCCGTCACCGCCTGCTCCCACAAAATTAGTATAGTCTGTGGGCAAATAATCCCTTATGGTCTGCTTCATATCTTCAAGGCTTCCGGTTATGTGGAGCCGGTATTCCAGGCCGGAACCGGAGAGGCAGGATTCGATCTTTTCTTTGGCTTCCAGGGCCCTGCCGCCTGCTGAGGACGGGTTTATAAATACTATGGTCTTCAAAGATCCTCCCGGGAGATAATTATTACTATTACAGACTTATAAAACCAGGTTATGGTTTTATAATAAAAATACATTCTATTGATTGAACTATTTAATGTGATATTATAATCCTTGAAGGGATTTATAAAAAGATATCCGGAGGAAATATCATGAATATATTCAACAAGATAATAATGATCATACTGCTTATATGCCTGGCAGTGTTCTGCATCGCAGGCATAGTGAATGCATTTGCCGGGTTTATAAGCTGGACAGATGCAGCCAGGAGCATATTCGAACCTGTGGATGAAGCCAATCCCTATATAGTGACCCTGGCGCTGCTTTTTATCTTTATTATATGCATATTCCTTCTGGTGCTGGAGTTCTACAGGAAGCGGGTAAAGGCAGCCAGCATATCAAGTTCTAAGACTGGCTTTGCCATGATCACCCTGGAGACCATAGCCGGCCAGATAAAGTCTTCGGTAGAGAAGCTGGAAGGTCTTGAAAGCGTAAAGGTAAAAGTGGTTCCCAAATCAGGCGGCATCATAATAAATATGATGGCCAGGCTGGATGAAGATCAGGACATACCGGCCAAGATGCAGGAAATAGTAAAGCAGGCTGCCGAGATAGCATCGGAGAAACTGGGCATAAAGGTCTTAAAGAACAACCTCACCATCGTGGGGCTGACCCCGGCAAAAAAACAGGCAGCCAAAAAAGAAGAAGCCGGCGTGGTCAAACCAGAAGCAGCAGAAGAATTGGAGCCGGAAGAAGATTTTGCAGAGGACACCCAGGAAGAGCCGGAAGAAATAAAGACGCTGGAGGATTCAGGGGATTAGGGCTTGATTTTTCCTGGTTTATCCTGTAAAAAATATAAATTATCTTTGAAGTTTTTGTAAAAAAGCGGGCTTAGTACATTGGTAGTATATGAGCTTCCCAAGCTCAAGAGGCGGGTTCGATTCCCGTAGCCCGCTCCAATTTCGGTTTATGGCATGCTGTAAAAACATTATACCGCTTCATAAAAAAAGGGGAAAGAAGCAGGCCGGGATGTCTATCCTATCGTATCCAGTTATACTGACCCGGATCAGACAGGACGTGCGGTATCTGCCGGCATCATATTTATAGATTAAAAGGAGATTTTTGAATATGGCTGATATACTCACAGAACTTGAGAAATACATACCTGAAGAAAACCCCAGGAAATGGGCCAAACTTTCCAGCGATATAGATTACAGGCGGCTGGAGCTGACGCTGCTCAAGGAAATACTGATAGAATTAAGACAGATAAATGCTAAATGACTTTAAGCAAAGAAGACCTGCAAAAACTGGTCCCTGATAGAGGCAGCCTCCTTGTCACCGGCCCCCCGGGTTCGGGGAAGACCCATACGCTCATACAGCTGGCAGCCTACCTCATCCTTAAAAAAGGCATAGACCCCAGACAGGTCCTGATACTTACATTTAACCGGAGATGGTCCAAGATACTCCGCCAGAAGACAGCAGAAGCGGTGGGAAGAAGCCTGTGGGAGATACCCATAGAGACTTTTTATTCATTCTGTACCGATATACTGGAATGGAACCGGCTGGAAGAATACGGAAATGGAAGCAGTACAGGATCCGGCCCGGAAGAGAAAATTGAAGTACTCAATTCGGTAGAACAGTGGGATATGCTTACAGGGGTGGTAAGGGAACTTGAAAAGAAAGATTATCCGAATTCATACAGGTATATGAGGTCCGGTGCCCATGTGGCGGGAAGCTATCTCCAGGAAGTATTCGACTTTATTCTCAGGGCCCAGGAAAACCTTATCGAGCCCGCAGATCTTCTGGGTAAGTTCATCCCGGCAAAGCAGCCTCTGCTGGCGGAACTTACAGGAATATATTCAAGATACAGCCGCCGGATCGAAGACAGCGGCAAATATAACTACGGCTTTCTTCTTCTAAAAACTGCAAGGCTTCTGGAAGATGATCCCGGGGTAAAAAGATATGCCAGGCATAAATTCAGGTATATCATCGTGGATGAGTTCCAGGAGACCAATACCGCCCAGTACCGCATTATATCCGGCATAAGCAATGATAACTGCATCTTTTTTGGAAATAGCGACCAGGCTATATATGGGTTCAGGGGGTCGGTCACTGATAATTTCAATCAGCTTTATACCAGGCTCAAGCAGCAGGGCAGGGTGTTTTACCTGGATAAAAATTACAGGAACAGCCCCGGGATCATCAAACTTTCCCGGGGCATCATAAGCCGCAGTGAAGAAAGGATGCCTGTAAAAGACCATCCATATATGGCAGATGATAACAGGGGAGAGATAGAGGTAAAGAGCTTCTCTACAGCCATGGAGGAGACAGCCCATATATGCTGCAAGATACAGGAACTGAGCCGGTCCTGCGGAATAAGGCTGGAAGATATGGCGGTCCTGGTAAAAGGCCTGGGATATGAGACCCATCTGGTAGAGGATGCACTATCCGGAAACGGCATACCTTTTATAAGGAGGAGCTCCAGGAGCCTTATGGATAACAGGTATGTGTCATATATAATAGATTTTCTAAGACTGTCATATATGCTGGCCGGCGATACAGCAGAAAAAGATATGGTGCAGGCAGGGGGGCTTCTGGAAAATATCCTGCTTTCCCGTGCAGCAGGCATAGACCCCCTTTTTTTTGCCAGGCTCAAGTCCGGATACAGGAAAAAGGGTATTAAAAAGACCGGGAGTTTCTGGTCATATATCGAAGAATACCTGGACAGGGAGGATAATGTTGATACAGCCCGGGAAGCCTGCAGGGAAGATCTTTCCAGGCTAATAGGATGTATCCGCCGCTATTGTTCAGCCATGGCCGGCAGCAGTATATTGGATTTTCTCCAGGATTTCCTGAATGATCCCCTGGTGGGGCTTTTTAAATTCCTGGGGGACGATACTGCATGCGACCCCGGCAGCCAGGCAGTATCCATAAGCATAGGCGACTATCTCAGGAGTGTGGCCGCATATGTGCGTGGGTCAGGCCGTACTGATATAGGGTCATACCTTGCCTTTCTGGAAAACCTGGAGACAAACCAGTTCCTGGAGGAAGCGGAAGAAAGCACTGAAGAACAGTTCCAGCCGGGCATGGTAAATATAATGAGTTTCCACCAGTGCAAGGGCCTGGAGTTTGAAGCTGTTTTTATCCCTTTTTTAAATCATGATTACCTGCCGTCAAGATTCAAGAATAACCAGGTATTTGATGTGCAGTTCTTCAGGGACATAGTCCCGGGAAAGAAGACAGGCCGGGCGTTACTCGATGAAGAACATATGAAGGGGGAGGAGAGGCTTTTCTATAATGGTCTTACCAGGGCAAAAAGTTACCTTTATGTCACATCCTGCAGGGCCAGGGCAGCTTCGGTCTTCTTTGAGAGGCTGAAAAAAAGCACTATGCAGCGGATGGAAGACAAAAAAACAGGTCCCCGGGAGGAAAAGCTGCCGGAAGCCGGAGACAGGGAGCCAGACTGGATGGCAAAGAGAAAGGCGATGGTGGGACTATACCGGCGGGGATCAGGCCTGAAGGCAGACCATAAAAAGATGGAGAGTTATCTCAGGAGGCTAAGCTCGGCCTATCCCCCGGACAGATGGTGGAGCTACAGGAAGTTTACTGATAACAGGAATATGGCTTTTGAAAAGTCCGGGCGCTCTTTTTCGTCTACCGCTCTTGACACCTACAGGGACTGCCCCTTCAAATACAAGATACAGCATTATTTTGGTATTAGGGCCGGAGAGGGGCTAAACCTCATCCTGGGCATGGCCTATCATGAGATACTGCGCAGGTTTTTTGAAGACGGACAGGAAGACCTCAGCCGGGAAAGACTGGAAAATATTACAGGAAATGTCATGAAGGACATGGAGTTCGAATTTTGCCCGCAGGAAAAAGAGATGACGGAAAAAGCCTTTTCTGATCTTGAAAGGTACCGCAGGGAATATCTCCCCCGGGACCCGTCCCTTTCAAGCATGGAGACAGATTTCAGTTTTGACCTTAAGGGCAATGAGATGAGGGGCCGCATAGACCAGATAAATATGGAACCTGGCGGTACTGTAGAGCTGGTAGATTTTAAATCAGGGTCTAAGCTGTACAGCCTCCGAGACCTTAAAGAAGAGATACAGCTAAAGATATACCGCCTTGCCATGGATGAAGACAAAAGGCTTAAGAAGACCGGGGCAAAAGACATAAGAATGAAATATATTAGCCTGGGCGCAGAAAAAAAAGCGGAGTTTTTCCTTCCCCCTGAATATTATGACCGGGGAGCGCTGATAGAAAAGCTTTTAAACATGATATCCGGGATAGTGAATGAAAGATTTGAAGCAAAGCCGGCCAGTTACAGGTCCTGCAGCCTGTGTGACTATAAAATATTATGCCCCAGATCTTACCTGAAGATATGATAAAGGCTACCAG
>Ga0180432_10010724_pt1 | contig 10911 bp, 11 predicted proteins | sample SS_ome_10_FD_132414 | JGI IMG/M metagenome (GOLD analysis project Ga0180432, IMG submission 132414) | Hypersaline lake sediment archaeal communities from the Salton Sea, California, USA - SS_1_MS_2 metaG | ecosystem: Environmental > Aquatic > Non-marine Saline and Alkaline > Hypersaline >...
AGCATGATGTCCAAGATCGCATCCAAGCCCTCATTGGTAATGATATTTTTTGACAGCTCTCGCCATTTGATGTGGCCGTGTTTGTCTCTGCAGACCACCTCAAAGAAGCCGCCAATTCTAAAGCCGACGCCTGTCAAGTATGTTGGTTTTTTGATAAGCCATTGTTTCATTGTGAATCTCCTTTCTTGTGTTAGTGAAATGTTATCTCCGGCTTTTTTGGTGTAAAGGTAATCTCCGGAGCTTTAACCAGGAATGTAATTTCTGCCTTTTTGGTTGCAAAGGTGATTAATACTTCTCCGGTTGCCAAAAAATAGGCCGCAATATCTGAGAGCGTGAGCCCATCAGAGGCCAAGGCTGCAAAGGTTACAATCCGGGATATGGTTTCGCTGAACGTTGACCCATCTGAAACCTCTATGCGAAAGGTACATTGCAGAGCCCCGGTGTCACTCATGGTAAATCCGTCCGTTGATTCAGCTAGTTGTGTGAGCTGCCGTGCAAGGGTCTCACTGAGTGTGACGCCGTCTGCGGCAGTGACCAGGGCAGTAAGGAGCGTTGAAACAGAATCTCCACCGATCAGGCCATCGGTTGCCAGGGCCTCAATTGCCACCTTCCATGCGGCGGTATCGCCGAACAGAGCACCATCTTCACTGAGGGCCATAAAGAGGGCCGCAACGGTAAGGGTTTCACCCAAGGTGAGGCCATCGATGCTTATTGCTTGAAAATCGGCCCGTATGGCCGGCGAGTCACCTATGCTTACGCCGTCTGCAATGGAGAAAATAAGGGTACTAATAGCCGAGCCGGTGTCTCCCAAGTTTGCACCATCAGTTGCCTGTGCTTTCAGGTCCGCCCTTTTCTCTGGGCTGTCTCCCAGGTTTGCCCCATCGGTTGCCTGCGCTTTAAAGTCCGCTTTTGTTTCCGGACTGTCTCCGATGGTGCAGCTGTCACTAATTGCTTTGACAATCGTGAGTATCCTGTTAAGTGTTTCACTTAAAGTGAGGCCGTCTGCGGCCTGGGAAAGAAGTGTTGCTAACTTGGAAGGCGTATCGCCTGCATTCAAGCCATCGGTGATAGAGACAGGAAAGGTGGCCTGTCGTGCCAGGGCCTCGCTGAGTTGTATACCGTCAGATGCCGTGACCTGATGCGTCGTGCCGCCTGCTTCTGTTCCTGTCCCATAAAGAGCCAACTTTCTGGAAGGCCATGTCGTATTGTCAAAATCCTCAGAATCGCATGGAATTCGATCCTGATCCCAATCTATCTGGACGCCATCTCCACCACTCGAATTATTCTCGACCCTTCCGTTATCTTTGTAACAACCGATACATTCATCAACATCAATAGCAAAAGCCGTAAAATCATTTCCTGCGGCCGTATGGGTAGTGCATGACCCTCCAGTTGCTGAAAGATTAGATCCGTTTGTGTCACCGTTCGTAGACCAATCATCTGGGCTTCCTACGAGTTTAAAGGCAGCATATTCCAAACTCCCTGATATTCCATAATTTTGAAGACAGCGGATCTCCACAGTATCGATTGTACCTGCAGCATTGGCTGGATTGGTTACATTAATCCCAGTATCGTCACCAGCCCAATATCCATCGAAATCTGTGCATTCTACGCCTACATCAATAGCCATTTATAATGCCCACCACCTTCTGACCATAATTAGTTTTGGAAGATTATTGTCTATATATTTGCCAATCTCTGCACGATGAGCAGCGCCCTTATCTTTAGCAAACTCGGCTTTTACATGACTAAAAATACTGCCCAGTTCCTGTCTGTCAAAATTACTTGGTAATTTAGAAAGATACACTGAAGCCGTAAAAATGCGATTTGAGTATAATTTTTCTTTTTGCCCCTCCGTTCTATTCATAGCCTGCCCTGTATAAGAATCGACACCTTGCAACTCATAACTAAGTGCATCTAATATATCGTGAAGGATATTTGCATGGTTAACCTCTATCGAAAAGAGTTCCCAGGGATTAGGTTCAACAACTCCAGTCTTTATGCTTACTAATTTCAGGTTTGAAGCAATTGCCTTTAGATCGCTATCCTTAACCGATAGACTAATAGATCCCGATGTCTCCTTGCATTTCCCATTCACTCCTACAACATCAGAATCTATATCTTGTTGTCTATAATAGTTTTCAGCCCCAACAACACGATAGGAAATATCAGTTATGCCATTGTCCAGAAAAGTTGAATCTGCTTTATCAATAACTGTTTTTACTCTGTCTGTAAGCCCTTTGAGAAAAGATCTTTCCGAATCAATAAGAGCCTTCTTGTCGTCAAATGAAAGAGGAATATGAGGATCATTCTTGAGTCCGCTTTCCAGCGGATAGGTAAGCTCGAATTTTCCATCCAACTTATCGATTATTTCTTTAAAGTGTCCGTTAGATCGTGCAGTATGCCGTATCAGATTAATAGCTCCTGCCATTTCCTGCCGTGTTGCCATTATTAGCCTCTTTGTTTACTTTGTTTGGATTTCCTGATAATAACCCTCCATGAGGGTTCTGATGGTTTTTGCATTTGCCGTGAGCCGGTCCTTTACCGTTGCCAGAGGATAGGCCGCCTCGAGATCCGGCATTATCGAATCCAAAAATGTGGCGATGGTTGGCTCGCCTGTTCTTATGTAGATGATTAGGAGCGTGATGATCTTCCATGCATCGGCCAGGGCGTCCTCCGGACCGCCGATGTCTTTTTTAAATGCCTGGCGGAGCCGGTTTTTGATTATGGTTTTTTCCATTTTGTCAGTCTCGGCGGTGATCTCTAACGGCGTTTTGAGGCGGATCAGGCCGTTTTCTATCATAAGGTGTATGCGGTCCTGGTAGGTCATGACCACTTGCTGGGATCCCGGGACCTTTATGCAATGGAGCACGAAAAAATCGGGAGCCACAGCCTCCACCCAAAACTCGCTGAGGTCCGCCAGGTCCACGATCTTTGTGCCGTCAAAGCGGAGCCGTTCCAGACCGATGACGCCTCTTTTCTCCGGCGGGATCGTGCCGATCTCGATGTTTCCTTTTGGCGTGAGTGAGACAATGATGTCACGGTCCAGAATTGCTTTCATATTTCTGGTCCTCCGTTCACGGTTCAGGGTTCAAAGGTTTTCATCATTCGATGTGATCGTTATAAGGTTCGTTCTTTGATCATTGGTGCCAATCATATCTGAAAATTGGGCCAGTTTTTTGGCGGATTGCTCCATTGCTATAAGGGTTTCACCCACCATTTTGAGGGCCTCGTTGTTGGCTGCCAGGTTGTTTTTTGTGTGGTCGATATCCTCCTGCATGCCCCGGAGCGCCGCCTCGATTTTGGGCAGATACACGCAGAAAAAGTCCAGTACATTCCATTCCTCCTCTTTGATCACCCTTTCAGGATCCCCTTGCTTTTCCGGGCCCTTCTCAATGGTAATGGTGCGGTACAGGGCCGCTTTCAATTCCTGCTGGATCATTTCCCGCAGGCGTAACTCATCTTTTTCTTTCATTCATCCTCCTTTCTATAAGTCAAGATATTGCAATGTTCCAACCGCCGCTGCAGGACGGTAGGTGGAGCCGTGATTGTGGGAGCCACCGCCGCCCTGGGATGCAACCGTAACTGAGTGATTATGTGCCGAACCTCCCTCAGAGGTTATTTCTCCGGCACCGGTGCCGCCAGTCATCGCCATTGGACTCCCACTGCCGGTCTCAGTGGAATTGTAAATATTTATTTTATGAGTGTGAGAACTTTCATTGCCGATGGTACTTCCCGTATGATCATGTGCCGGTATTTCGCTCACAGTTAGGGTGTGGCTTGGTTGTGTCCAGGTGCCGGCCGTGGCTGCGCCTGTGGTATAGGTGGAGCCTCCCTTGAGGCCCAGGACCTTGTCCGTGACGCCAGAATCAACGGCCCAGCCAGTCATTGCGCTGTTTCGATAGACCCAGACCTTTTGGCTGGTATCGCCGTGCATAAGACCGTACCAGGCAGAATCACCGTCATTTCTGACCTTGAGCACATGCTTGGTGGTATCAAACCAGGGGTGACAAGCCGCCATCGAGGCTGGCTGGGCCGCACCTGAAAACAGGGATTTGAGGGCTGCAAAATTATTTTCCATATTCCCTAAATCGGTATCGCCCACATGGCCGCTTGCATAGACATCATCGGTCCAAGACTGTGACATGGCAAAGACTCCTTATTGACAAAATTTTAATGTAAAATTCTCTACCAGCGCATTGACTGCATCGCTGGGATCGGTAATGGTGATCTCCACCTGAAAATATCTGCCGGTGACAATGGCGGAGAGGATCTCCATCTTCTCCACCTCATTCGTGGGCGGGCTTGCATCACCGTATTTGAGCTTCATGGTGACCGAGGGCCCGGCTGCAAGGGAAAAGATCTCCGCCCATGTTCTGGTAGTAATCCCAATCTCAGTCCATACATCAGGCGATGGGATCACATCGCCCCAGGTCGTGCCGGCACCGGTGACAATGATCGAGGCCAGTATATAAACCATATAGCGTGCAGATGATCCCCGGTCATAGATCGGCGATGTATAGGTGCCGACCAGGACACCGCCGCCATGCGAACATTTGAGATAATCATCGCTATCATAAGTTGTGTGCTCGGTGTTGTCATGTGTACCAACACCGTCATAATCGCACGTTTCGGTATTCTGCACGGCCCAGCCGTCCGGCGGATCGATAAGGGCCACCGCGGCGGACCGGGGCGTGGCGCCATAGCCGGCATTATTTGAAAGCGTATTTGCGAAAAAGGTGTGACTCCCGGGCTTGACACCGTAGAGCGAAAGATTCGGCGAGCGCAGGGCGGCCAGAAAAATGGCGCCGGACCAGGACGTGCCCAAGCGAAATTCATAGAGCTCAATATCGGGATCCGAGACCTTTGCCGCATAGAGATTAATCGCATTCGCATTGACCACAGCGGCGAGCGAGGTGAGGGATGCCGGATCCGAGGTATAGCCCAGTATTGTTTTTGAAAATTTATAGTCATTGTTGTCCTGCTGTTTCGTGCCCCAGATGGACACCACCTTGAGCCGGATGTAATAGGTAACCCCTTCTTCCACCGGATCGATGGTGAAATCCGTGGTGACGTCATAGAGATATTTCCATGTCGAATCATCGAAACTCAGGCGGACCTCCACATGAGAAAACCAGGCGTAGGAGGCCGGCGGGTCAAAGGTAACCTTGAGCCGTGTGAATGTTCGCAGGCGGTAATTATATGTTTCTTCTGTCTTGCCGACGTTTGAAACGCTCGGCGGCTCTGCCGTGGGATCGGGCAGCGAACATTGATAGGATCCCTCTGCGTCAAAATTGTAATCATCGTCATAGAGGCTGAGCTGCTCATACTGCAGGACGAGATCAATCAGGCCATGCTTCTGGATATTGGCCTCGATCACCCGCATGAGCTGATCAGAAATAGCCAGGGCCGTTGTGTTGAGTGTGACAATATCGTGCGGCTCGAGTTTCAAGGCATCATCCCGGAACGTGCCGGCAACGGTGCGGTCCAGTTGCTGGCGTTCCAGAAAATAGACACCCAGGTCAGCTGCCTGCTGCCTGGTTGCACCCAGGAGCTTGAGCGATTTGATCACGCCGGTTGCATCGCCAATGAGAATGTCATCGCTGACATAGTCCCGGTCCGGATCGATAAACGTGACCCGCAGGCCGTCAGGTTTTGAAAATGAGCTGGGCTCGCTAATTGAAATAAGGGCCTTGCCTGTCTCCGGATCCTGTGCGATATGTTCATCAGTGAGAGTCATACATGATGACTCGTCATTGAGATCCGCATAGCGGAGATAATATTTCCCGTCCCACCAGACCAGCTCGCCGCGAAAATGGGCGCAGATCGTATCGAGGATATCCTGGGCCTGCTCATCGGTAATCAGAAGGCTGCACTCCCATCCTTTTGTATCGCAATAATCAGCGGCGGCCCGCCATGAGGACCCGGCGCCGGTGTCAAATTTTGCTGCGGCGATGCCCAGGCCATAGCGGCTGTTGGTCATATAGTCATAGAGGATCAGGACCGGATTGGCCGAGTATGCTGTCGATTCGTCCCTGAAATCATAAAGCTTGCGACCCTTGATTACGACCTGGCGTTTTGGCAGGCCCTGGAAATAATTCTGATCGTAGGTGAGCTTAAATACGATATAGGCCGTGTTGCGCAGGGTGTCGGTCCACTCCGGCAGGGCAGTATTGAGATTGGTATCGACCGTTTGTGAGGATGTGCCGGCATGAAAATAATATGCAACATTACCGCCATATTCCGTGTAGAGCAGATCGCCTAAAAAGACCTGGTCAACGCTGTTCACCTGTGCAATGCTGTCGCATTCGCCCTCCGACAGTGTCATGACAATCCAGAAGATCTCATTGTTTGAGCCTGATACTCCACGATATACATCATTGCCGCCGATCCGGCGTGTGCCGTACAGGACCTTGATGTATTCCTGCGTCGAGCATGTATTTGCCTTTATGCCCGCTTCGGTTTGTGCAGGTGTGGTCGATATATCGGTATCATCGGCGAGCGCAGATGAAATCATGGATCCGGCCACAACAATGCCGGCGTAATAATACCAGGCCAGGTGGTATTGCTGAGTCGCTATTAACGCCACCATCGTTATCCACGGCATCAACCTTCCAAGGCCCATATTATGACTCTCCTCTCAGGCGTCCCCACCAGATCTCTTTATTGATGATCGAGGGAAGCCAGCGACACCCGCCGAAATTATCGGTGTTGCCGAGTACCAGGCACCGGGCATAGGTGCGATCGCACCAGGTTTCGCCTCCGGAATAGCCGCACTCCGTGCCCTTAAATACCTTCCACCGGCATGAGGCCGAATGTTTTGATAGCGTTTTTTGTGACCACTGTGAAAAATAGCTGACGATCGTTTCTCTCAGCTTTTCCTCATCCAGGCCCCAATCATCGATCGTTCCCTCAAAGATCGTGGCGCTGGCATCGCCCACAATGGCATAGGATGCATCCAGGAGAACGAGTTGCAGCGTAACAGTGGATCCTTGCGGGGTGCCGCCCACAAACAGCGATGTCATAACGCTATCGATGTTATCAATATTGATATCCACGGAATCCACGATATTCTGTGAGCTATAATTGATTGAGCTGATCGAAAAGCCCAGGGGCTCATAGGTGTTGCCGTCAAACACAATGGGCACGTCGCAATCCGTATAGCGGTAATGGGTGCTCTCGATCTCTTTATCGATGAGAAGAAATGGCCTTAATTCTTCCTTGGCGAGTTCCGCTAAAATATCAGAATCGATATCACGCATTGAGCTGCCCTTTCAGTTGCAGGCCCATGTTTGCCACCCTGTCATAAAAGGAATCAAAATCGAGGTTGTCCTCTGCAAAGGTACACCGGATTTTGAGGGTGCCGGTGAAATCGTAGGTGATTCGGTCGCCTGCGGCCGGGGCTGCAGCAAAGGTAATCTTGTCCGCCCCGTCGGTGCCGGTGCCTTCTCCAAAGGTGTAATCCACGCCGCCGCCTGACTTTTCCACACCGTTCACATATACGGTATAATCGCTTGAATTCTTGGCAGGCAGATTAAAGACCGTGGTGGACCCATCGCCGGTGCCGACATATTCGCCCTCGTAGGTATTGGCTGCATAGGTGGAGGATCCCACAAAAAAACTGAATGCCTCGTATGATCCCTTGCGGTCCAGATAAAATTGCCAGAGGGTGGCGGCATTGGCCTTAGTGATCCCTTGATATACAATTCGCGGGTGGCGCTTAGGATAGAGCCATTTTTGCTTGCGCTGCTCCTCTCCCAGGTCATCGAATTGCGAGATCAGGGTCTTAAACTGGATAGTGAGCGGGAGGGGCTCATTTGGTGCGATGGTGTCGATTTCTGGGAATGTCGCCATAAAAATTACTCCGTAATTTAGCAATTCAGCTCATAGCTCTAAGCTGCTATTAACTATCAGCTAAACTGCTATCTTTAAATCGTACTTCTGATCATCTGCCTGAGCGCTCTGCCCCGCTGTAATTCTTTGACTACCACATCGATGATATATTTGCCGGATTCCTGACGGCCGCCTCGCTGTGTGGCCTCTAATGCCTGGCCGCTCTGGTTGATCATATTGATTTCGATATTCGTGCCAGCGCCCTGGGTCTTGACGCCCAGGTCGCCTGATCGTGTGCGTGTTAAGGGTAAGACCCCTTCCGGGCCTTTTTCGCCCATGAGGCCGGCTCCTGTGGCCATTGGAAAGATGGTGGGCCGTTCCACAATGCCGCCCCTGCCATAGGGAATTATAGAGCCTTTTTGAAACACACCGCCATGTGCACCGGTGAATATTTTACTCCAGTCTAAGCCCAACATCGGCTCAACGACCTGTTTCTGGATCACCATCTGGGTGATCATGCGGCCGAATGATTCCAGGATATCGGCGAATGTGGTTTCAGCGGTCCAGAGCATATCATTGAGCTGGCTTGAAAAGGTGGACGCCCAGCCGGTGACGGCATTTTTTAGATGATCAAAGATGGTGACGCCCTTCTCGTCAATAGATTTCAATGATTGCGCCAGGCCCTCATCTATCTCTTTTTCAAGGAGCATTATTGCGGTCTGTTCGCCGGCGATCCCTTCTATAAATTTATTCTGATCTGGAATTGTTTCCTGCATTCCTTTCCGGTACGCTGCCCAGGCTGCCTCGCTCTGTAATTGAAATAATCTGAGCTCTGCATTGATCAGGCCTAATTCATAATCAAATTTCATTGTGTCGGTTCCAGTATCCGTGATTCCGCCGCGTGTACTACTTTTTCCCAAATTTTTTAATGATCGATCAAACTCTTCATTTTTTCGCATTTGTTCGATGATAATCTCTTCACCGCCTTTAATCATCGATTCAATTTCAATCATGAATCCTTTGATTGTTTCTGCAGCATCACGGTATGGTTCACCAAGACGACCGGGAAGCTTTCCTAAAACAGTATAAAATTTCTCTAAACCGGAAAGTAAGAAATTAAGACTTTTAAGCGCCGAAACATTGAGAATGTCAATTGCAATAACGCCTTCACTTATCATATTTATAAGAAATCCCATGCTTTTTACTATGTTAGTCATCGCCGGTAATAATTTTATTCCTATTGCTGCTGACATGTCTTCAATATTGGCCTTGAGTTGCTTCATCTGGTTCGCATACCCTTCCGAGGTACGTGCCATATCGCCGATTGCCGCCTCCGATCCTTCGACCATCAATATATAGGCGGCATGCGCCTTGTGCGCTGCAGTGAGTTCATCCTTTGTGGCTGCCAATCCCATTGCGAGTGCTTTTTCTTGAACGACTGTTGCGTTTAGCACCACGCCGTATTTTTTCATCGTTTCGTAGTTACCCACCAGGCCGGACTGAATATCCGCCATTACCTGGGCGGTGGGAAGATTGTTGAAGCTTCCGAGATCCGCAGACAGCTTCACGACTTCAAAGGACATCCGGCCAGCCGCATCCCTGGCCATGCCCATCGGCACGAGCAAATCCTGGATCGATGCTAAAAATTGTTTCGATTCGCGGGTTGACATGGCATAGGAATCGACTAATTGACCTGCCCATTTTTCAGCGAGTGTGATCTGATCTGCAAAAACCACATTAAATTTGCTGTTTACTTCCTGAAGGTCGGAGGCGGCAGTAATAACCTCTTTGGCGACTAAAACAACGCCTGTCATTGCCGCAGTTACTGCCAGCCAGTGCTGACGGAGCTTTTGTAGGGATGAGGACATGCTCGCGGTGGAGGCCCTGGCATTGGCTTTCATTTTATTAAATGCCTGCTCGGTGTTTTTATCGAAGCTTTTGACAATTTTCGTTCCCTTGTCAGTCACTTCCAGGGTAATATAGACTTTATCTTTGGCCATTAGTGTTTCCCGCGTTCCTGTTTTGTGATCAGTTGATGAATCATGATTAATTTTTCCAGCATACTGCGTGCCTCAGCCCTGGTAACCTGAATATCGAGCACTTCAAAGACCAGAGGAAGAGCATGGAAGTCATACACAAACTGTGTGTTAATAATGTGATAGAGCTCCCAGATCTCATAATTTGCATCCGTGATTTGGTCAATCGGGCAATTTTCACATTCCGGCTCTGTAGCAAAATCCTGCCAGACCCGTTCGCAATGCGTGCAATCAAACTCCGGATAGTAGATCCGGCGGGTGACGAATGCTTCGAGGTTTGCTATGTCTTTTTTTTTCCCTCTTGATTGCCGCTGCTGATAGAATCTGCGTCACATGCCTCGATGATCTGCACCTTGACCGTGCCCGGGAGTTTATTTTTATTGACCTTTGCGCATTCCACATCCTGGCCCGTGAGCGGTGATTTGATATTCTTCCAATCAATGATCATATAATCGAGCAGATCCTCATTCACCGCATAATCATCCACCTCTTTGATCCAGCCACCCTGCCGGAAATTTTTGGTTCGTGTGGTATGTCTCTTTTCAATCTCCTTGTAGATTTGCGAATCAAAGCGCCGCAGGGTGAAACTGCTCTCTCCGATGGCCAGTTCAAAAGTCTCCTGGTCCTCGATAATTTCAATAAAGCTCATATAGCCTCCTTTTATGCATTTGCTTTAAATGATGGCACGCCCTCGAGTGTGAAGGCGATCGCCTCTTTGATGATCTCATTGACCGGTGCCTTGTAATCCAGGGATTCAAAGACAGCCCAGACAACAAAATGATCGCCGGTCTGGTCCTGGTCCGGGTCGTAATTGAAGAGCTCGAGCAGAAAATAGTTCTGCGTGGTATCGATGGAATCCTCGAGCTCCGGAAAGAACGCATCGCATCCGATATAATAGGCTTGTGCATTTCCCTTGCCGGCGGCCTGTCCTGGAAGATATTCTTTCCACTGCTGGCCCATGCGCAGAATCTCTGCCATATCCACTGAGAGATCGAGGGACCACTCCATGAGGTAGCCCACCTTTTCCAACGATGAGGCCACG
>Ga0180432_10010727_pt1 | contig 10910 bp, 7 predicted proteins | sample SS_ome_10_FD_132414 | JGI IMG/M metagenome (GOLD analysis project Ga0180432, IMG submission 132414) | Hypersaline lake sediment archaeal communities from the Salton Sea, California, USA - SS_1_MS_2 metaG | ecosystem: Environmental > Aquatic > Non-marine Saline and Alkaline > Hypersaline >...
AGGCAGTCAGTCAAGCCCTGGGGCGGGCCACGGGAGGTTGTTTCATCCAATCTGCTTTATTGCGTGGCGCGGCCTACTGTAGTATACTTCGCCCTTCCAAGACTTCGTTCAAGCCCCCCTGCTGTGGGCTGGCCAGGCCAGCGCCGAGAGGGCTCGGAGTCGCACCAGCGAGCCGAGCCACCTGCCGGTGCGCAGGACATAGACGCGGGAGGATTCCCTATCGTGGACAACCCATTGACGCGCCCCCAATCAACACCCCAAGGCTCGGCCGTGACGCTCTCGCGCGGCGGTCCCTTCACTACGGCGGATCTGCCCATCGATGATGAGGGGCGCATCTACCACCTGCAGATCAGGCCGGAGCATGTGGCCCCCGATATCCTGATCGTCGGTGACCCCGGCCGCGCCGAGTTCATAGGCTCCGAGTTCCTGCGTGACCTGGAGCTGCGGCATGAGCACCGCGGTCTGGTAATCGTCACGGGCAAGGCAGACATCACGGGACAGCGGGCGACGGTCGTCTCGCCGCTGCGGGCCACGGCCGCGACGTCGGGAATCGGGACGCCTTCCCTGGAGATCGTCGTGAGCGAGCTGGTTGCCCTGACGGAGATGGACTTCGAAATGCGGACGCGCAAGGCCAGTCTCCCGAGGCTGCACGTGCTGCGCGTGGGAACATCCGGCGCACTCCAGGCATCGACCCGGCTAGGCACCCCGATCATCACCACCTACGCTGTGGGCCTCGATAACACGGGATTGTTCTACGAGGCAGCCTACCCGGATGAGGTGTGCAAGAGAGTTGAGGGGGAGCTCGCGGAGCTCGTCAGGGCTACCATGGGCGAGGAATCTCGGTTCTACGGGAGAGTCTACCCCTATGTGGCGCGCGCTGAACCGGCCATCGTCGACGCCCTCGAAGAGGCCGCAGCGAGCCTGAGCGTGACGGCCAAACTCGGTTTGACCGTCTCCAGTTGTGGGTTCTTTGCGCCCCAGGGCCGAGACACCGCGCGCCTCAGGCCCACTGTGCCGGATGTGGACAGAGTGCTGGCCGACTACGATCCGAAGGTCGGCGGCCAGCGGATCGAGAACATGGAGATGGAGGCCAGTTTCCTGTGTCACTTCCTGGGCGGGCTGGGGCACTGGGCTGGGGCCATCTGCCCCGCCATCGCCAATCGACGGGAGAACACGTTCGCCCACCAGTACAAGGAGTCGGTTCGCAATGCGATCCAGGTGGCCCTTCTGGCATTGGCTATGTTAAGGAATCGCCATCCCGACGCCCACGTCAGCTGATGTCCCTATTCGGCCGGCGGGACCAGCAGAACGTCAGTATTCGCCCCATAGTAGTAAGGACTGCAGTCCTTCCGTATCCCTGGCGGATGCGGGCGTGGGTTACTGCCCCATCCGAAGTCCATTATACAGGACCGCTCTTAGTTTAACATACTTAAGGACTTCAGTCCTTTACCCCCTCGCGAATGCGCCGGTTGGGGCGCTGACCGGGCGGCCTCCCCACGGCTTCGTCTGCCCCGCGGCCGAATCTCGATCGGAATGCTGCTGTGCAGCGTCCCACGTGCAGGCCCTCGCAACCTTCCACTTCTCAAAGGGTTCTTCTCATGATAGACTTGGGGCTGGTTCCTAGCTAGTTGCTCTCTTCACGAGCCGACAGTCGGCAAGCGTCAGATCGGGGTGTCGGACAGACGTGGGTCTTCTTCCAAGGGGTAACAGAGGCGACAGCGGATAGGGCGTCATCATGAGCATCGAGATCGCACTCGTCTTATCGATCCTAACCGTCGCTGTCCTGCTCTTCGTCACCGAGCGGGTGCGGGTGGACGTGGTAGCGATGCTCGTGCTGGGGAGCCTGGCCTTGACCGGGCTGACCACCCCGGCTGAGGCGCTGTCTGGCTTCAGCAACCCGGCGGTCGTGACCGTGTGGGCGGTGTTCATACTCAGCGCCGCTCTGGCCCGTACCGGAGTGGCCGACGTCGTCGGTCGACAGGTCTTGCGCCTGGCCGGACCCCATGAGAGCAGCCTGCTGGCGGTGATCATGTTGATCACGGCTGTGCTGTCAGCCTTCATGAACAACGTGGGCGTGGCAGCGCTTCTTCTGCCAGTGGTGATGGACATCGCCCGTCGCACCCGCCGACCGCCGTCGAAGCTGCTGATGCCGCTCGCGTTTGGCTCTCTGCTGGGCGGGTTGGTGACCCTCATCGGTACGCCCCCGAATATCCTGATTAGCGACGCCCTGGGCGACTATGGCCTGCGGCCCTTCGGCATGTTCGACTTCGCGCCAGTCGGGCTGGCAGTGATGCTGGTTGGCACGGCTTTCATGGTCTTGATAGGACGCCATCTGCTGCCCACGCGAGACATCTCCGAACAGCTGTCCGGCGAAGACCACGTCGACCTGGGCGAGTTCTACCGGCTGGACGAGCGGATATTCTCCGTCCGGGTTCCGTCGGACTCGGCGCTGGCCGGCCAGACCCTGAGCGCCAGCCGGCTGGGTGCGCTCTTTGGGCTCCACGCCATCGCCATCCTGCGGGACAGCGAGACGGAGCTGGCCCCCTCACCGGATACCGTGCTTCAGCCCGAAGACCGGTTGCTGGTGCAGGGCAGGCGCGACAAGCTGGCAGGGCTGAACGGCCTCAGCCAGTTGGTCGTGGAGAACGACCACCCGGTCGTCGAGGACCTGACCTCCACCCAGGTGGCGTTGGCTGAGGTGCGCGTACTGCCGGGTTCTCCCCTGGTGGGGCAAACCCTTCAGATGACGGACTGCCGCCGGCGCTTCGGTGTCAACGTGCTCGCAGCACGGCGAGGGGACGGCGTGACCTTGCCTGGCGTGGCGACCACGCTGTTAGAAGCGGGTGACACCCTGCTGGTGCAGGGGTCCCACGCGGACTGTGACGCGCGGTGCAGGGCAGCAGGGTTCGAGGGTTATCGGCCCATCTCTGAAGCAGGGGCTGCGGATGGCTACGATCTCCAGGAGCGGCTGACCGCCATTGAGGTTGCCCGAAACTCGTCGATGGTCGACCAGACGCTCTGCGAAAGCCACTTGGGTGATACCCTGGGCCTCAGCGTGGTCGGAATCATTCGCGACGGAGGAACCCTGTTGATGCCCGACCCGGAGGAGGCTATCCGAGCCGGCGACACGTTGCTGGTGACGGGGAATCCGGAGATTCTGCTAAGGCTGCAGCGCCCGCGCGACCTGGTCATTGATGCCCAGTCGTTGCAGGACCTCGACCAGCTGGAATCGGAGAAGGTTGGTATGGCAGAGGCTGTGCTGTCGCCGCACACTTCGCTAGCCGGCCAGACCTTGCGCCAGCTTCACTTCCGCGACAAATACGGGTTGAACGTCCTGGCTATCTGGCGCCGGGGTCGTGCCTACCGCTCCAACCTGTCGGACATACCCCTCGAGTTTGGCGATGCCGTGCTCCTCCATGGCTTGCGAGATCGGCTGAGGTTGGTAGGCAGCGATCCGGACTTCCTGGTCCTCACGCAGGTTGCCCAGGAGGACCTGGATCTCAGCAAAGCCCCCTTGACCGTGCTGATCATGGCGGGCGTCCTGCTGCCGGTCATCCTGGGCTGGTTGCCGATTGCCATCGCCGCCGTGGTTGGCGCCACGCTGATGATCCTGACCGGGTGCCTGACGATGGACCAGGCCTACCGCCAAATCGAGTGGAAGGCGGTCTTTCTCATTGCCGGCATGCTTCCCCTGGGGATCGCCCTGGAGAATACCGGGGCCGCCCGCTTCCTGGCGGAGGGTATGGTCTCGCTCGTGGGCGGGCTTGGGCCGACAGCGGTGGTGGCCAGCCTATTTGTCCTGGCGACCCTGACCTCGCAAGTCATGCCCAACGCGGCGGTGGCTGTGCTGCTGGCTCCCATCGCGCTAAACACGGCCACGGATCTCGGAATCTCACCCTATGCCTTGATGATGACCGTCGCCGTGTCGGCCTCGGCCAGCTTCCTGAGCCCGGTGGCGCACCCGTCGAGCCTGTTGGTGCTCGGCCCTGGCGGCTATCGCTTCACAGACTACCTGAAGGTGGGTCTGCCCCTCACGTTGATCGTGCTGGTCGTGGTTCTGCTGACGCTGCCCGTGGTGTGGCCTCTAGCGCCCTGAGGCGTCGACGCGCGTCAAGTGGGTGCGCACTGCGGCCCGTTAACTGGCCCCTCAGCCTCCCTTCAACACCAAAGGCAAGTAGAGCTGCCGTCCCGAGTACAGGATCATTCCCACCTCCGTGCCTTCCGACTCGTTTGCAGGGTCGGCATCGTCCTGGAAGCGGGCGTAGACCTGTGCCACCTCGCCCAGGTTTGCCTCCAGCTGCCAGAGTATCTCGAACGTTGCCGGGTCGTCGACATCCTCCCACGTCGCGCCGGAGAAGGACGGATCGTTGCTCAGCAACACCTTCGCGATGTCCTCGAAGTTCGCCATCTCCTCGCCTTCCTGTTCGTAGGGGGAGAGGGAGATCGTCACCTCCAGGTCTTCCGTCGACGCTGCGCCGCCATCGATGATCACCAGGGCCTCGGGCGAGACCGGGTCTTCCGCGGCTTCGACATGACCGCTGCTCAAGACGCTGCTCGCTGCTCCACCCTGGTCGACGCCGAACACCTGATAGGTGTACAGGCCGCCGCTGGCTGTTGAGGTATCGGTGTACACACCGCTCAGCGGCAGCTCGCCCATAACCTCGCCCGGTGGGCCACCTGGGCCCGCGGACCGGGTGGCGACAACAGGGGAGATACGGCGGAAGATCATTGTCGCGTAGCTTGGCCTCACGTCGTAGTGGAGTCGCACAACCCCTTCATACCAAGGCAACACCTCCAGGTATTCTGGGCCCCCCACAGCATCGTCTATGGGATCCAGTGGATCGCGCCCCCAGGACACCTCAGAGCCATCGTTCTCCCCTCCGTCGTCGGTGTCCGAGTCGTTGGGATCGGTGCCGTAGTGGTACTCGTGTGAATTGCTCAGCGAATCGCCGTCGGGGTCGTCGGCCGGATCGCTAATGCCGTACTCCTCCTCGAAGGCGTCCGGCAACCGGTTGCCGTTGTCGTCGGGGCTCTCTTGAACCGCGAAGCCACCCAATGCCTCGCGCTGGATATCGCCCCGCCGCGCGCGGACGCGCACCCGGTACGAGCCCTCGTCGTTCGGCGTGACCTGGTCCTCCTCGCCCTCAGGGTAGACCACGTCCGCCTGGTTGACGAGTGTGTAGAGGTCGGCGTAGAAGCCATCGTCCCGCCCGCCGTCGCCGTGCTCCCCATCGTCATGCAACCAGACGAGCGTTGTCGTGCCGTCCGGTGCTGTGACCCAGGCCCTGACCTCTGCCCCGGTGATTGGCTTGCTGGCGGAGAAGAAGGCGTAGATGGGGACGCGGTTGCCCGTGTAATAGCGGCTACCGAGGCGATCCGGGAGGAGCAGATGGAGCGTGACCCTGGAGTGGGCGCTGACCAGCACCTGGTAGTCGACGAGTCCGATCTCGCTGCCGACGTACTCGACGACCAGTGTCCAGAACCCGGGCTGTGGCTTGACCCATCGCCAGCCAACGTGACCGTTCGCCTCGTCCTCAAAATGGTAGGGCGGACTGATCACCCCGCCGTCGGGCCGGACTAGGGTCAGTTTCAGCCGGGCGTAGGCTTTGCTGAACCAGTCCAGGGCGAAGACAGCCTCCACCACGGTGTCATCGACGAACACGTGGTGGGTCGCGGTCGGACTGTTGGCGGATACCGCGCCCTCTTCCTGCAGAATCCGCTGGCGGCCCTCGCCGAGTCCCTCCGCGTACTCGTAGACGTCGCCGAGAGCCAGGGCCATCTGTGCCGGCGTCAGGGCGCCGGGCGCCATAGCGGAGACCGCTGTGCTGACGTAGACGTCATTGTAGAAGAACGCGCCGCCTGTCGTCGTCGCGATATCCTGCATCAGTGTCTCATCGGACTCGGGGCCGAAGGCGATGGCCGTCACCGGGCAGCCAGAATGCACCACCTCGGTGATCACATCGGACCAACGGGCGTCGGCGTTCTGCATGCCGTCTGAGAGCAGCACGAAGGAGCAGCGCGGGTTCCCGGTTGGGCTGCTTCCCCGCTGGTCGACCGCCTCCCGGAGGCCGTCCCCAATGCTCGTCCATCCCCCGTCGGTCAGGTCGTCGATGTAGAGCTGGGCGTTGGACCTTAACGTCGCATCTACCGCGCCCAGGTCGAAGGGCGCGGGGTCGACGTGCTCGTTGTACAGTGTGTCGCCTCGCGATCGTGGACTTCACGCCGGGGACACGAGCGGAAGAGCCGCGGGATGACGGCGAGACGGGGACCGACGCAAGTCCCGGGGCAGCCTTTGACTTGTCTGCAGCACGCTGTTATACTGCGAATTCCATTCCAGCGCGGACCACACCATCGACGTCAGCCCAGCGGCCGAAGAGCGTCGTGACCCAGGCACCCGGGCACCGAATGACCCGGTCACCGGGAGCCGGTGGACCGCGTCGTTCTGACCGCGCTGATCCAGGCCAGAGATAGCGTGCAGGTTAAGGGGGCGAGACATGGAGCTCAAGAGATGCGGGCGTATCCTGGCGAGTGTGGGCATGGGCTGTCTGCTCCTGGGGCTGAGCGCAACTGCCGGGCTCTCCGCTGCTCACTCCGGCCCGCTGTTCGCCACCGTGGAGGGCGTGGGCACCGCGTGCACGCGAACGGCGCCATGCGCAATCCAGACGGCCCTGGCGCAGGCCAGCGACGGCGCCACGATCTACGTAGCCGAGGGAACCTATACGGGCACTGGCCCGGCCGTGATCGCCGTGAGCGACAGCGTCACCGTCCAGGGTGGGTGGGATGGCGCCGCGGAGGGGCCCGTGATCTGCGATCCTCAGGCTCACCCCACGACGCTGGACGGTGAGGGGGTGAGGCGGGTGATCGAAGTGGGCGGTCTGATTACTCCGACCCTCGTCGGTTTGCGGGTGACAAACGGCTCGGGCGGCGTGGCCGGTGGGGGGATCATGGGCGTGATCGCACATCCCGTGATCAGCGGTTGCCACGTGTTCAGTAACACCGCGGGCGTCGGGGGCGGCATCTACCTCGACCTCACGTCGAATGCCAGGCTGGTCGCCAACCAGATCTACAGCAACAGCGCCCTGTGGGGCGCGGGCCTCTATCTGAACGCAGCCGACGTTTCCACCCTGGAGGGCAATCACGTTTTCAGCAACACTGCTGCCGGGCGGGGCGGTGGGCTCTGTATCGAGGGGAGCCACTCGCTCGAGATGAGCGACAACCGGGTCTGGGGCAATAGGGCGATCGAGCATGGAGGAGGGATCTATCTGAGCGACAGCCCCGTTGCGGTGCTCGACCAGAACGAGATCTACAGCAACAGCGTCGACGGGGATGGCGGTGGGATCTACGGGTTTCGCTGCGACGACCTGGCCCTGGCCGACAACCGCGCAGTCGGCAACGCAGCTGATGTGGACGGCGACGGCACCGGCCAGGGCGCCGGGATCTACCTTGAGGACGTCGAAAACGCTTCGCTGTTGGGGAATGAGGTCCACGGCAACAGACGCCAGGGTGTCTTCCTCAGGGGGTGCCTTTCGGCCACGCTGGCGACCAACCAGGTTCGCCACAACACGCTTGCCGGCGTCTACCTATCCGTTAGCAGCGGCGCTGTGCTCGAGCACAACCAGATTGGCCACAACGGGTGGGGCGGCGTTCGCGTGGGCTCAAGCGACGGGGCAGAGCTGAGGCACAACGTGATCTACAGCAACACGGCCGAGGAGGGAGGCGCGATCTACGTCTGGGGCAGCGACGGCGTGGTGATCGCGCACAACGAGATGAGCTTCAACACTGCCTACGCGACGTACGGCGGGGGCGTCTACCTTCGCCAAGGCGACAACGCGCACCTGATGCACAACGCGATCCGCGCCAACGAAGCGACTGCGTTTGGCGGAGGCATCTCCCTTGACCAGAGTCTCACGGCGACCGTGTCGCACAACCAGGTGACCGGGAACACCGCCAACCGCGGTGGTGGCGTCCATCTGTCGGGCGCGCACGGGGCCACTCTGTCGGCGAATGCCATCGTGGGCAACGAGGCTGGCTTCCAGGGTGGAGGCCTGTACGTCAACAGCAGCCTCGACACAGAGCTCGTGAACAACGTGGTAGCGGACAATCGGCTAGCGGGCAGTGGCGATGGAGCCGGCCTCTACGCCGTGGGCTACGGAACGGCCCACGTGGTGCACGCCACGATTGCGCGCAACACGGGCGGGGGAGGGCAGGGCGTCTTCGTCTCGCTGGGGGGCACGGTGCTGATGACCAACACCATTCTGGTCAGCCACACGGTCGGCGTCGAGAGCGAGATGATCATGGGCGGGATGGCAGTCCTCACCCATACGCTGTGGGGAGCGGGCAGCTGGGCCAACGAGCGCGATGTCGAGGGTTTCGACGTCTTCACGGGTACCCTTGCCCACAACTGGTGGGCGGAACCGTCGTTCATCGACCCTGCACAGGGCGACTACCACATCGGCCCTGGCTCGGGCGCGATCGATGTGGCACTCGACGTGGGCGTGGACGTCGACCTGGATGGGGACACCCGGCCGATGGGGTCTGGCCCGGACCTGGGCGCGGACGAGGCCTGGTATCGGCGCGTCTTCCTTCCGCTGACAGTAGGGTCGGAGTGAACGGCCGGCAGACATTCGGGATTCGGTCAGTGGACGTGAATTGAGGGTGGTGAGCGACGCCCCCAACCTGTCCTTCCGCGCGGTGGGACGCGCCGGCAAGCGCCGTCACGTGACGCGATTGGACATGAGGCCTAGTCCGTACACGGGTCTGTAGGCCTCCAGAGAAGGATCAAGGGGCGTATGACCATGAAGGCAGAGCCGGAGCCCCTTGAGTTCGCCAATAGACGCGCGTGGCGGGACTGGCTGGATTCGCACCACGTACTCGAAAGCGAAGCGGTGCTCGTCACCACAAGAAAGACTTCGAGGGGCACGGCCCGGGCTAGGAGGCTGCCACCGAGGAGGCGCTCTGCTTCGGGTGGATTGATGGATTGCTCCGGCGGCTGGACGAGAGGCGGTGCCTCCTGCGCTTCTCGCCGCGCCGCCGCGACAGCGTGTGGTCCATCACCAACAATGATGGGAAACGGGAGCGGGTTCCCCAACTAGGGATTCACCCTGGGGATCCTTCACTGGTTGGGCAGAGGCGTTCTCGATGTGTTTGACAAGCTGCGGAGTCGACGGTATACTTTTTGTAGATACGGCAGCGAGGGCCCGGCGAACAGGAGAGATATGAGAAAGCGTGTTGGAAAGTGGGGCAATAGCCTGGCCGTGCGCATCCCCAAGGCCTTTGCCGATGAAGTGGGACTGGAGGTGGATTCACCCGTAGAGGTATCGATTCTGGACGGGCAGCTGGTCGTCGCGCCCGTTCGAGGTATGCCACTCAGCCTGGAGCGAATGCTGGAGCGGGTCACCCAAGAGAACGTGCACGGAGAGGTCATCACGGGGCCAGCCGTGGGCAGGGAAGTGTGGTAAGGTGATGGGGTACGTTCCCGAGCGCGGCGATCTGGTCTGGATCACGTTGACCCCACAGGCTGGGCATGAGCAAGCGGGGAGACGTCCAGCCGCCGTGCTCTCACCGCGGGCCTACAACGGCAAGGTGGGACTGGCGCTCATGTGCCCGGTGACGGGACAGGCCAAGGGATACCCGTTTGAGGTACAGATACCGGCTGCGCTTCCTATCGGGGGCGTGATCCTCGCGGATCAGATGAAGAGCCTCGACTGGAGGGCTCGCCGGGCCGAACTGGCTGGCCACCTGCCGCCGGGACCGGTGGCCGAGGTGCTGCGTAAGGTCGGGGCATTGTTGGCTGAGTAGGCGGCTTCAACGATGTCCCGGCAGCCCCGAAACCCTACCGCTCGAAGACGCGGGGTGATTTACCCAGCTTCTGCGGCGGAGGCCAGGTGTGGCTCATTCCATCGCCGGCGAGACACCGTTGAAGGGGAGTAATCGATGATCACCCGCATCAAGCACGGATGGACGGCGCCCGAAAACGCGGATATCTAGGAGGCACTGCTCAAGGAGGAGATCTTCGTCGGCATCCAGGACCGGCGTATGGGCGAGTTCAGGGATATTGAGCTTCTCCATCGCGAGGTTGGCGATGAGGTTGAGTTCGTGACCATCGTGCGGTTCAAGTCGCTCGATGCCGTCATCGCGTTTGCAGGAGATGACTACGAAGTCGCGGTTGCCCCCGGCACCGCCCGCGCTGCCCTATCCCATTTCGACGATCGCGCGCAGCGCTGCGAGATCAGAGCTGAGCGGCGTGGTGATCCGTCACACTGATGCTGTTTGTGGGGCTCTGGTCGTTGTGAGCGCGCCAGACCGGTCGTATGCTCCGGTGTCCGGCTTGACGCATGAAGGGAGACGCCTACGCGAGTTGGCACGCGTCCATCATGGGTCAACCGTGACCATGCCGGGGTGTGCTGGCTTGAGGCGGCACCGCGATCGGCTAGGGCGCTCTGAGGATAGCCGGGAGAAAGACGTAGCTCGGTGGGTTGTTCACCAAGTCCACCATGGTGGCGAAGGCCGACTGGATGTCCGGGAACCCGAACGCGCAATGACCGTGACCGTCAACTCTGATGTGTGCGTGGAGCAGGCTCTTGCTTGCCGCGGCGACCTTATCACGATAGGCCACGGCGTGCCAGTAGGGCACGACCTCGTCGCCGGTGGTGTGTAGGGTGACCAAGGGGACGGACAGCCTTCCGGTGGTCTGGTAGTGGGCCTCGATCTCGTTAAGCGCCGCCTGGTCGGCACCGATGCGAGCTACGTGCGCGTTTAGCCGGGTGTCGTTCTGGGAACCGGCGTAGACTCGGTCCTGGTTGTCGAAGGGCTGCCCACCGAGCTTGGCGATGCCGTCGTTGGTGGCATTGACGTTGTACCAGAGCAACTGCTGGATGCTGTCGGTGCTCGTGGGCGGCGCGTAGGCATAG
>Ga0180432_10010728_pt1 | contig 10910 bp, 9 predicted proteins | sample SS_ome_10_FD_132414 | JGI IMG/M metagenome (GOLD analysis project Ga0180432, IMG submission 132414) | Hypersaline lake sediment archaeal communities from the Salton Sea, California, USA - SS_1_MS_2 metaG | ecosystem: Environmental > Aquatic > Non-marine Saline and Alkaline > Hypersaline >...
AGTCCTCCCGGACTCGGTGACCAGATCATGGCACCACGACAGAATCTCTGCGAGTTCTTCCACGATGAAGTCGTCGAACCAAAACTCCAACGCATCGTCATCTGGGCGCGGTGCATCTGACTTGAATACTGGTTCGCCGAAGAGAGATCCATGGCCGGTAGCTACTAGGTCATCGGCGACCATATTCGCACGCTCGATTAACCTCCGGAGCTCGTCATCACCTCCCTCAGCCAACCGCGCCGTCTTGGCTTCACTGATCAGGCAGGCAATCGGACTCGCGTCCACCCCCACTGCATGCCGTCTAAGCGTGAGCGCCTCCACGAGAGTAGTCCCACTTCCACAGAAGATGTCAGCAACCGTTTCTTCAACAGAAGACAACTCCTGAATAAGGGCGTTGGGTATCTGTGGGATGTACTTCGCTGGGTACGGATGGAGGCGATGGGTCAGATAGTCAGTCTTCGCATCTGTGAAGTCCCAGTCGAGTTCCTTGAGCCTGTCGACACCTCGGTGGAAACCAGTGGCAGTCTCAACGAGCAAGTGCCCTTCCCTCCCGATGCCCTCCCGACCTCTCTCGGCAATTCGTGTCGCCTCAGCTTCGGTGAAGACACGCCACCCGCGTGCATCTCGTTGGGGTTCTGTCACTTTCCCCTCACGTAGCCATCTCAGAAGAGTATCCCGGTGAACGCCAACCTTGGCAGCAACCTGGGCAGTGCTGTAGTAGTTGTCTTCTTGTGTGGCCATTATGCATATAGTTGCATATAGGCGCACTCCTAGCAAGGGAAAACGACAAAGAATCAGAAGTATTTGTATTCTCACAACTTGCTCGTCAAACGTGTCAGAGACAACCTAGCAGGCATTGACTTCGTAACATGTCTGCCTTACCAGCGCCTTGGTCTATCTGATTGGATATAGCGCCGCTCGGATTACCTTTGGAACGCGAGACGTTGAGTCAGAGTATTCGATTGTGCACCCTGTATCGGGTTCACTTGGGCCCTGCTACGCTGATTGCTCAACTTCGATCAAGAATCCGCGTTCGCTCGTGGAAGGCTTCGCGAACTGACCGGCAAGCAATTGTTGGATATCGGCGGTCCATGACTTGTCGCAGTGGTTCAGGAACAGGACGTTCGCTGTCTCGCACGCCAACACATCATACGACGGCTGCTTGCAGGTGCGGTACTGGACAGATGGGCCGTTCTTCCGCTGGAGGAGGACCGGTTTCTCGCCTCTGGGCAGGAGGGCGTTGAAGTAGACGGTTTCGCGGAGGAAGTCCTTGTGCTGGAGGCGGTAGCGGCGGGTGATGTCGATGAACTGGCGCTTGTTGTACCAGTACGGGAGGTGTGTCGAGAAGTCCCAGGCGTGGCCTTGGCGGTCGGCGAAGAGCTGCATGGAGCGCTTGCGGCGGTGGTCGTGTTTGCGCTTCGGGTGCCAGCGGGCCAGGGTCTGCTTCGTCCAGCGCTTCGCGGCGCGGGGGACGGTGATGTCGGGCAGGATCACGGGGTTGACGAAGTAGATGTCGTCGTACATCGCGCAGAAGTCATCGGCGATCTGGCCGTGGCGGCAGGCGGCGATGAGCTTGTCGGTGTAGTCGAACGGGACACGGGTACGGCGGCGGCCCTGTGCCCAGCGGTAGTCGATGAAGCGAACCCGGTCTTTGGCCCAGGCTGGGCGGTCGGCGGGGTCGCAGACGATCCAGATGCGGGGGATGCCGATGAAGTTGACCATGACGCTGCGGACGGAGTAGAGCAGCTCGTCGCCCCGGGCCGGGCGGGCGTAGTAGCCCCAGACAAAATCCACCTGGCCGCCCCAGGTGCCGGCGGGACAACAAGCGGCGAGCACTTCGGGTTTGCGTTGGCGGAGAATACGTTCACGCCGGCAGCGGGGCGAGTTGACCCACTGGCAGGCGTCGCGCTGCTGGCAGGCCTGGCAGACGGTGGCGATCCGGTCGATTGCAGGCGGCAGCCTGCGCGGCTTGGTACGGTACTTGGCCCGCATGCGGTAATAGGCGGGATGGCCGGTGTCGTACCAGACGCCCTTCTCGTCGCGCCGGACGATGATCTCTTCCAGTTCGTCCAGGTATCCAGGGGGGCGGGTCCGGACGCGCCGGGCCAGGTCGGCGTTGGAGGCGAAACGGATCACGGCAGGCCTCCGCAACTGCAGGATGAACCCGAGCCCGAACACGAACAGGATACGCTGGAACTGCCGCAGAGGCTGCACGAGTCGCTGGAACCGCAGGGGCACTCCGGCGCCGGGATGCTCAGCTTCACGACGGCCCACTTCTCGCCGGTGCCGGACTGGCGCCAGTAGATGTACGACGCCCCGCGGTCGGTGCTTTCCAGCGTGGCGCGGTTGCCATCGCGCACGTCGGCGTACTGGTCGGTCTCGTCCACGACGTTGATCTTCACCTGACACATGCCGCTGGCGCACGCCCGTCCAATCTCGCCGTCGGCCAGGGGTTCCAGCAGGACGACGAACCGGCCGAAGTGGTCGGCCAGGGACGGCGTAACGCCCGTCAGGACGATGATGCTCTTGAACTCATTCAGGTTGTCCGCCGGCGAGATGACCACGCCGCTGACGCCCAGGACCTCGAATTGGCCGAGGTCGTAACCGCTGTCGTTTCGGACGAGAACGATGTCGGGATCGCGGTAGCTGCGGTCCGTGCCGGTCTGGGTACTGCGTTGGCGCGCGAGGTGGGCCCGCGCCGTGTCGATGAACGTGTTGAACGTCCCGGCGGGGATCTCCAGCGGCTGGCCGGCCTGGACTTTCTTCAGATGGTCGCCCATCACTGCCTCCCGAACTGCCGGTGCACGCGGCGCATCCGGATATGGCCGCAGTAGTGGCCTGTGATCAGGTCGTTGTCGGGCCTGGGCGTGTGGCTGGGCTTGCGCCACGGCCGGAATCGCGGGTCGTACACCAGCGCGATGCCCGCCCTGTGCAGGTGCTGGCCGACGAGCCTGTCTTCCGGGCCGGTCTTCTCGACCACGTCCCGGGCGACGACCTCGGCCGCCCGGCGGCTGAGCAGGTAGCCTGCTCCGCCGCTGGCGTAATTGCGCTTGCCGAGCTTCCAGCCGCAATAGTCGAGGCCCGATGGAACCTGCAGCAGACGGTCCAGGCAGACGTACGTGTCATCGTCGCACTTGAAGAGGTACTCGAACTCGGCGCTGGCCAGGGCCCACAGGCAGAACAGGTGCGTCTTCTGTGGCAGGCTCGCGTAGTCGTCCGGGCAGGGCAGCCACAACTCGTCGCCGCGCAGATCGGGCTTCGACAGGCCGGGGTCGCCCATCAGGAACAGGCAGTCCACGCCCTCGCGCCCGCCGACACCCGTGAACCAGGTCCGCCGGCACGCTTCCCTGCGGTGGGCCAGCCGGGGGCTACTGCCGGACAGGGCGCCGATGAGGATGCGCGGAGGCGTTCGGCCTTTGACCTTGTGGTAGAGGCCGGGGCGCCTGCGACGGTAGGGTCGGAGCTTGTTCGACCTGACCGTGCGTTTGGCATGGGGGCCGGTCTCGACGATCTTCAGGCCCTGCGCCGCAGCAACGGTCCCGACGCGGAGTTCGGCGAAGATGTCGTTCATCTCCGGCCTGCAGATCACCGGCGCGATCGCATCGAGCGCCCGGTGGCTGAACAGCATCCCGGCCAGAGGCACGGCGCCCGTTGCATGGGGCCGCATGTTTGCCGGCAGGCGGCCGACCTCGGACCACCAGGGCCAATGGTCATCCTGGTCGGACAGAAAGACGTTCGCGGCTGAGATGTCCGCGTCCCACGTGTCGGCGAAGTGCTCCCTCAGGGGCACGGTGCACAGCATGTCCGACTCGATCAACGCGAACCGCTGTGCGTTCGGGTGATGGGCAAGGTACCACTGGCAGAGCACCTGGTCGGCGTTTCGCCAGCCGTCTTGCCGGGTCGGCCGGTCATTCTCGATGACGTGGACCGGGACGCCGGGGTTGTACCAGCGGAGCGTCTGGAGGTTCGCCTGCGCCGAGGCATCGAGTGTGTGGCAGCAATACAGGACGGCAAGCTCGGGACCGTCGGAAACGGTCACATCCCTGGTTTCGACAGGCGGCCGGTCCGGACTCGCCTGAGGTTGCCGCTTAGCGGGAGCGTCTATCCACTTGGCCTGCGGGCCGAGGCGCGGGAAGTTCTTCATGTACGTCAACACCTCCCCGGCGGGCATGACAACGTGCGACAGGCCGTGGCGCTGCATGACCAGGCGGTCGTATGCCTTACGCCGGTGCCGGCGCATCTTTCTGTAGGTCCGATCGTTTTTGCCATGCCGGTGTCCGACCAGGGATGGGGCGTAGCAGGCAACGCGTCCGCCGTCGCGATGAACCGCCAGGAAGAAGTCCAGGTGCTCGCGGCCGATCTTGATCTCGTCGCAGTATCGGGACCTCTGGAGCGTAGCCGTGCGGGCCACGAGGAAGTTCATCCCCATGTCCACAGGCTGTACCCTCTGCTTCGGCGGGCACGGCCGGGCGTAAAGGACAGTGTCGGTGCGGCAGAACGTCGCCTCCCAGCCTTCCACACGGCCTTTCTCAAGCATCCGCCCGGTGACGATGTCCCACTTCCCGTCGGTCAACGCCGCGATCATGCCCGGAACGTCGGTGTCCTCGACCAGGTACATGTCGTCGTCGAGTTGACAGACGAACTCGGTCTGGACGGCGTCGATGGCGAGATTCCGCCCGCGGCTGAGCCCCACGTCGTAGCCGGGCGTGATGATGTTGACGTCCAGCTTGGGCAACTCGGCGGCAACATCGGCAGCGTAGGGCTCTCGGCTGTCGTCAACGACGATGACCGGGTGGCCCGGGTCCCGGTCGTGAATCGAGTAGAGGCAGCGCCGCAGTGCATCCGGCCGGCCGAAGGTCTTGATGCAGTACGTGTAGCCGTTGGCCGCCGGCTTCGACATGGGTTTGGGCTTGACCGTCCAGGCCGACCAGGCGTGATGTGGACAGGGATTGGCGACGCCGAGCCACTGAAGCATGTCGCGCTGAGTGTCCGGATCGTTCAGCGCCTCGCGCATCGTCCACTGCCGCACGCGATCGGGGTATCTCTGCGTCAGGTCCCCGACACCCCGGGCGTACCAGTCCCAGTACAGGCCGATGGCCTCCTGCATCGTCGGCGCGTCGAACCGTGGGAATGCCCTGTCCCACAGGACGCGCTTTCGCCGGACGCCCCGCTGCCAGTGGTTGGTGTGCCTCCGATAGCGATTGCTGCCCCGCACCCACCGGGTGAACGATGCGATTACCTCCTCGCGCGGGCGATGGAGCACGACCGCCCTGGCCTGCGGGAAGGCGTCCAGCAGCGCGGGCGTATGCTTCAGCAGGAATAGCGCTACTTCGCCGGTGATTTTGTCCGGCGTCCGGTCGATCCTGGCTTGGAAGCGCCCGATCACGTCGCTGCTTTCCTTAGCCGGGTTCCAGTGCAGGATCGGCTTGTCCTCGTGGACGACCTGGACGCCATCCTGCGCGTTGAGCACGTCCACCAGCGAGTGTGTGCCGCACCGCCCGGTGCCCAGGCCGATAATCAGTGGTCTCTCCGGCATGGTCATATCCCCAGGGCCGTGAAGTTGCCCTCGTCGTAGACCTTCTCGATGTAGACGGCGGTGGGCCTCTTGACGATGGCCTTGGCCGCGGCGTCCTCGGCGTCGGCGTAGCGGACCCACATGTATTCCCAGCCCTTCTTGCTGGCGACCGTGATATCACCGACCTGGAAGTTCGTCCTGTTCGGACTGGCGGCGAAGCGGAAGGTGATCTCCCAGTCGCCGGCGCCGCGCTTCGAGCCCGAGGCGCCCAGGAACAGGCACTCGCCTGCCGCACAGCCCCGGAACGCGCCGTTGTTGACCTTCCCGGTCAGGCTGAACAGCGCGGCCTTGTAGGCCTGCGTCACGGCCGCGTCGGCGATGTAGTGCGTCTCGGAGAAGCTGAAGACCGGCACGGTGATGTCCACGCCCTCGACGGAGTTGTGCGTCACGCCGATGGCGCCCTTGAAGTCGGGGGCGGTCTTGCCGGCCGGGGCGTACCTGCCGACGTTGGCGATGGACTGGGTGATGTGCTGGGTGCCGCCGGAAGTGTCGAAGGAGTACGTCGAGTCGCCCGTCTCGGGTGGCTCGGGGTCCTGGTTCTCCAGTCTCTGGTACCTGGCCGTGCCGACCCAGCGGTCCTCGGCGTAGTATTCGACCTCCACCGACTCGATCACCAGGCCATCGTGCGTGGCGGGCGCCGTCGCCGCCAGCGCCGCCCGGGCCGCGATGTCGTCGTCCGTCCCGTCGATAAGGTACGTCAGCTCGGCGGCGGCGTTGTTGCCGTCGGCCAGCGTGCGGGAGTCGAACTTCTCTTCCACGGTGATGGCCATGGTCTTGCCCTACACGAACGCCAGCCCGCCGCGCTGGGCGGCGTTGGCGACCTTCTTCGTGTGTTTCTCTGTCTTCTCGACGGCGGTGACGATCCGGTCAGTTGCCCCGCCGGCCGCCAGGCCCCGGGCCTGCATGGCGTTGAAGGTGCCCCGGACGCCCACGACGCGCTCGATGGCGTCCTTGACGCCCCCGGCCTTCTCGTCCTTGGCCAGGCCCAGGGCCTTGCGCTGCGCGGCGTAGAAAGCCCTCAGTTTGCGGATGTACGCATCGCCCAGCCCGGCGGCCCTGGCCGCGGCGATCCGTTCGCGCTCCTCGATCCTCAGCAGGGCGATCCGCTGCTCGGTGCCCTTGGTCGCCTGCTCGACGGCGAACCGCTCCATCTCCAGGTCCAGGGCCTTCTCCCTCTCGCGCCGCGTCCGGGCGGCGTCCTCGATGTGGCGGGCCTTGATCTGCGCCAGTTCCTTCTCCCGGGCCTTCTCTATCAGCGAGATATCCTGGCCGGCCTGGCGGGCCATGCGGATCTTCTGCTCGTAGGCGAGGCGCGTCATCGCCAGCTCGCGCTGGAGGTCGTCCCGTATCCGCTGGGCGTCGAGGACCTTCAGGTCGTGGAACAGCTCGGCGTTGCGGGCCTTGTAGGCCGCCATGCCCTGCTGGATGGCGTCCCAGACCTGCCCGGGCAATTGCCGCGCGCGGCGAAGCAGGTCCGGCACCGAGCCGACCAGCCGCTGGAAGATGTTCGGGCCCGCGGGCGCTGCCGGCGCGGCCTCGGGGGCCTTGCCGGGCTTTGCCGCGACCTTGGCCATGTCCTTGATGGTCTTGCGCAGCCGGGCGGCATTGCCCTCGGCCGCGGCGATCTCCTTGCCGACATCCTCGAAGCTGCCCGCCAGGGCCTTGGCCTCCTTGATCTGCCTGTCGAGCTTCTGGATACGACCGGCCCGGCCCATACGGAAGTCGCTGCCGAACAGCCAGGCGAGGTTGTTGACCGTGCTGGTCACCGGGTCGCCGTAGACGGGGATGGACCCCCGCTCGCCGGTCAGCTTGGTCACCCGCGCCCGGGCGTCCCTGGCCTGCTGCTGTTGCCGCTTGAGCGCCTTGATGCGGTTCTCCGTCGCCCGAAGCTGCGCGGCGTAGAACGCGCGGGTGTTCTCGGCAAAGGCCTGGTTCATCCGCTCCAGGAGCTTGGTCGCGCTGGCCGCGGACTTACCCAAGCTCTCGATGGCCTTGCCCATCTTCGGGTAGGCCTCCAGCAGGTCATGCGAGAGCGTGCGGGCCTCGACCATCTCCTCGTTGGTCAGGTGCTGCTTGCTGCGGAGCTCGGCCAGGCGCTTGGCCTTGAGCTTCATCTGCTCGTGCTCGGCCCGGATCTGGTCGGCCGAGGTGTGCGTCATGGCGTTGAAGGCTTTGAACTGCGGCAGCAGGCCCTTGATCGCCCCGGTCAGGCGCTTCAGCGCCGCCGACCAGTCGATAGTCGAGGCCACCAGCGCCCCGAGCACCACCGCCAGCAGCGCCGCGGGGTTCCTGGCCAGGAACGTCATCGCTGTGCCCAGGCCGCGGACGACGAGGATGGCGGTCTTGACCACGGCGATCAGCCCGCCGATGACCGTGCCCAGGGCCGAGACGACCGCCCCGAGCGAGACCAGCGCCACGCCGATCCCCGCGATGGCCGCGGTGACCTTCAGCGTCTGGATGATCGCGTCCTTGTTGGCCCGTATCCAGCCGACGATCTGGCCGACGTTGGCCCGGATATCGCCAGCCAGGCGCTTGAAGGTGGGCGCCAACGCCTCACCGATGACCGACAGCACCTGCAGGGCCGACTGCTTCAGTTGCCCGAAGGCGTGGCTGAGCGTCCCGGTCATCTTGGCGTACGCGGCTTCGGTCGCGCCCGCCTTGGAGCGCATGACCTCCACGTCGGCGACGAAGCCCTTCATGTTCTTCAGGGCGGGTATCACGCCGCGCAGCGCCCTAGCGTTGGGGAACAGCTTCGTGATCGCGTCCGGAGGCAGGTCCTTGATCCGCTCGAAGACGCCCTGAAGGCCCTCGGCCTTCAGAGTGGCCGAGGACATCTCGAAGCCGAGCTCGCGGGCGTACTTGCTCGCCTCGGCCGACGGCTTCAGGAAGCTGAGGATGATCTGGTTGACCGCCGTGACGGCGTTCTCGGTCTTCACGCCGTTGCGGGTCAGGACGGCCAGGGACGCACCTAGTTCGTCCAGCCCGACGCCCGCGCTGGCGGCGGTCGAGGCGACCATCCCAATTTGTGGAGCCAGTTCGCCAAAAGTGAGTTTGCCGCGCTTGACGACAGTGAACAGCAGGTCGCTAACCTCGCCGGCCTTGTCGGCCGACATGCCGTAAGAGTTCAGGATCGTCGTGATCGCGTCGGCCGCGACGCCCGTGTCGGTCAGCCCGGCCTTGGCGGCCCGGGCCGAGACGGCCAGGACGTCCAGGGCCTTCTCGGCGGGGATGGACGCCGAGAGGATATCGTACAGGCCCGCGGCCAGCGTCTCGGTGGACTCTCCGAACTTCACCGACATCTCGCGGATGCCCCTGGTCAAACGGGCCATGTGCCGCTCGGGCTGCTGGAGCATCGTCGAGACGTTGGCCATCTGCCGCTCGAAGTCGGCAAAGACCTTCGTCGCGGCCAGCATTCCACCGCCCATCACGGCGCCGACCTTGACCAGCGAGGCGCCTACCTTGCGGACGTTGGCGCCGAAGGCCTTGATCCGCGCATTGGCGCGTTTCAGTCCGCGGATGAGCTTGCTGTTGTCGGCTGAGAGTTCGACAAAGGCCCGGCCGGCTCGAATTCCTCTTGAAGATGCCATGTCCTAACCCAAAGCCTCCTCAGTACGGCCAGACCATCACGGCCACTATCGCGAAGCATATCGCCCCGCCGGCAGCCACCAGGGCCACGTCCCGTCGCCAGCCGCTGAGGACCTTCTCCGTGCACCAGCCGAAGACGGCGAACGCCGCCAGGATCGCCGCCACGGCGCCGAAGTACTTGTCGCCCGACCTGGCCCGGGCCTTGTTAAGCGCCCGGTCGGTCTTGGCCTGCTCGGCGTCGCGGGCGTAGTTGGTGGTCTGGACCGACAGCGTGTGCTGCACCTGCGTGATCTTCTGGTCGAGCTTCTCGATCTGCTCGGCCGTCACGGGGGCTTCGGTCAGCGAAACGGGCGTCTGGCTCGCGGCCTGCTGCGGACGGGTCGCGCAGCCGGCCAGGAGCGTGGCCAGGCACGCGGCGATCGGTATCAAGGGTTTCAGTCTCATGGTTGCCGTCCTTTCGCCTTGCGGTCCACGAACGCCTTCTTCAGCACCCGGATGTTCCCGGCCGTGATCGGCACGCCCGACTTGGGGCGCTTGGCCAGCAGCGGGTGGAAGTCCGCCGGCTTGGCCGGGCGGGACTTCTTCGGGTCGCGGTTGACGTTGAACGTCATCGCCAGCAGCGCCGCGGCCGTGTCCCAGTTGACCCGCTGGCGGGCCTCGGCCATCCACAGAAGTTGCCGCAGCGTGAACGGCCCCGGGTCTACGCCGACGATGCCGGCGAGGTCGTAGACCGCTCGCCAGCATTCGCGAGCCTGCGCCGCAACTCGTCTTCCATCTCGGTCCCGTCGAGCTTCTCGTCCGCCCACGCCAGCGCCACGCCCTGGAGGGTCTCCATCTTGTCCAGGGCCTTTCGGAGGATGCGCCGCTTCGGGCTCGGGAAAAAACCCACGAGTTCCTCCAGCAGCGCGGCGGTGGCCCGCTCGATGGCGTCCCCGGCCATGGCCCGGCCGAAGTCCTCGTCGCTGACGCCCTCGCGGTCGGCCTGCGGCTTGCACAGGGCGTAGATCAGGTCGCACAGGAGGATGGGATCGTCAGCCAGGCGGTCCAGCAAGTCGCCCGAGAGCGTCCCGGCGACCAGATCCACGTCCACCAGGCCGCGGACGCGCTTGACCGCCGCGGTGGTGACCTCGACTTCCCACGTTCGTCCGGCATTGTCCTTGAAGGCCTTCATGGTGTGCCTTTCCGGGTCAGTTACGACGGGGAACCGCTCTCTTCGTCCTCGGGCACCCAGCGCGGGGCCGTGGCCGAGTAGGTCGGCTTGGCCGTCACGCTGACGGTCAGGGCCTCCTCCAGCGGCTCGGACCGGCTAAACGAGACGATGGAGAAGTCCGCGATCAGGCCCTCGGCCTCCAGGTCGGTCACCGGCCTGTCCAAGACGGCCAGGCCGATGGGCAGGTTGTCCATGTAGGCGTTCTTGATCGCCTCGAAGCCATCGTCCTCGGTGTCCCAGACCATCTCCCATTCCACGCTGGCATCCTTGAGCGTGCCGATCGTGGCCCGCCAGCCGTTGTTGCCGCGGGTTGTGACGTCAGCCTCCCCTTTTTCAAGATTTAAGGTTAAATCCTTGACATTCGTAACTTCTGTCCAGGACGGCGTTCCGCCGGCCCCGGCGACGCAAAAGTACAAAAACGCATCCATCCCAAGTACGTTCGACATTGCGTGTTCTCCTTCCGCTCAGGCCACGGAGTCTTTCCACATGGCCGGGAGCTTGGGCTTGTTGATCTCGAATGCCGGGCCCATGAATGGCCGC
>Ga0180432_10010729_pt1 | contig 10909 bp, 9 predicted proteins | sample SS_ome_10_FD_132414 | JGI IMG/M metagenome (GOLD analysis project Ga0180432, IMG submission 132414) | Hypersaline lake sediment archaeal communities from the Salton Sea, California, USA - SS_1_MS_2 metaG | ecosystem: Environmental > Aquatic > Non-marine Saline and Alkaline > Hypersaline >...
TCTTGTGGAACGCTTGCCCCGGAACTCAACTATCTGAGAAAGCAGGGCTTCCTGGATGCCAGGAGGATTCTCTACACAACACCCGGGCGGCATGAAGCTCTGAAAGAGCTTGAAAGCCAATTGATAGAAAAAATCAATCTTGCCAAACAACACTCCAATAAAATCATCATCGTTTATGGCGGCAAATTCTGCTACGTCAATGTTGATAATCCTTACAAGAGTATGGATACAATGATACAGGAGCAGGGAATCGGAATTTCAATCTCCAGGACAAATGCAACTCATTGCATGGATATGTTAGCCAGTGAAAGCCAAAGATATGAAATCAGCGAGGGAAGAAAGACCTGGTGGCTTACGCCGGGATGGGTGATTTATCGAGACTACGTCTTTCAGGACTGGGATAAAGGCAAGGCCAATGAGAATTTCCCTCAACACGCCGGAGGTGCCGTATTGTTAGATGGCATAGGTTTCTGGGAGAAATATTCCGAAGAGCATCCCGAGAAGATTCTCGAATTCTCCGACTGGATGGGAATAGAAATTCGGCCCCATAGAATTACATTGGATAGACTGAAAAACCTGCTTGCCGGTTGTGTTGTTTCGGGGCTGGAAGAGGCAAAAAACGAGGCAAGCGGGCTTGCCGGTTCCTGACACATGCGGATTTATCACTATTTCCGTCGGCGGGAGACGTCAAACGTCAAACGTGATGCTGAAATTAATGATATGGCCGCGGGACTTGACATTCAGCGAAATTAAGGTATTAAATTCATAGGGTAGTTATAGACCATCTGAGGTTGTGTAAGCAGGCTCAGCATTTCCGGTTCATATTAGTTACCCATTGGACAGGCTACCGGCTTGCCTGCGGGTTATGAGTTGGCAACAGGTGGGCTTATTGATGAATCTCAGCAAAAAAGAGTTGAGAATGAGTGGATTTAACGGCAATAAAGGTATAACAAATTCTACAGATGGTCAGGTTTCCCTGGCTCAGATGCGAGCCGGTGAGAGGGGTCGGATACTGAGAATAATCGGTGGTCGTGGCTTAGTATATAAGCTTGAGGCACTCGGGATTAGAGAGGGCGAGGAAATTAAGAAAGTCAGCGAGCAGTGGATGAGAGGGCCTGTATTACTAAAGCACGGTCATAGCCAGGTAGCTCTTGGTTTCAGAATGGCCTCCAGAGTGCTCGTGAGAGTTACCGGGGAACACAAATAGTGAAAATCCTGCTCATGGGAAATCCCAATGTTGGCAAGAGCGCCATTTTCAGCCGGCTTACCGGTGCACATGTCATCGTATCCAATTATGCAGGTACGACGGTCGAGTTTGTCAAAGGCAGTATGCGCATCGCAGGCCACGATGTAGAGCTAGTCGACGTTCCGGGAACATATACTCTGAATCCTACCAATAACGCCGAACGAATAGCGGTTGGGATGCTCATGGACAGAGACGACGAAGATGTGGTTCTTAACGTTGTAGAGGCCACAAACCTGGAACGCAGCCTCAATCTTACGCTTCAGTTACTCAGCAAGCGAACGCCTATTGTGGTAGCGCTCAGTTTCTGGGATGAGGCCAAACATAGGGGGGTATCGATTGACGCAGATGAGTTAGAGAATATCTTGGGGGTACCCTGCATTCCAATATGTGCTGTGACCGGATGGGGCATCAACCATCTGGTCGAGAAAATTAAAGAGGCGAGACCTTCGTCATATCAATACAGTGAACGAGAGAAGTGGAACGAAATTGGCAAGATCGTTGAAAAGGTGCAGACGTTAACTCACCGGCATCACACCCTGTTGGAGAGGCTTGGAGACGCATCGGTCAAGCCCATAACCGGTCTTCCTATAGCTGTCGCGGTGCTCTTTTTGGCCTTCCAGTTGATACGATTTATAGGCGAAGGGCTGATAAGTCACGTATGTGAGCCGGTTTTTGAAACCCTTTGGTCTCCTGTAATGCTGAAGCTCTCGTCTCTTCTCGGCTCCACGGGATTTGTGCACGATCTGGTGATAGGCCAGTTGCTGGAAGGCCAAATAGACTATGGACAGTCCTTTGGTTTACTTACCACGGGTCTTTTCGTGCCGCTCGGCGCAGTTCTGCCCTATGTTCTCGCATTCTACACAGTGCTGTCTTTTTTAGAGGATTTCGGCTATCTTCCTCGCCTCGCCATCATGGTTGACACACTAATGCACAGGCTTGGACTGCACGGTTTGGCCATTGTGCCCATGTTACTCGGGCTCGGATGCAACGTTCCCGGTGTGCTGTCGACAAGAATACTTGAGACCCGAAGGGAAAGATTCATCTCCGCGACCATATTATCGATCGGGGTGCCCTGTGCCGCACTACAGGCAATGGTGGTGGGACTTGTGGCCAGACATGGAGTGGCAAATCTTGGGATAGTCTACGGAACTCTGTTCATAGTATGGCTAACGCTGGGAGTCTTGTTGAATTGTACTACAAGGGGCGAATCGCCGGAGATATTCGTGGAGATACCTCCCTACAGAATTCCATATTTACGGAGCTTGTTGAAGAAGATATGGATGAGGATGAAGTGGTTTGTTAGGGAAGCGGTTCCGTTCGTGCTACTTGGAGTGCTTCTTGTGAACATACTGTATACACTCGGAGTAATTCAGTTTGTGGGGCAAATAACTGAACCGGTTGTCACGCAGATTTTAGGATTGCCCAGCGATGCCGTGGGCGCGCTGATAATAGGCTTCTTTCGCAAAGACGTGGCGGTGGGAATGCTCGCTCCACTTGGGCTAACCGGCAAGCAACTGGTAATTGCATCGGTTGTCTTGGCAATGTATTTTCCATGTGTTGCGACCTTTGCGACGCTTGTCAGGGAATTGGGAATTGCTGATATGCTCAAGTCCGCCGGGATCATGATTGTGTCCAGCCTTATAGTGGGAGGCCTGTTGAATCTTATACTTACATGAAGTTAGGGAAGGTTGAAGATGTGATCATCAGATTGTTACCTGGTGTCTTGCTCCGACTATATCCTCACTTGCTGACCAATGAACAGAGAAGTGGCCAAAAAAGTAACAGAAGTCCTAAAAGCCTTGGGGCATCCCACTCGCCTTCGGATTGCAGAGTTGCTCCAGAACGGTGAGATGTGTGTAAGCGAACTTGTTGCCGCATTGGGAGTAAAGGAGCCGATAGCAAGCCAGCAATTGAACAAAATGAAAGACAAGAATATCTTGAACTCCCGGCGTCGCGGCTGTATGGTGTTCTATTATCTAAACGACAAGCGAATGATTGAAAAACTCCTGGACTGCATGGTAAATCATCGCAAAAGCAATTCTTGAAGTAGCATCTCCGTCCAACTGAAATACATGCAGATTGTGTTATATTGATTTTGATCGAGAATCGCCGGAGTGACACTCACCGATACTCTTGGAAATAACTGTAGATATTCGCATCAGCAAAGGAACATGCTGGCCGGTGTCGTTCACGGCACTTTTTTCAATATGGCGCAAGCTTTTGCCGAGCCCTTTGCCCTGCTTCCTCTTTTCCTGTCTGGTTTTACATCATCAAACTCAATCATCGGATTAATAGTGGGATTAATGCAAGCCGCCGCGGTACTGCCGCAATTGCTGGTATCCCGTCTTCTGCGGCGTCGTCCACATATAGCAAAATCCCTAATGCTCGGGGGTATCTGGACGCGATGCGGAGTATGGGGATTACTGGGTCTTTTGGCTCTCAAGAGTTCTCAAGAAAGTGTTTTGCTTCTTTGGGCGTCTATTGTGCTTGTAAGTCTATACTCCTTTGCCGGCGGTATCGCCGTGCTTCCTTTCAACCGGATCATAAGTGAGACAATTCTACCCGAAAGGAGAAGCAGTTTTTTCGGATGGCGTCTCTTTTTCGGCGGCCTTATGGCCATGCTTGCCGGTTACCTTGTTAAGATTGTACTCGCAAACGACGGAATAGTCTGGCCGAAGAATTTCGGTGTTCTTTTCCTGCTGTCTTTTCTGACGCTGATTATCGCCTATACAGCTATGTCTATGTTCAAATTTCCCAGCGATTTATCGGTGAAATCTACAGATGCCATGCCGTCACTCTGGCGTGAATGTTTAGGGATTTTCAGAGCTTATCCAGTGTTAAAAAGACTGATCATAGTTGAGTTCTTGACATCCAAACTTGCACTTTTTATGCCGTTTCTGACGCTTTACGCAACGCAAAGTCGACATATTTCCCTCGAATGGGTGGGGCTTTTTATAGTCTGTACGAAACTGGGGACTATGTTGAGCAATCTGTTATGGATGCCTGTGGGAAACAGAATCGGCACGAGAATCCTTATTCATGCAGGTATCGCAACGGCGATCATAGCTCTCGTGCTGAGCATTTTTGCACAGAGTATCATCTTCTTTTCGCTGGCTTTTCTTGTTACAGGCTTCGCCTACAGCGCGCTTATGCTGGGCTATAATGGATACATATTGGAAGTCGGACCTGCTGAAATAAGAGTGTTGCTGGTGGCAATCAAAGGCACCATGCTTCTGCCGCTCTATTTTATGCCCCTGCTCGGTGGCTGGATCGCTGACACGATGGGATATTTCTGGTTATTAGTGTTGGGATTGGCAGTCTTCTGTCTGGCTTTTCTTTTGGCATTGACCCTATGCGAGCCCCGCAACGGAGATGGGGTGTGTGGGCCATTCAAAACTAATGAGTCTACATAATCTATTTGTAGCAAGAATACTTCAAAGGCAACTAAACGCTATATTCTGGAACAGCACGTCCTAAACTGTCCGGCAGATGTTTACAAAAGGGCTTGGCGCGTGGCAGGGGCTGAAGTATCATAGTTTTTGAGAGGCCCGGCAGCGTTGGCGGGCAAGGCTTGTTTGGAAGTTTCCGTTATGAGCAATTGGAGGGATGGATTAAGACAAGGTGTTACAGACTTCGGGAGTCATGGTTACAGGGGGCTTTCTTCCCCGAGCGGTACATGTCGATACTACTTCGAAATCTACGCGATGAAACAAGGCCGCAAGAACGTACACCTGAACAGATAAAGGAATGTCATGGCGATGCGGAAAAACATCCATGTGCCGAAAAGAAGGCCGAGGTCTGGTCAGTAGAGCTTGGGCTTAAGAACTCGCGTATTCACCGTCCGATCTCCACATAGGACGTGCGATGAGAAATATCCTATTTCCCTGCTTATTCATATTGAGGTTTCTATGCTTGACTTGTCTAAGAAAAGATACCGATTGAGAATTGTGATTCCTGCCTATCCGGCATTCAATATCTATTCTCGAATTGCCGGGAGGACCACTGCACTGGGGCCCGTGTGCGTGGCCACGGCGGTTAATGAAATGGAACGTTGGGATGTCGAAGTCATTGATGAGAATAATCTTCGCAGATGTGGCCCGAGGAGCGCCTCAGGCGGGGCCGACCACGAGTTCTTACAGCAGCAGAGACCCGCAGATGTTGTTGGATTTTATGGCGGATTGACCAGTACCATTCCGAGATTATATCAGGTAGCTCGCTACTACAGGGACAGCGGAGTTGTGACCATCGCCGGCGGGCAGCATTTTGTACAAGATAACATAGGCGAAGCGCTATCTTCGGGTATCGACTATGTAGCTATAGGCGAGGGAGAGCAGACAATCAAAGAGCTTCTGAAGGCCATAGAGGGCAAAGACGATGTGAGCGAGGTCAAAGGGATCGCCTACCTGAATGGTGGAAAGGTTGTTCTTACTCCTCAAAGAGAGCCCTTGACTGATTTTGACATGCTGCCCTTGCCGGATTTCTCGTTAGTGCGTTACGCCAAGATCAGGATATATCCGGTCGAAAGGATACGAGGCTGCGGCATGGATTGTGAGTTCTGCACAGTGAAGGGCAAGCCAAGACTAGCTTGTCCCGAACGACTGCTTGAGAGTATCAGCTTACTTGTAGAGACAAGGGGCGCCAAGCATTTCTTTATCGTTGACGATCTCTTTGGACAACAGCGGGACGAAACAATCAGATTCTGCAAGATGCTCAGGGATTATCAGAGAAACACAGGTCGAAGACTGGTTACAACCGTTCAGATAAGATTGGACAAGGCCAGAGACCCAGAATTGCTCTCTGCCATGCGCCAGGCAGGTATTAACGCAGTAGCCATCGGCTTTGAATCGCCCGTGGAAGAAGAACTAAGGGCCATGAACAAACGCGTTAGGTCCGAAGATATGTTGTCCCTCGCAAAGGTATTTCACAAATTCGGATTCTGGGTGCACGGCATGTTTATCTTCGGCTACCCGCTGGAGGCAAAGACAGATTTCAAGCTGTCGGTACAAGAACGGGTGAAGCGTTACAGGAAGTTCATCAGAAAAGCAAAAATCGATACCGTGCAAATCCTGCTGCCCGTTCCTCTTCCGGGAACACGGTTGAGACAGAGACTTGAAAAGCAGAACAGAGTCTATTCAACTCGTGATGTCGGTTGGGAGTACTATGACGGTAATTTCCCTGTATTTGAACCCGACGAACCGGCCAGTGTAGAAGAGATGCAAGGTGCCGTTAGGAAAATCATGGGCAAGTTCTATCGGTTCAAGTATTTGTTCCTGGTAGCCGTGAGCATATTCACTTTCCCCGCTTTGATCTTCTTCCTGCATAACATTGGACGCGGATGGAGCAGGTGGTATCGCCGCTGGAGCAATCACCTTATTCGTTTCGGCGGCTGGATCACAATGAGAAAGTGGGCCTCGGAGTTTAGGAAGGACGGCTTTGCACAAAAATTACAGAAGGCAAAAGAACGTCTAAGTAAGACACCGGGGCTGGCGCGTCTGACCACAACAAGGTAGTACGCTATTTGGCGAGAGGAGTCTTTCTAAACAAAGGCGGCACCTCTGAAAAAAACGGATTCCTTTGCTTCACCTCGAAGTAATTCAAAGCCCAATATCCGGTTGCTATGAAGACTTGCCAACTTCGTCCGGATAAATCGGACTCACACCACTGGCCCTCCTCATATATTTGAGGGAAATTCACTTCTTGACCGGGGCCATTCAAAGCTCTCCACACTCTGACCATCCTATACCTCGAACTCTTTTGCGAGTGCAAATGTGATGCTTGTTCAAGGTATCGCCCCGGCGCTTCTTGCTTAATCGAAGCAAAGTAATACAACTTCCCTCGAATTTTCTTGCAATATTGGCATGTCGGATGTAAAAGAAACGGGCATTTGCTGTGCCAACGTAGCTCAACGGTAGAGCTCTGGTTTTGTAAACCAGTGGTTGTCGGTTCGAATCCGACCGTTGGCTTTAGAATCCGCGTTTTTAACCCCACCAAGTTGGTTGGTCTGTCCATTACTATCCATAGCTGAATGATGGTTTCCGCCAAGAAACGCCAAGCAGGACGCCAAGTCAGTCTTGCCATCAGTGCCGGTAGCGGTCATCTTTTGTTTGCTCGGTGTCGATAAATCCGGTAAACCTGCGATGGCTTCAGCCTCTTGGCCGGTAAGCGTATGAATATATCTGGACATAGTGAGATTGATATCGCTGTGTTGCATAATCGACTGTGCAATTTTTGGGTGGACTCCAGTTGAAGCTAGCAGAGTACCTGTTTGGTGCCGCTGGGCGTGAAAGTCAAAGAAAAATCCATCATCGACATAAGGGATGCCTACTTCAGCTAAGTCAGCCCGCAGCATATTTGCAGTTTTATCAGTGAGACGTTTGTATCTGCCACCAAACGCTTTGGCACCGGGTAGTCTGCCCAAAAAGAACCGCTGCAGTTCAATTGCCGTGCCTTTTCTAACTGGCAACACGCTCTGTTTTCGGTTTTTGCTGTAAGCGTCAATAACTGTGACCGTGCACGCCTCAAAGTCAAAAGATGAAACCGTCAAACTTTGCAGTTCCTTACGGCGAAGGCCACTCTCTATTGCGAGTTTGTAGAGCATATATCGTTCATAGCCGCTCATGCCATAACGCTCTGGAGCCTGTTTTGTGGCTTCCAACAATATACGGATTTCGTTTGGCTCCAATGCCCTTCGGGCGTGCCTTCGGTCAGTTTGTAGGATCCTCAAACTCTTCAAGTGACGCAACGGAGATTCGCTCGCTAGTCTACTATTAGTCATCCATACGCAGAACTGCTTGATCGCCTGTAAATAGTGGTTGGAAGTTTGAATAGATATACCATCTCCGCCGTTACGCAGCCTAGCCAGATATCGCTGTACCCTGTTCGCCGATAAGTCAGCCCAGGACTTAAAGCCACAACCCTCGATTATGCGTCTTGCTCTGCTCACCACAACTTGAACATGCCCTTTCGTATCACCTTTAGCCAGTAGCGACTGCTCAAAATCTTGTAAGTGATTGTTCAAGGGTTTACCAGCCGCCGCTCTCTCGGCCTCTAGTAATCCGATCTTAACAAATCGATCCTTCAATCGATCCGGTATGGCCTCAAGCCAACGTGAAAGCTCTGGAGTGGGTCGTTCGCCTGCTATTCGGCAACTCACCAATCGCTCAATCTGCCAACCTAGGGCTTTGGACTGCGTCTTATCATTGAACGCCGAGAAACGGCGCGTTATTGAAAGGTGGTCTCGCAGTTCAATATACCACTTCTGAGTTCGCCGCGTGCTACCATCGCGAGCCTTATATGTAGCTTTGAAAATTCTCATTTTGCACCTCTGGATTCATTGTAGCGCCTCACGAACCGTTGTCAACATTGCGTTGGATCCATTGTTGTCGTCCCGGACAACCGCACTTTACCCACTCTTCAAGCTCCTTTCGAGACCACAACGTCCGTCGGCCTAACCGAATCGGCATCGGGCCCAGCCTTCCACTGGAATGCAGGCCATAGAAATGCGAACGGCCGACACCGAGCAGCTTTGCAGCAGCATCAGCAGATAAGAGTAGTGCGTCCATCATTATTCTGACACTTCCGAGTCCGCAAAGTTGGTTCTCGTTTACATTGCCTTCGAGCGACAGGGCTTGTAGAGATTGGCCTGTATTTGAATTGCTGTTCTGCTTTTTGCATTGTGATATACCCATCAATCAGATACTTATCTGCGCCACACTGCAATTGGATCGGTATGATACATACGGTAACTTCCGGAATACCAAGATACCGATCACGTTCTTCTGTCATACAAAGCGGTGTTTCACACCGTCTCGTTTCATGGGCAGCAAAACCCATATGTACCTCTCTCCCTTCCTTCTCAAATTTACGGAGATTTTCTTCCCACATGAAATCGCACAGTCAGTTCAACCGCTATGCGTCAGAAGAATTGCTTGGTTGCTGGAATTCAGTTCATTTGCAGGAGTTATAGACCATGGCATTTAGATTGGCCCCAACTGATTTTGAGATGCTCCGAACAATTGCCGAGTATCGGATCATGACATCGCCGCAATTGGCGGCTCTTCTATCCCGAAGCAAAAAAGGCGTGAGAGACAGGATCGGCAAACTGATCACAGAAGGTCTGTTGAAAGAAGCTGCACGCGGCCGGGGACAACACCGGGGCCGACCCGAGCGAATCGTGTTTCTAAATAAGCCGGGGGTGACACTTCTTAAAGAACAGGGATTCATAGAATCCCAAATTCCAACGAGTCAAATAATTGACGAAAAATTTCACTACCAGAATCATCAGCTCTTGTTGAATTGGGTGCGTATTCACCTAAACCACATTAAGACCGTTACACCTGGATTGAAAATCCGACTCCTTTCGCACAACTCACTGTTCATATCAAAGGAATTCTCAAGTATATCGGTGCAGAGTAAAACAGGAGAACTCATCCGTTTTGAGCCGGATGCCACCTTTTCAATATACGATTCGAACCAGGAAAAAACACTTCTGTTCTTCCTGGAGGTGGATTTGGGTACGGAAATACTGGCCAGTCCAAAGCGTATATTGACAGACCTTCGCCAGAAGATCCTTAATTACGGGATCTGTTTCGACACACAGGTGTACAAACGTTACGAAAGGCTGTGGAGTTGTCAACTGAACGGCTTTCGCCTGCTGTTTCTCACGGACACACCTTCGCAAATGAGCAAGATATGTTCCCTGGCCCGTGAGATGCAGCCTTCTGATTTTATCTGGGTGACGCAGAAAGACCGCATGTTCGAAGACGGCATTTCTGCGAATATATGGGCCCGCGGTGGACGGCTTGATACCTCACCCCAATCGATTCTCGGCAGCCTTAGCTGCCGTGCCCCATTGCCTTGATCACATCTCAAGATTCCGCTTGATCTCTTCATAGATTCTCTCTGTCAAATCTTCGGGCAGATCAAGGCTGATCTCTCGCTTTCTACCATATCGCCCGCGAGAGATAACGCGGCTTCGAAGCAGCGAGTACATATCCAATTCGTTGAGCATGTCGCCGAAAGCCCTCCGCGTCAGAGGCCTCAGCGCTGCTTTGCTACAGAACGTGTTGTAGATCTGATAGACCTCACCCGTGTCGCCTTTCTCGCCGCCGTTATTGTGCACGCACTGGATCACGGCACCCATGGCGGCCTGGAGTTGTCGAGGGGCGGTGCGGACCATGGCGATGTACTTATCCTGTTCGATTTCTGAGGCCGCATGATCAACTATAGCCAGGGTGACCTTGGTCCCTGCCTTTTCTGCCAGGTAGGCACTTCTGGCCAGCAGAGCAACAGCCTGCCTGGCATCACCGTGATCCCTGCTGGCCAGTGCGGCCACCTTCTCGATCACGCCTGGCTCCACTGCCTCCTTATGCAATGCCTTTTCCACGCGGATACTAAGAATTCGCTGGAGATCCACGGCGTCATAGGGCTTGAAGACGATTTCATTTAGCTTTAGGAAGGACTTTACGCGAGGATCCAGATTGTCAGGCCAGTCGAGTCGATTTGATACGAAGACGAGAATAAGTCGAGCTGGAATTCTCTGAGGAAGTCGGCGTACAAGGAAGGTCATGAATGTATCCTTATCTCGCTGGAGATGATCGACCTCATCCACGAAAAGAATGAGGTAACCTTTGAATGCTGCCAGAGCGGCCTCGATCCTCAACA
>Ga0180432_10010732_pt1 | contig 10909 bp, 5 predicted proteins | sample SS_ome_10_FD_132414 | JGI IMG/M metagenome (GOLD analysis project Ga0180432, IMG submission 132414) | Hypersaline lake sediment archaeal communities from the Salton Sea, California, USA - SS_1_MS_2 metaG | ecosystem: Environmental > Aquatic > Non-marine Saline and Alkaline > Hypersaline >...
CGCCGTTGTGCGTGCACAGGCGGACCTGGCTCGCGGGTGATTCCACGGTCACCGGCCCGTTGTGGGTCTCGACGAGGAGCTTGGGCGAATCGGTGCGGGCCACGACGGCACCGTTGTGGGTGCCCAGATCGCAGTCTCCGCCCACGCCGGTAGCGGTGACCCGCCCGTTGTGGGATCGCGCCCGGACCGCCAGGCGAGGCGGCACCGTGATCTCGAAGGCCACCTGAACGCCCCAGTCCGACCGGCGGGCTTCCGCGAGCGACCAGCCGACGTTCTGGGTGGAGCCTGTCTTCTCCGTGGTGATGCGCAGGGCGTCCAGGCACGCCCGGGCCTGGGTCTCGTCCCTGCCCCCGGCCCGCTTGGCGGCCTCCACGACGATCCGGTCGGTGCCGGCTTCGCCCGCGCTGACGGTGATGGCGCCGTTGTGCGTTCGCACCGCCAGCGTATCCACGCCGTCGGCCGACAGGTCGAAGCGCTCCCGGGCGTCCACCCAGACCGACGGGCCGCAGCCCGCCCAGGCGGGCGGCAGGATGGCGGCGCTGCCCACCAGCAGCAGCCGGCGGATCCGCAGGTGTGTGGCAGTGTGCATCGTGTCCCTTTCGGCAAGTCGAGCTGATCCGCAGCAGACATACCCACGCGGGGGATCTGCCGGAGCAACCAGATTATTCCAACCACCGGGCCGGGGCCAGAGAGCAAACGCCCCCAGGTCCGGCCGGGAGTTGTATGGTCTTGTTTGCGGGTGCCTTACAGGTTGTGGTCCCGGTCGGGCTCAGGTACATTGTCGTGGAAGAACCGGTGGCTCGGGCCGGGTGCTCTCTGTCGGGTAAGGGTCTGCGAATTCCATGAGTGCGGTCGACATCGAGGGCGTCAGCAAGACGTTCGGGAAGCATGCCGCGGTGAACGAGCTGTCGCTCTCCGTGCCCACGGGCAGCGTCTACGGCTTCATCGGCCCCAACGGGTCCGGCAAGACCACCACGCTGCGGATGATCATGGGCATCATCTACCCCGATCCGGGCAGCGGTCCCATCCGCGTGCTCGGCCAGGAGGTCTTCGGCGCCGCCCGCGACCAGGTCAGCTACCTGCCGGAGGAGCGCGGGCTGTACAAGAAGATGAAGGTCCGCGACGTGCTGCGGTTCTGCGCGGAGCTCAAGGGCTGCCGGGACGCTCGCCGCGAGATCGCCGGCTGGCTGGAGCGTCTCGGCCTGGCCGACTGGGCCAACCGCAAGGTGGAAGCCCTGTCCAAGGGCATGGCCCAGAAGGTGCAGTTCATCGCCTCCGTGGTATCCCGGCCGCAGCTTCTGATCCTCGACGAGCCCTTCACCGGGCTCGATCCGGTCAACGCCGAGGTCATCAAGGACGCCGTGCTGGAGGTCAAGCGGTCGGGCACCACCGTCATCTTCTCGACCCACGACATGGGTGTGGCCGAGAAGATGTGCGACTTCATCTTCATGATCTTCAAGGGCCGCAAGGTGCTCGACGGCACCCTGGAAGCCATCCAGGACCGCTACGGGGCGGACACCATCCGCGTGCGGGTCGAGGGCGACGGCCAGGTCTTCGGCGATCTGCCCGGCGTCGAGCGGGTGAACGACTTCGGCCGCTTCCAGGAGCTGCGGGTGGACCCGGCGGCGGACTCGCAGGCCATCCTGCGGGCCTTGGCCGACCGGGCCCGCATCCGCCGCTTCGAGCTGGCCCGCCCGTCGCTCCACGACATCTTCGTCCGCATCGCCGGCCCGGAGGCAGAGGAGGAAGGCCATGCGTAAGGTCCTGACGGTGGCCGCCCGGGAGTACGTGGCCGCCGTGCGCACCAAGGCCTTCATCATCTCCCTGGTGGTGATGCCCATGATGATGCTGGGCAGCATCGTCGTGCAGGTCCTGCTCGAGGACAAGGTGGACACCACCGATCGGCGCGTGGCCGTCATCGACCACACCGGTAGACTGTACGACGTGCTGGCAACCGCAGCCGCCGAACGCAACGAACGGCAGGTCCACGGCGGCGAGATCGATGCCGCGAGCATGCCGGAGCTGTCCGACGCCCCGCCGGAGCTCACCGCCCTGCTGCACTTCGACGAGGAGAACGGAGAGCTGCGCTTCGCCGGCCGCATGAGCGAACCGCAGCGGGAAACGCTCCTGGCCGCCTGCCGGGCCGAGCAAGACCGCGAGAGGATCCGCGAACTCTTCGAGAAGTCCCAGCGGCAGGCCCGTCCCAAATACCTGCTCGAAGCCGTGGACACCGCGGACGGCACGCCCGCCGAGGTCCGCAACCGGCAGAAGCAACGCGTCGAGAGCCGCGAGATCTTCGCCTTCGTGGAGTTCGCCGCGGACGCCGTCGACCGGGACCTGGCCGCCGGTCAGCCCGCCGCGGTCTACTACACCGCCCGGACGACCTACCAGGACCTGCGCAACTGGATGGCCGGGCCGATCAACCAGTACGTCCGGCAGGCCCGCCTGGAGGCCTCCGAACTGGACGCCGCCAAGGTCGCCTGGGTGACCCAGCGGGTGGTGCCCCGCATCCGCCACATCCGTTCGCTCGACGAGACCGGCCGCCACATCGCCGGCGTGGAGACCAACGAGGCGGCCGAACTGCTCATGCCCGCCGCCCTGATGTTCCTGATGTTCATGGTCATCATGGTGGGGGCCACGCCGCTGGTGCAGAGCGTCCTCGAGGAGAAGATGCAGCGCATCGCCGAGGTGCTGGTGGCCTCCATTCCGCCGTTCGAGCTGATGCTGGGCAAGCTGCTGGGCGTGGTGGGCGTGTCGCTGACCATCACGGCGGTCTACCTGATCGGGGGCTACGTCAGCATCCACCATTACGGGCTGGACGAGTACGTGCCGGCCATGGTGCTGGGCTGGTTCATCCTGTTCCAGGCCCTGGCCATCATCATGTTCGGCTCCATGTTCGTGGCCATCGGCGCCGCCTGCAGCGAGATGAAGGAGGCCCAGAGCTCGCTGATGCCGGTGATGCTGCTGGCCTGCCTGCCGCTGTTCTTCTGGCTCAACGTGGTGAAGGAGCCGACCAGCAGCTTCGCCACCCTGGTCTCCCTCTTCCCGCCGGCCACGCCCATGCTGATGACGCTGCGGCTGACGGCCGATCCGGCCATCGCCCTGTGGCAGCCGTTGCTGGGCGTGCTGCTGGTCGCCCTGACCACCGTGGCCTGCGTGTGGGCGGCCGGCCGCATCTTCCGCGTCGGCGTGCTCATGCAGGGCAAGGGCGCCAGGATCGGCGAGATGCTCCACTGGGTGTTGCGCGGCTAGGGCGGCACCTCGCGGACCCCGCATCCGATCGACCCGCTGACGGCGAACAGCACGACCCGACCTTCCACCGATGGACCGGGCCTTCCGCGCACCCGTATAATGCCGGCGGGTTTCCGTTGACAAGGACGCTGGTTCGTTGCCAATGCCACACGCGGGGCGACCCCACACACGAAGCACCGAGGACCAGGGGGCGGCCCCGGCCCGCCGGCGGCAGACCTGGCCGCGTCCCGCCGTGGCCGCCGGGCTGCTGCTGCTGGTCGCGGCCCTGTTGTCGCGCGGGTGGGTCCTGTCGCAGTACCTGGCGGAGCATCCCCTGGCCCGGACGGTCCGCGGCGACGCCGGCGTCTACTGGGAAATGGCCGGGCGGGTGGCGGCCGGGCACTTCGTGCAGGACGGGCCCTTCCTCTCCGTCCCCCTGTACCCCTACGCGCTGGCCGTCATCCGAGCCGCCGGCGGCGGTCTCACGACCGTCTTCATCGCCCAGATGCTGCTGCACCTGGTGACCGCCGCGCTGCTCGGCCTGCTCGCGACCCGGCGGATGGGTGCCGCGGTGGGCTTCGCGGCGGCAGCGGTGTTCCTGCTGCTCGAAGAGCCCCTGTTCTACGCCACCCGCGTCCTGCCGAGCACGCTCCAGCTCTTCCTGATCGCCTCGCTGCTGCTGGCGGCGGATCGTTTCCGGGCCGGCCCGGGTCACCCTGCCGCGTTGCTGACCGCGGCCCTGTTGGGGCTGGTCTGCCTCGTCTATCCGCCGGCCCTGGCGATGATCCCGCTGCTGGCACTCTGGGTGTGGTGGCGGTGCCGGTCGACACCGGTCGATGAGCATGGGGAGGCAACGGCAACCGGCACGCCGCCGGCGTCGCCCGGCGGACGGCCGCGTTGTTCGCCGCCCGCGGTGATGTGCGGGCTGCTTGCGGCTGGCGTGTGCCTGCTGGTGGTCTCGCCGGCCACGCTGCACAACTGGCGGGCCTGTGGTGAATTCATCCCCATCACCGCCCATGCGGGCATCACTTTCCGCCAGGGCAACGCCGCGGGGGCCGACGGGCGGTACACCCCGATCGCGGGCGTCCGGGCGATCCGGGAGCTGATGCACGAGGACACGGCGCGGGTCTACACCGCCGAGACCGGTCGCGCCGGGTCGTATCGGCAGATCGACCGATTCTTCCTCCGGCGAGGAGTGGCCTACCTGGCCGCCGATCCGCTGCGTGCGGCCGGTCTTGTCGTTCGCAAGGCGTACTGGTTTCTGAGCGGGCGTCACTATGCAGATCTGTATCTGATGACGCTGGAATGGAAGGACGGCCTGTTCGGTTCGGTCCGGGTCGCCCCGGTGCCGACCGCCTGGCTGATGGGGCCCGCCCTGGCCGGTCTGCTGCTCTGGCGGCGCGCCGGGCGACCCACCGCGATCGACCTCGCGGCCCTGCTGCTGCCCCTGCTGATCGTGGCGGCCTTCTGGTACTCACCACGGTACCGGCTGCCGGTCGTCCCGCCGCTGGTGTTGGCCTCGGTCGCGGCGCTGGCGGCGGCCGGGCAGGCGGGGTGGAGCAGGAAACCAGACCTTGCCCGAGTCGCCGTGACCGCTGCGCTGCTGGCACTGTCGGTCGCGGCGGGTCCGATCAACGCTGCCCGAGGTTTCGACGACGCGGAGCAGTACCGCGCGGACCACGAGTGCGTTCTCGGCCAGGCCTACGCCCGCTTGGGAGCGTATGAAGAGGCGATCGCCTGCTTCCAGCGGGCCCACCAGATCCGGCCGGGGGAGCCCGCCAGCCTGATCGGGCTGGCCACCAGCTATGAACAGGCCGGACTCCTCGATCAGGCCTCGCAAGCCTGGCAGGCGGCGGCAGCAGCCGAGCCGCACAACATCGAGGCCCGGCTCGCACGCGGCATGCTGGAACTGAATCGCGGCCAGCCCGCGGCCGCCCAGGGCATCTTCGAACGCTGCCTGCAACTCGATCCCCACCACGCCGCCGCGCACGTGGGGATCTGGGTGGCCCGATCGCGGCAGGGCGACAACTCGGAAGACGCGGTAGAGCATCTGGAGGAAGCCCTGCGGCTGGATCCCGGCAACGCCCTGGCCCACAGCGAGTACGGCATCCTGCTGGTGCAGCGCGGCGAGCAGGGCCAGGCCGAACACCACTTCCGGCGGGCGACGGAGCTGGAGCCGGGTAAGGCGGAGGGGCACTACAACCTCGGCGTCCTGCTGATGGACACCGGTCGGCCGGCCGAGGCCGCCGCCTGCTTCCAGCAGGCCCTGGAGCTCGATCCCACCTACGAGAAGGCCCGCGTGCAACTCGCCGCCCTGGCGGGCCGGCCGGCGCAGAGGCCCACGGAAGCGCAACTCCGGCGGGCCATCGAGGCCGAACCCGGAAACGACCGGCTGTACAGCGAGCTGGCCGGCATGCTGCACGCCCGCGGGGACCTCGCCGGCGCGGTGGATGTGCTGCGGCAGGGCGTGAGCCGGGCCGCGGACCCGGCGGTGATCTCGATCGAGCTCGCCTGGCTGCTGGCCACCACGCGGGAGGACGCCCTGCGCGACGGGGCGGAGGCCGTCCGCCTGGTCGAGGCCGTTCTGGATCGCCTGGCCGATCCGCCGCCCGCCTTCCTGGACGTCTACGCCGCCGCCCTGGCCGAAGCGGGCCGCTACGACGACGCCGCCGAGCAGGCCACCCGAGCGGCCCAGGCCGCCAGCCAGGCGGGCGAGCAGCGCCTGGCGGAGACCATCGCCCAACGCGCCGCGGCCTACCGCGCCCGACGGCCCCACCGCCAGTGACGCCCGCCGCCCGACGGCCGCCCTCCGAGTGATCCAGTCGTCCGGCAGCCTGCCATCAGCGCCGGGGCCCCCACCGGCCGAAACTCGAACCTCCTTGTCCCCGGCCGGGGCGCGGGGTGCGTGAGGCGGCCCCGGCACGCTTTCGATTCCTTCCTTGTCCGCCGCCGGCGCGCGGGGTATCCTCCTTTGACGGTGGGCAGTACGCATCCACAAGTGCTCGCCCGGCACACCCCCACCACCACCGGGCGCCCGGGAGGAGTGGCCGAGCGGCTTAAGGCGACGGTCTTGAAAACCGTTGGGCGGGCAACCGCCCCGGGGGTTCGAATCCCTCCTCCTCCGATCGATTCCGGCCGAAAAACCGCGTTTCCGGCCCGTTGCGGCGGGATTCTCCGCCGGGACCGCTGCCGGCCGTGCAGCCTGGGAGGATCCTCCGGCGCCTTCCGAAACTTCCTGAAGTCGCTGGCGACGCGCCAAGCAAAGCGCCAGGACACCGGCGCCGGTTTCGGGCTCAGGGTCCGCCATGGCGTCGTCGTTGCCCGTGGCGGCCGCCACCTGCGCCGCCGGCACCGACAGGTCCGGCAGGGCTTCCAGGGCCGCGGCATCCTCCCCGCCGTAGGCGTGTGTGTACCGATCCATCGTCAGCCTGATCGTGCTGTGCCTCGCCAGCCGCTGAGCCGTCTTGGGGTGCTGGATCCCGTTCAACAAGGACCCGGAGGCCGTGGACCGCAAGCTGATTCAGAAGTACGGCATCGACGTGTCAAAACGGGAGCGGGCCAGGCGGAAGAGGGCCGGCTTGCCGAACCGGCACTATCTGCGGCACGGGTGAACGTTGGTACCCATCGCCACCCACGGCCAGCGCACCTTCTTCGAGGATGCGGGTTCCGAGAGTTCTGGCCATCTGCTTTCCGGTGTCACCAAGATGCGAGCTTCTTCGATCATCGCCCGAGAGGGTGCCCCTACTCGGCAACGAGCCGCGCGGTGCGGCGCCGGAGGGTGGCGGGCATAGGATGACGTAAACGCCAGACGATACTGATGGGGCGGCTGCCTTCGTGGGACTGGTAGTCCGCGGGCCCGAGGAAGTAGTACGGCGCCGCGAGGCCGTTGATGCGCTTGTGCTCACGGACGAACAGCAGAATCGTGTGGCCGCGTTCGGCATGGTGGATGTATCGCTGGCCAGTCGGCGACTCGACGGAAGTCGTGCTCTGCGACTGCCAGTGGAACAGGCGTTCGTTGATGGCGTAGTCGCGGTACATTGTGGTGGGCGAGTAGTCCTTCTCGGTTTTGTCGAGCGTCACGAAGAAGACGTCTGCCGGCAGGGTCTGCATGTGTAGGACGCCCTCGCGCATCTGCGGCTGCGTTTCGAGCGTCCAGTGTCCGAGCCCGGCGAGGATCTCGTCACGGGTGTAGGACGCGTGCAGTGACAGCGGGCAGACGAAGGGCAGCATCAACCGTGGCGGCACCGAGCTGATCTGTTCCAGCTTGAAACGCAGCAGATCGGCTAGCTCGGCCTGCAGCACGGGATTGGACGCCAGACGCTGTTGTCCAGCAGAGATCGACTCCGGTCGACGGCTCAGCGGCCAAAGCGACAAATGTAACATCATGAGCCAGCGACGCAGGGACTCGTCACCACCAGTTTCGAAGCGACTCTCGCCCTCCAGGATCGGCTGCAGTCGCCGAATCTGCTCAGGGCTGGCGATATGCTGAATCCGCCGGAGCCCCTTTGCCAGGTCCGCTTCGTCGGGATCGGCAAAGTCGTTGCGGATGCCCGCCTCAACGCACAGGCGACTCCAACTCGTTCGGCGATAGATGTCATCGAGGTCGAGCTTGAAGAACTCGACGAACTCAGCCAGCCTCGGCATCCGCCCGAGCCCTTCGGCATAGGTCCGCAACTCGGCGACGAGCGTGCTGTGCGATTGTCGCACCGCCCGCCGGACGTTCTCCAGCACGTACTGCCGCGCCTGGCGTTCCAGTTGAAGCGTGCAGCCTGCCGGCAGGCGGGTGAACTCCTGCTCGATCTGGTCGATGAGGGACGTCTCGCGGTCGGCCAGCAGGGCTCGGAGGCGCAGGTCCCAGCGGAAACTACGGTGGGCCTGGCCGACGAAGTCCAGCACGGTGAGGCAGTCCTTGTCATCGCACAGGCGCAGGCCGCGGCCGAACTGCTGCAAGAACACCGTTAGGCTTTCCGTCGGCCGCAGAAACAGCACGGTGTCGACCTCGGGAAGGTCGACACCCTCGTTGTAGAGGTCAACGACGAAGATGAAGTTGATCTCGCGTCGCACGAGCCGGTCCTGCACGGTACGGCGCTGGTCGGCCGGCGAATCAGCCGACAGGGCCTCCGCGGGGATACCAGCCTGGCGGAATCGCTCGGCCATGTAGTTGGCATGCGCGATGCTGACGCAGAAGCCGAGCCCGCGGGCGAGCTCAGGATCAAGCAGCCGCTCACGGACCTTGTCGATGATCAGTTGGGCGCGGATGTCGTTGCCCGTCAATACGCGATCGAGTTCGGATGCGTCATATCCCCCGCGTCGCCACCGCACGTCGCTCAGATCGACTGCGTCGGTGATGCCGAAATACTGGAACGGTGAAAGCAGCTTGCGGTTGATCGCGTCGGGCAGTCGGATTTCGGCCGATATGTGCCCGCCAAAGTGCTTCAGGATGTCCAGGTTGTCGGCACGCTCGGGGGTGGCGGTGAGGCCCAGCAGGACCTGCGGCTTGATGTGGCCGAGCAGTTGCTCGTAACTCGCCGCCGCGGCGTGGTGGAACTCATCGACGACGACGTAGCCGTAATGATCGGGTGGGTGCGAGTTCAGCCCGCGTGAGTTGTAGCTCTGAATCGAGACGAACAGGTAGTCCGTCTGCGCCGGCTCGCGTCCGCCGACGAGCAGATCGCCGAAGTTATGGTCGCGCAGTACAGCCCGGAACGTGTGCAGGCTCTGTTTCAGGATCTCCTCGCGGTGGGCGACGAAGAGCAGCCGCGGCCGTCGTCCGTCCGGGCACGACGCTTCCTTCCACCAGGCGCGGTAGTCGAATGCTGCGACCATCGTCTTGCCCGTGCCAGTGGCGGCAACAACGAGGTGCCGATTCCGCTGCTGCAACTCGCGTTCGGCAGCCAGGCGATCCAGGATCTCCGCTTGGAAACCGTACGGCCGCAGGTCGAAGACGTACGGCGTCGTGCCATCAGCCGCGGTGGTCCGCTCTTCCTGCAGCGCGGCCTGCAAGCGGCTGCGGTCCTCCTCGCCATAAGGCACGAACTCGGCATCGTTCCAGTAAGTGTCGAAGGTCGCAGTGATCTTCTGCCACAGGTGCGGCGTTTCGTATTGGCTGATCTTGACGGTCCACTCGAGCCCGTCGGTCATGGCCGCCTGCGACAGGTTCGCCGAGCCAACGTAGGCCGCCCCGAACCCGGTCTCGCGGTGGAACGTGTACGCCTTGGCGTGCAGGCGGGTGCGGTGCGTATCGTAGGAGACGCGCACCTCGGTGTTGGGCAGCGCGGCGAGGTGCTCGATCGCCTTCAGGTCGGTCGCTCCCATGTAGCTGGTCGTGATTACGCGGAGACGGGCCTCGGGCTGGGTGACGAAGGCAGCGAGCTCATCCTCGATAATGCGCAGCCCCGACCATTTAATGAATGAGCAGAGGATATCCACGCGCTCCGCCGACCGGATCTCCTTCTTGATCTGCGAGACCAGGCTCGGGTCCAGCCGCGTGCCGGTCAGCAGGCAACCGAATGCCAGGGGCGTGTCGGGACGCTCGGGGGCCTTGAGGGCGGTCCCTTCGGCGCCCCCGGTGATGGACAGCAGAAGTTCCCCCGGCGACGCCACTGTGTGGTCGGCGTCGAGCAGTTCGGGATGAGCATCGTGGAGGAGCTTGACGATGTGATTGCACAGCTCGATTTGCCGCGTGAGCTTTCCTTCACCGTCGAGTCCATCAAAGGCGTCGGCGATCACCCGCCGGAGGTAATCCGCCAGCGCAGCATAGCTCTCTCCGGCATCTAAGACCCGCCGCTCAGCCAGAGCGCCGGCAGTCTTGAGTTCTCCCTGTCGACCCGCAGTGAGCACCTCTTCATACAAACCGGGTCGGAGCTTACGTGCCGCTGTTTGTCCGTTCGGATGACCCTGCACAGGGCTTGCCCCCCGCGATCACATCAACACATCCTGCGAACGATCGAACACCTCGCACGTCACCCGAAAAGGAGATTCGTGGACGCACCGCATGCGCAACGCGGGCTGGTGCACTATCGCACCGATCGGTTTATTGTACGTGTTCGCGTCTCTGCGTACAGGGTCCGCGACCGGGAAACAGGCCTGCCCGCTGTCAAGATGAAGTCCGTGCATGGCGGGGGCCGCAGCTGGTGTCGGTCCGACCGTCGGACCGAGATCCGCTCAACGATGTTGCGGGTGACCTGCCAGTGGTCGCCGACTGTCTGCGGCTCGGGTGGCGGGTATACCGGCGGTTTGAGATCAGCAAGGGGGATGGCGTCGGTGAGTGCGCTTACTCGCGGCGTTCCGTGGATGCGGTCACTTGCAGGTCGATGACCTGGCCGTTCTCAGCGACGCAGATGGGCAGGGCGTCGCGCCGTCGTCGTCCGACTTCGCGGTCGATGGCGTCGGGGTCCAGATGCGGCCGGGGGACCGCTGCCGGCCGTTGTGGCCGAGCGGGCGGAAGAGGGGGCCGTCGATGCCGTCGCCGTGGCGGGGGGGGGCCGGGTGGACCCGGATCCTGGCTGCCACGAGACGACGAGGGTGTCATCCGAACCAGGGCCCGCGTCCCGATCAGAGCACCGGGCGCGAGCCTGGTGACCGGTCGAGGTGAGGGTCGTCATCCTGTTCTCGCCGCCGCCGGGCCCCGGTGTGCCGAGACCAGGCCACCCGCGCCGTCCCGTCACGAGAGGTCGCC
>Ga0180432_10010733_pt1 | contig 10908 bp, 4 predicted proteins | sample SS_ome_10_FD_132414 | JGI IMG/M metagenome (GOLD analysis project Ga0180432, IMG submission 132414) | Hypersaline lake sediment archaeal communities from the Salton Sea, California, USA - SS_1_MS_2 metaG | ecosystem: Environmental > Aquatic > Non-marine Saline and Alkaline > Hypersaline >...
GAGCGACTCCCGCAACTGGGGAAACACCACCTTGACGAGATGGTCGCGCTCGGCCTGCATGTCGCGGAAGGTGCTGCTGATGAACACCCGAACTGTCTGCCATTGGGCTGGCATTGCGTTAGCGTCTCCGGGGTATCAGTCGGGGCTCTTGCCGGGATCGATCTTGAAGGCCTCGTAGCCGGCTTCCTGGAGCATCTGGGGGATCAGGCTGACGGACTGGATGTCGTAGGCCTTGATCCGGGCCGGCAGGTCGGCCCACGGGCGCAGCCAGGGCGTGGTCTTGGTCTTGCTGCTCTTTCGGCCCTTTTTGTAGATCCATCCTTGCAGAATCTTCTGCCAGTTCCAGCGGATGTGTTCCATCTCGGCCATCACCCGGATCTGGCTGGCGGTCAGCTTCAGGCGTTTGGGCTTCTTGCCGCCCAGGACGCGGCGCACGCCGTACCCGATGCTCCTGAGCTTCCGCGGGATGGTGCGGGCATTGTCGATGTTGGCCTCTTTCAGGTCGGGCGGCAGCTTGTCGAAGGGAGCCATCGACGGATTGCTCTTGACGGTCTGGCCTTCCTTGCGGCGTTCCTTGACGTACTGGCTGTGTCCGATCCGGGCCAGGCGGTCGATCAGGACCGGGTCCTCGAACTGCTCGACCTCGACGGCGCGGTAAACCTCGTAGCCCAGTTCCTGGAGGATGGCCGGGATAGCCCGGACGGCCTGCCGGTCGAAGTCCTTGATCTCTTCCGGCACCCGGTCGAACGCGACCAGATACGGCGAGAGCTTGCGGGCCTCGTTCCTGGTCCGGCCGTACGTCCAGCCCTGGATCCTGCGTTCGCGACACCATCGGCCGTGCTCCAGCAGTGCCAGGTGCTCGATCTCCTCGTCGGTGATGTCCGGCGTGCGTGCCGTGCGGCCCTTGGATATCCTGCGCAGGCCGTGGTTGATCTGCCTGAGCTTGTGTGGCACGTCTTCCGCCGCATCGGTGTTGGACCGCTGGAGATCGGGCGAGAGCGACGCGAACGGTTCGCCGGCGGGTATCTTGCCCTCGGCCACGCGGTGCCTGGCGTAGCTGTCGTGGATCTTCTCGGCAACCGCCGTCACGATCGTGTCCTCGTTGTCCTTCCACGAGGTCACGTCGGGGTCTATCAGGTCGCGCAGGCGGAACATCGACTGATAGCGTTCCTTCTCCACGAGGAACCGGAACTCGTCGGCGTCCACGTGCATGCCTAGTTGCTCGGGCAGCGGCAGGGCCGACTGATCGAAGCGTTTCTTTCCCGCCAGGCGGCTCATTTCGAGGATGGCGCCCATGGAGCGCGTGCCGTGCGTGTACCGGGAGACGTTCAGCAGGGCCCGCAGCACGCCACGGTCGATGTTGAGCCGGCCGTTTGACTTGAACAGCCCGGCGGCCGTCGGCTCGCGCTTCAGCAGGACACGAAGCACCATGGCCCGGCGAATGATGAAGGCGTCGTCGTCTTCGCCGGGGCGTCTCTGGCGGTTGGGGCCCATGACGTTGATGAACCCCCTGAGTCGGCTGACGAAGTCGGGCCCTTTGGCCTCGCGGAACCGCTCGGCCTGTTCCTGCGTTCCGCCGTCGGGAGGCGCGAACTGCTCGAACGACGACCGCGTCCCGCCGGCGAATGCGAAAACCGCCTTCCCGAGCGGATGCACGACGTGGCCGGACTTGAACTCCCCGTCCTGCATCGGCGCAAGGAAGTACTTCAGCCAGCCCAGCGGCTGACCGGCCAGGGCGGAGTCGAACTCGTCGAAGAAGACGAACGGCACCTTGCCCGACAGGGCAATATCGCGTACCTCGTGAAAGGCGGCGACCAGGTCGTCATACCCGGCGAACTGCGAGATGTTGAAGGTCACGGCCTCCAACTCGTCCCGGTTGAGGCTCTTGAGGACCTGCTTGACCCCGAACGACTTGCCCGAGCCCGGCGGGCCGAACACGGCGAAGCACAGCTGGCGACCTGGGTCGGGATTGGCCAGAAACTCCTCCAGAAGTTCCCGGATGGCGTTGTACTTCTCGATCTCCGCGCGATCGATAGTCCTGAACTTGTTGCCGAACACCCCCGCCGGCACACCGGCCAGGGCCTGGGTTTCGCCGTGAATGACGATCTCCTCGGCCACGTGCAGGCGTGTATTGCGCGTGCGCTGGTCGAGAATACGCCAGAAATGCGGATCAGGCTCGGACAGACCTCGCGGGGGATCGATGGCACATGAAGCGTGAGAATCCCCGCTGACCTCCGCCGAGAACAGCCGCTCGTTGGGATACGCAATCCCATCGCTGTCGACGTAGCCGGTCTGGAGAAGCTCCCGGCTGCGAGCCAGGCCCAACTTGATTCCCGCAGCCAGGCCCGAAACACCATCCTTGGCCAGTGCGGCCACGATGCTGGCCGTGATGACCGAGGCGTGCCCCATCATTGTCCCGTCGATCGGCTTGGCGAAGCCGCCCTCGATGCTCTCCGGATCGAAGATCAGCGTTGCGCTGGTGATCTCGCCGCCTCGGTAGAGAATCGCCCCGTCCGTGCCGAACGTCACCACCAGGTACGGGCACTGCTGGAGAGCCGCAAGCGCCTCAGACCGCTGCATCTGGAAGACGAACTCCTTGGCCGTCCTCTCCCACGACAGCGAGGCGCTGATGTGCACGCCGCGCATCCGCCTCAGGTCGTTGGCGCCGACGACAGCCACGATGCTGTCTTTGGCCATCAGGGGCTTGGCCAGTCTGTCCCAGAGCGGCCCCTGTGCCAGCGGACGGCTCATTTTGTAGACGACGATCGCCTCGGCGGCGGGGGACTTCAGCGCCGCCGGCCAAGCGCGCGGCGTCTCGCGAAAGCCGTTCCCGGCATCGTCAAGCACGATAACGTCGGCAACATCGGGATTCGGCCGGGGTGCGCCGGCCCCGGCCGCGGCCCGTGACGTGGCCGGGCCCGTGTATCCCAGCGATCTCTCGATGCGCAGTGCCCTGTTGTTCTTGCACGCTGCGGGACCATTCAGCATCACCATCGAGTGGACCATCTTCTCGGGCCCGATGCTCCTGAGGTCTTTCGGCTCTTCGGGCCCGGCCACCGCGGCCGGAACGCCGGCGGCCTTGCAGGCGCGGCGAACGAAATCCGCCAGAAGGAATGCCCCGCCGCCCAGTGCATGACCGCGGCATCCCGGAAACAGCCGCCAGTTCTCCCCCTCGTCGCTGGCACCCACCGGCTGCATGAACCAGTCCACGACGACATCACCGGCCACGACGATCCTCTTGCCCCGCCGCCTGCCGGCTCGCTGAGTGGCGATCTTCCTTGTCTTAGCCATGTGATACTCCACACACCTCGTCCCTGGAGATTATCCGATGTAAATGCTTCTGTCGCAGCGGCCCCTTGGCCGCCTCACTCTCTGGCCGACCAGCTCGACGTCCTCGGCCGACACGGACGTAAACGAGGGCCGACAGCGACCGCAATCCTACCAGCATCACCGGCCATCATCCACGATGAACACAGCGGCCGTTCGAGAGTTTGCACTTGAACAACAGCGGTACCGAACCCATAACGTGAACCGGGAGCGTGACAATGGTTGTTGCCCTGGACATCGACGACACGATCACGCGGCATCCGGAGTTCTTCGCATTTCTCTCGCGTCGCCTGCTGGACGAAGGGCACAAGGTCGTCATCATCACGTTTCGCGAGGACCGCCAGGCCACGCGGGTGCTGCTCGACAATCTGGGTATTGCATTCAGCACACTGGTCACGTCGAGTCTGGAGGCCCATCTGACCCACGGCGTGGATGAGTGGAAGGCCGCCGTCTGCCGCGAGCATGCCGTTGACGTGTTCTTCGAGGATGACCCCCGCGTGATCAGGCACGTGGCCGAGCCTACGGTGTGCATGATGCCTGTCGATAAGAAGCTGCACGACCTGGACGCGATGATCAGGCCCCTCTTCGGCGAGGACGACGGCTCATGATCTTCGAACTGGTAAAGGACTTTGCCGATGCGCTGGCCGCCATGCCGGCCGAGCATCCGAAGCAACGGATGCTGGAATTGCTGCAAGAGGCCGTCCGGCGAGACATCCACTTCGTCGCCCGCCACCCGACGACCTTCTTCCAGTGCATGTGGAACGTGTGCTGGTGGTACGACTGCCCCGACGCGGCCGCGCATTACGTTGAGCCCGAGGGGGGCTGGACGGCGGATAACGCGCCGTGGCTTCGGGGGGATGAGGAAAAGTTGTACCCACTCCTGGAGCGTTGGCGCGAAGGTCGCGAGCAGTCGAGCGGCCCGATCCCCTGGCTTCGCTCCCATCGCCCACCGTCGGTTCATCTGGGCACGGCGCAGAAGGCCGTCCTGCGCGGACACGAGGACGCAGTCTTGAGTGTAGCGTACAGCCCGGATGGCCACCGGATTGTAAGCGGCGGGGACAGGACGGTACGAGTGTGGGACGCGGACAGCGGGGCCGAGTTGGCTGTCCTTCGCGGACATGAAGATGATGTCAACAGCGTGTCGTACAGCCCGGACGGCCGGCGGATCATAAGCGGTGGTGGCATCATGGACCCGACGGTACGAGTGTGGGACGCGGACACTGGGGCCGAACTGGCCGTCTTGCGCGGACATGGCTGGGGCTGTGTCACGGACGTGTCCTACAGTCTGGACGGCCGACGGATCGTAAGCGGCTCGTGGGACAACACGGTGCGGGTGTGGGACGCGGCCAACGGGGCCGAGTTAGCCGTCTTGCGCGGACACACGCTAGATGTTACCAGCGTCTCGTACAGCCCGGACGGCCGACGGATCGTAAGCGGCTCTCGGGACCATACGGTGCGGATGTGGGACGCGGACAGCGGGGCCGAACTGACCGTCTTGCGCGGACATAAGGGCTATGTCTTTGGCGTGTCGTACAGCCCGGACGGCCGACGGATCGTAAGCGGCGGGGCCAGGACGGTACGAGTGTGGGACGCGGCCAGCGGGGCCGAGCTGACTGTCTTTTGCGGACATGAAGCCATGCTCAGAAGCGTGTCGTACAGCCCGGACGGCCGACGGATCGTAAGCGGCGGGGGCAAGACGGTGCGGGTGTGGGACTCTCAGAGCAGTGCCGAGTTAGCCGTCTTGCGCGGACACACGCTAGATGTTACCAGCGTGTCGTACAGCCCGGACGGCCGACGGATCGTAAGCGGCTCTCGGGACCATACGGCGCGGATGTGGGACGCGGACAGCGGGGCCAAACTGGCTGTCTTTCGCGGACATAAGGCCGATGTCACCAGCGTGTCGTACAGCCCGGACGGCCGACGAATCGTAAGCGGGTCGGGTGGGGCGTTTCTCAATGACATTGCGATACGGGTGTGGGACGCCAGGACTACGCTTTGGGCACGCCTGAGGAGTGCCGTCATTGGTCGCACGCTGGCTGTCTTGCGCGGACATTTCATTGATGTCAACAGCGTGTCGTACAGCCCAGACGGTCAGCGGATCGTAAGCGGTTCTGAGGACCATACGGTACGGGTGTGGGACGCTGTGAGCGGAGTTGAGCTAGCCGTCTTGCGCGGACATGAGGGCGGGGTCGTGAGGGTGTCCTACAGCTCGGACGGCCAGCGGATTGTAAGCGGCTCTGGGAGCTATGAGGTGCGGGTATGGGACGCCGAGACGCACGAGTGCCTGGAGGTGATCAGAGGCTCGGGCGATGTGGCCGCAATTGCCGCAGGGGCCTCGTCGGGGCCGGCTTGGTGTGCAATCGGCCGAGGCCAGGAGACCATCATCGAACTAACCGGCGACGGCGGCTCGATAGCTCGGTTCCCAATCGCGTTCGGCAACATTACCACCCATCCCTCTGGTCGCACTTGGGCCGGCAGTAGCGCAAACCACCTCAACATCATCACGCTCGAAGCCGATCCGTCGTTGGCGCAACAGGAAGGGAGGGATGACGGGAAGGAAGACCAGCCGGACTAGCGGATCCATGTCCGCTACCCGAGATTCGCGGTCTTCCCCAGTCTCACCCGGCATGGTCCCTGCGGTTGGCACGGACGGCGGAATCGGCTACCATCCGGGCGTGAAGCATATGGGAAAGGGTCAGCAATGCCTATGACATGGCGAACCGTGCGCGTTTTCATCTCATCGACGTTCCGTGACATGCACGCCGAGCGGGACCATCTGGTGCGGGTGGTGTTCCCCGAGCTGCGCGAGCGGCTGGAGAAGTACCGCATCCACCTGGTCGACATCGACCTGCGATGGGGCGTGACGGCCGAGCAGGCCGACAACGATATGGTCCTCGACCTGTGCCTGGACCAGATCGACCGCTGCCGGCCTTTCTTCGTCGGGATACTCGGGCAGCGTTACGGCTGGGTGCCGGCCGAGTTGCCGGACCTGGACGAGGCCCGCTTCGGGTGGGTCCAGGGCATGACCGGCAAGAGCATCACGGAACTCGAGATCCTCCACGGCGTGCTGCACAACCCGTCGATGGAGGGCCACGCGCTGTTCCTCTTCCGCAAGGACGACTACCTGGCCGACGTGCCCGAGGACCTCGCCCGGGAGGTCTACACCGACGAGCACGGGGCGAAGCTGGCTACCGTCAAGGACGAAATCCGCGCCTACTGCGCCGAGCACGACGCGCCGCTGCGGGAGTATCCCTGCCGCTGGGAGGCCGACCGCATCACGGACCTGGAGCTGTTCGGACGATGGGTGGGCCAGGACCTCTGGGCCGCGATCAAGGCCGAGCACGACCTGCCGGATGCCCCGCCCACCGAAGCCGAGGACGTCGATCCCCTGGTCACCGAGGCGGACTACCACGAACGGTTCATGGAGTCACGGCTGCGCGTCTACGTCGGGCGGGAGGAGATCCAGCAGGAGCTGCTGCGTTTTGCCGAGGGCGACGACCGCACGCCCTGCCTGGTTGTCGGGCCGTCGGGCTCGGGCAAGTCGGCCGTCCTGGCGCGATTCGCCACCACCTGCGCCGAGACGCACCCCGACGCGCTGGTCATACCCCACTTCATCGGCGCCAGCCCGGCGTCGACGGACCTCAGGCAGACGCTGCGGCGGTTCTGCCTGATCCTCCAGCAAGAGTTCCAGTTCACCGACACGACCGAGCGTGAAGGTGGCGGGTCGGAGACGGCCGCGGCGGAGGTCCCCCAGACGGTCGGGGAGTTGATCCCTCGGCTGCGCGACTTCATCGAGCGTATCCCGGCCGAGAGGCGTGTGGTGCTGGTCCTCGACGCGTTGAACCAGTTCGACGAGACGGACAACGCCCAGTCGATGTACTGGCTGCCTTGGGAACTGCCGTCCCACGTCAAGATCGTCGCCAGTTGTATCGAAGATCCGGACAAGACCGAGCCGGTGCTGGCGGCCTTTGCCCACCGGCCTCACGAACGCCTCGACGTGCAGCCGCTGACGGACGACGAGCGCCTGGAAATCGTCAGCCAGGTCCCGTCGCTGTCGGCCAAGACGCTCGACGACGAGCAGGTCGCCCTGCTCCTGTCCAACCCGACGACGAGCAATCCGCTGTTCCTCCTGGTGGCGTTGGAGGAGCTTCGCGGTTTCGGCTCGTTCGAGCAGCTCAACGCCCGCATCGAATCGTTCCCGCGCGGCGACGACGCGCTGTCGGCCATGTTCGCCCAGGTCATCGAGCGCCTGGAGAAGGACTTCGGCCGGGAACTCGTCCGCAGCGTGCTGGTATCGCTGGCCTGCGCGCGGCGGGGGCTGTCCGACCGCGAACTGCTCGACCTGGTCGAGGAGGTCGGCCGCGGCATCGCCGACAGCACCAGCGATCTGTTCCCCGTGCTGCGCCAACTGCGCCCGCACCTCCAGCACCGGGGCGAACTGCATGACTTCTTCCACCGCCACCTGTTCAAGGCCGTCCAGGCACGATACCTCGGCCAGGACGACGCCAAGTGCGCCGGCCACGTGCGCCTGGCCGAGTACTTCGACGCCCAGGACTACTGGGCCGAGGACCTGGAGGCCCAGCGTGCCCGCGCCAAGCGCCTGCCCCCCACGCCGCGCCCGGCCAACGTCCGCAAGGTCGACGAACTGCCCTTCCAGCGCCTCCAGGCCCGGCAGTGGGACGACTTGGCCGACCTGCTGACCAACTGGCAGTTCCTCGAAGCCAAAGCCGAGGCCCAGGCATGAAAATGGGGACTGGCTCAAGCGCAGCGACACGGAGTGTCGCGGAGACGTGCCTGCTTCGAAAATGGGGACTGGCTCGAGCTCAGGCCGAAGGCCGAGCACGTGCCTGTACCCACTTTCGAAGCTCTGTGGGCCAGCGGCCTGCTCATGATCGCCTGTCCCTGCTTTCGAGAAGGGGCCACAGGTCATGATCTTCGAGTTGGCCGATGACTTCGCCGACGCCCTGGCTGCCCTGCCGGCCGATCATCCCAAGCGCCGGATGCTGGAACTGCTTCAAGAAGCCATCCGCCGCGATATCCATTTCATGGATCGTCACCCGACGACGCTGTTCCAGTGCATGTGGAACACCTGCTGGTGGTACGACTGCCCCGAGGCGGCCGCGCACTACGTTGAGCCCGAGGGTGGTTGGACGGCGGAGAATGCACCTTGGAAGCGGCCGGACGAGGAGAAGCTACATCCGCTCCTGGATCGCTGGCGCCAGGCCCGCGAGCAGTCAAGCGGCCTCTTACCTTGGCTTCGTTCGCGGCGCCCGCCGACGGTTCATCTAGGCACGGCACAAAAGGCAGTCTTGCTGGGACACGATAAGGGAGTCCAAGCGGTGGCGGTTTCTCCCGACGGGCTTTGGGTTGCCAGCGGCTCAAGAGACGCCACAATCCGCGTATGGGATGCCAAAAGCAGCAGGCAGGTGCTCTGCGTACTCGGGCATGCGGCAGCCGTCACAAGCGTGGCATTCAGTCCCGACGGCAAGAGGATCGCTAGCGGATCCTATGACAAGACGGTAGGGGTGTGGGATACCGATAGCGGGTCAGAGGTCCTGCGGATCTCGAAGCATACTGCTGGTGTCTGTTCGGTCGCCTTTTCACCAGACGGCTCCTGCATTGCGACGGGGGCGGGAACGAATCTCACAGGTGGCGACGTAGAGGATCCGACCGTCCGAGTATGGGACGCACAGACTGGTCAGGAACTTCTCTGCGTATCCCCTGACAAGGACGGCCCTGTCGATAGTGTATGCTTCTCGCCCGATGGTAACAGTATCATCGTTGGAAGTGCACACTATGCAGATCTGTTCACAGTCCTTGATGTGTCGACGGGCAGGAAACTCCTAAAAGAAGACTACCGTGGGCCAGTCGAAGGTGTAGCCTTTTTCCCAAAGGGCAACTCCGTCGTCTGCGTGGGCGGGACCTTCACCGCGGGCGGGACGTCGGACCAGTACTTCGTCGACATCTGGGATCTTGACCGGGGTGTGAAAGTCCGGTCGCTCCCTGGACATGAAGGGCGTGTATTGTGTGTTGCCGTTTCTCCTGACGGCCAGCAGATCGTCACTGGCTCGGAGGACAAGACCATTCGGCTTTGGGAGGTGAAGGCTGGGTGCGAGGTTCGCTGCTTTCGAGGACATCAGCAGGAGGTCACGAGCATTGCCTTCTTCCCAGACGGGCGACGGTTTGTGACTGGTTCGAACGACAGATCAATCCGCGTCTGGGACATTGAGGCCGCGGAACAGCAAAACAAACTCCGCGGGCACCAAGGTAGTGTGCGGAGTTTGGCTTTCTCTCCTAACGGGCAGTGGGTTGTCTCCGGTGGCGGGGATTCCGGTGGGATTCCAAAGGACTTTTCACTCCGGGAGTGGGATGCCGTTAGTGGCATCGAACTTCGGCGAATGGAGGGCCACGCGGAGGAGATTTCCAGCGTAGCGTACGGTCCCGACAGCAAGAGGATCGTCAGCGCCTCCTACAGACAAGTCCTGCTGTGGGAGCGGGAATCACGAATGCCGCTTCTTTCGCTGGTCCAGTTCCAGTCCGCCAAAGCTGCTGCGTTCACCGCCGACGGATCGAGAATTGTGTCTCTGAAGGCATGGCCTTCTGCTGAGGTTGTGGCGCCACTTTGGATGTGGGATGCGAGGAGCGGCGCTTCTGTTCACTGCGTTGGGGCGCACGAACATGCTGTGACCAGTGTGGTTTTCTCACCTGACGACAAGTGGGTGGCTAGCGGGTCGGTGGACAAGACTGTCCGCATTTGGGATGTGTCCAGCGGCCAAGAGTGGTGCTGCCTCCAGGGTCATGACAAGGCTGTCACGGGCGTGGCCTTTCTAGCCGATGATCGCATTGTTAGCAGCAGCCGTGATTCGACGGTTCGAGTCTGGCAACTGCATGGCGGACATCTGCAGCACCGCTTAGAGGGAGCAGTGCATGAGCCGAAAGGAGTGGCAGCCTCTCTCGATGGGAGCACGATTGCCAGCGGAAGTTGCTTTGGCTGGCTTCGCGTGTGGGACGCGGCCGGAGGCCCCGCCAGATGGTCCGCCGAGCATGGCAACAGTGTTGAGGCTGTGGCTGTGTCCCCCGACGGACGTTACGTTGCGTGTTGCGGAGGCTCCACCGACGATACCCTAGCCGTCTACCACGCCCGATCGGGTGCCGAGGTATTCTCCCGAGGGGGGTGCGGGGATGACCTGTCGGCGTTGTGTTTCTCCCCAGACGGAACGCGCATTGCCGTAGCTTCCTACCGACACATCTCCACCTGGAGCGCTGCGTCAGGGAACAGGCTTGCTTCTTGGTATGCGCCGGGCATCCGCTCGTTGGTTTGGAGTCCAGATGGTCGTTGGATCGCAAGTGGAGGCTGGGGGGAATACGGGAGCCACGACTGCACGATCCGGTTATGGAACGCCAGTACTGGGCGTCAGCAGACGGTATTCACCGGACACGAAGGCTGGGTGACGAGCCTCGCTTTCTCCTCGGATGGCAGCAAGATTGCCAGCGGCTCACGCGATAAGAGCGTCCGGATCTGGGAAGTCCAACGCGCAAGGTGCCAGCAGGCAATTCACGGAAAGGACTTATCGGCACAAA
>Ga0180432_10010735_pt1 | contig 10907 bp, 7 predicted proteins | sample SS_ome_10_FD_132414 | JGI IMG/M metagenome (GOLD analysis project Ga0180432, IMG submission 132414) | Hypersaline lake sediment archaeal communities from the Salton Sea, California, USA - SS_1_MS_2 metaG | ecosystem: Environmental > Aquatic > Non-marine Saline and Alkaline > Hypersaline >...
AGGACCCGTGGGTCCGCCGTGTGGGTTCGCCTCCAGAACGGCCGCCTCGACGAGAGGTGGAGCCTGGAGGACATGACTGTGGCCGTAGCCCCCGCCGGGAGGAGCAGAACTCGATGAGTGACTGGGCGATCTGTGAGGTGTGCAACAAGGAGGTGGACCAGTTCGTGGTGCTCTCCCGCTGGGGCTTCTCGAACAAGGATGTCGAGGTCTACCGGGACGAAGACCTGAACGGGGAGGCCAAGTGGTGCATCGACTGGCAGAACGGGGAGGTCCACGAGATCAGCGGCGTCTGCGTCTGCCTCGACATCTGCCTTCACCAGTTCATCCAGGGCGAGATCATCGAGGCCGAGCACTCGGTTCGCGAGGTCGACGGTGACTAGGAAGCCCGGCGCTATCAGCGGCCGCTCGCTGGATGATGTACGAGTCCGGCGGAACCAGCAGTCGGCGAACCTCGCGACGGGTGACCGCCTTGCGCCTCCCCTGCGCGAAGACGCCAAGGGCCGCATCGGCCTGAAGCCTATGGCGCGGATCGACTTCTCGGGCGACGCCAACGCAACCGAGGTCGCTCTCACCACCTTGATCCAGTACCTGAAGGCCGCTGGCCTCATGGAGAAGTAGACGATGTTCAACAACATGGCCGACCTGGCTTCGATGTTCGCCAACCAGCTCGGCGCTGGCTCGGCCCTCTATGGCACCGCCGCCGACGCCGGCCCGGGCCCCGCGCCAGCCAAGAAGAAGTCCAAGGCCGTGAACCCCAACTGGCCTGGTCTGCTCGGTGGTGCCGCCGGCTCGGGCGCCGGCGGGTTCAATCCGATGGCTGCCCTGATGATGGCCTTGATGGGTCAGGGGCCCGGCAAGTGACCGACGAAGCCATCGAGGTCGAGAGCGCCGCGCTGGCACCGGCTACGCAGTACCGCATGGCCGTGGCCGAGCTGGTTCGGGCCATGCGCGAGGAGGATGACGCGATCACGGGCGACCAGATCGAGGAGGTCTGGGAGCACCGCCACGAGTTCGCCGGCGACCTGTACATGAGGACCTTGGTCGTCCCCGCCGGCCACTTCCTGGTGACCAAGATCCACAAGGTGGACCACCCGTACTTCGTGATGGAGGGGGAGGCCACGATCCTGACGGAAGACGGACCGGCCCGGATGAAGGCTCCCTTCAGCGGCATCACCAGGGCGGGCGTTCAGCGGGTGGCCTACGTCCACGAGCAGGTGACCTGGACGACCGTCCACTTCGTGGGGGGAGAGCGCGACACGAAGAAGATCGTGGAGACGGTGACGACCGAAGACCCCCTGGACCCGGAACTACTGGAGCGCGACCTACTTGCGCTCGGAGGTGAGCGATGAGCATGGCAGCAGTCGGACTCGCGGTCGCAGGTGGCGCTGCGAGCTACCTCGGCGCGAAGGAGCAGGCCAAGGGCGCCAAGAAGGCCCTCCAGTACGAGCAGGCCATGGCGCAGCAGGACTCGATGTCCGCTGCGTGGACGCAGCTCCTCGGCCAGATGGAGCTGGACAAGTACGGCAAGGTCATGCAGTCGGGGAACAAGCAGATCCTCGGCCACATGGGCAACGCCGCAGGCTTGTCGAAGATGGGTATGGGCCTGTCCCAGCAGGCCAACCAGCAGTCCCTCCAGCAGCTCGCCGGCGCGGAGCAGGGCGCTGTTCAGAACATCCTGAAGCAGCAGAACCAGGCTCTGGCGAACAACGCCCAGCAGGGCGCTGGAGCTGGGTTCGGTGGCTCTATCCAGCAGGGGCAGGCCAACCAGATCGGCGCGATGGGCAGCGAGGCGGTCGCGTCCACGATGGGCCAGTTCGGGCAGATGAAGTCCCAGCTCGTCCAGCAGAACTACCAGAACTCGATGCAGGCCCTAGGCATGGCGATCCAGGGCGAGCAGCAGATGGCTGGGGCGTACCAGCAAGTGTTGGACAACGCGCTTACCGCGACGCAGGAGAAGGTGTCGCTGCTGCTGGCGACCGGCAACTCGTTCGGCCTCGATGCCAACACGGTCAAGGCGTACAAGTCCGTCTACGACCCCATGTACGGGGAGATGCAGAAGATCCAGTACCTGAAGAAGGCTGGGATGCAGAACTCCGAGCTGGCGAAGATGCAGGGGAAGGAGTTCTGGGAAGCCTCCGACGATGTGCTGGCGAAGGAGTACGCGAAGTACCAGGCGAAGATCGGCAACATCAAGAGCAGCAACATCGCCAGCGAGTACTGGGCCGACATCGGCCTGGAGAAGCTGACTGGTTCGATCTTCGGCTCGTCCAAGTCGAAGAAGAAGAAGAAGGCCACGAAGGCGTGGAACAAGAAGTACTCGGGCTGGAACAGCTTCACGGATTCGATGCTCGGCGCGATGTCGGCCTTCGAAGCCTACGGCCAGATGGAGGATGACTGGGCATGGTAGGGCGCTACGAGCAGTTCGGGCAGGAGGCAGAGCAGCGCAAGCAGGAGCGCCGCTTCCGGATCAAGTCGTACCTGGAGGCTTACCACGAGTTCGCGAGCGGGCTGCCTCAGGCGCTCCAGGGCGCGGCGAGCGGGGCCTCCATGGGCATGGACATCAACCAGGCCAAGCAGGAGGCCTTGCAGGCGAAGCAGGCCGAGGTCGGCGGCGCCGGGCTGGCTGCGGCAGGCAATGCCGTCGGTGGTATGGCCGGCCAGGCTATGAGCGCCATCGGCCAAGGGATGAACAAGGCAGGCAAGCGCCGCCGACGGAGGAAGAAGTAGATGCCCAGCATCGAAGCGTTCATGAACCCGAGCAAGACCGGGTTCGCTGCGGGACTTCAGGGCTTCACGCAGACCCTGGCCCCGTTCCTCCAGATGCTCATGCAGCAGAACTTCCGGTCGGAAGAGCTGGATGCCGAACGGGCCTTCCGTCGCGAGGAACGCGATGAAGAGCGGGCCTTCAGCCGCGAGCAGCGCGAATCTGATCGAGCGTTCCGCCGCGAGGAGCGAGAGGCCGCGCAGGACTTCACGCTGGAGCGAGACCAGAACGCAGAGGATCGAAGGGTCGTAGCCGAGCAGCGAGCCATCGGGCGTCGTGGCGAGGCCATAAGGATCCTTGGCGAGAGCGATCTGTACGACATGGAGTCCTGGGGCAAGGCCTATGCCCTCGCGCCCGAAGCGGCCCTGTCGCACTCGAAGTTCCTGGCCGAACAGAAGGAGCGGGAGGCCGACACGAAGCTGGGCTCTCAGTGGCAGAACCTCTCGCGCCAAGTTCAGGTCAGCGGCCTCCTTCCGCCGGAGGTCATGCAGTCTCACCAAGCTCTGTTCGATGGCGCCACGACGCCTCACGAGAAGAGCCAGGTGCTTCTTGGTCTGCGCTCCTCGCTTGCCGAGGCTCAGAAGAACTTCGACCTCCAGGTCGAGGCGCAAGTCCTGAGCGATTCAAGGCAGGCCGCCCTGGCGAACGCCGGGATGTGGCTCGATCCGCTGGCTGCCACGCTAGGCGACGAGTTCGCCGCTGCGCTGGAGGACAGTCGTGGAGAAGACGGATCTGGTCTGGGCTCCACCGGGCAGAGGGTCCAGGCAACGATGGCCCTCAACCTCGCCATGAAGGGGATGAACGGCCGGGAGCGGCAGGAGTTCCTGGACGCTCTCAACTCGGGCAACCAGCCGGCGGTCAACTACATGACGCGCCACTCGGCGACGAGGCGGAAGCTCGAAGAGGAGCGCCGGCGCCACCAGAAGGCTCTCGCGAGGAGTGAAGCTCTGCGCCTCGGCGGTCCTGTGGCAGCCCACTACCTCGATGTGTACGGGCACGACGAAGAAGTGCGCGGCGCCATGTCGAGGGGAGCTGCGGAGCTGTGGGAGGCCAGTGCCGCCGAGGCCGCTCCAGACTACGGGCCTCCGATTGAGGCCGCTGGCAAGCCCGCCCCCGCTCCGGCGGGCGAGGGCGCTGCCGCGCTACGCGAGAACGCGGAGGCTCTCAGGGCAGCCTTGGCCCAAGCGTGGGCAGGGATGACCGAGGAAGAGCGAGCCAAGGCCTACGCGGAGTTCAACAAGAGAGCAGCCCACATCCCCGGGACCGGATACCGCTAAACCATGCAGGACCCCCTCAAGCTCCTCAACGAGATCGCCACGCAGTACGGCGTCACGCCCCAGGAAGCCCTCAGCATCCTGGAGCTGGATGGCGAAGGCGACAACATCGGGGACCAGCTCTCCTCCGGCCTGGAGCGGTGGGCCGGCGTCGGCGGCGGCTTCCTGAGCGACGCCTGGACGGGCGTCAAGGAGGAAGGGACCAACCCCGAGAACCTGCCGCTGGCCGGCACCGCCTTCACGGTGTACCGGGCGCACGAGCTGTATGACGCGGCTCGGACGCCTGCCGAGCAGCGCACCCCGGACCAGCACGACCTGCTCCAGGCGTTCTTCATCGACCAAGCGAAGGAGGGCATCCGGCAGAACTCGTCGGGCTACCTGGTCGGCTCCATCGCCACGCAGGGCGCTGCGTTCTCCGTCGACTTCGCTGCTACCGGCGGCCTGAGCAGCGGCCTGAAGGGCGCCGCGAAAGCGGGGGCCAAGGCCATCGGGGCGGAAGCACTTGAGAAGCTTCTGCAGAAGGCGAGCGCCGAGTACATCGGCAGCGCCGTCACGCGGGGCATCGCCGGCGGCGCCACCGAGGGTGCGCGTGCCGTCGCGGGCAAGGGTGCGGGCAAGCTGGCCGGCACCATCGCGAGCCAGACGGGCCAGGCTGCTGTCCGTGAGGGCGCCGGCGCGGCCGTCAACCCCCTCGTGGCGGAGGTGATGGGTCAGGACTACGACCCTACCGTCGGCGGCTTCGTGGGGCAGAAGACTTGGGAGGCGGCCCGTGCCAACAGTCGGATGATCCAGATGATGGATCCGACTGGCGAGCTGACGAGCACCGTCGTCGGCAACCAGGACGAGTTCCTCGAAGCCCTGCCTCAGGGCATCGCGGAGGCCTTGGTCATGCGCTACGCCGAGGCCGGCGTTGGGCCGATGGCCGCTACCTACGAGGGCGTGGTTGGACCTGCTGCCCGGGCGCTGATTGCCCGGACTCCTGGTCTCCGCAGCTTCGCCACGGCGAATGTCGCTGGGGCAATGGGGACGCTCGCCCAGCGGATGGGTGTGCCGGCGGATCGAGTGGCGCGTGCAGCTCTCCTGGCGCGGAAGGGCGCCAGCTCTCAGGCGGTCAAGGACCTGCTGATCTCCGGTCCTGTCGGCGAGTACTTCGAGGAGCGGGACGAGGAGTTCATCAACTCGATCATCCGCAAGTGGACGGGGACCCGCGAGGAGCAGGATCGAGCCTGGTCGGACATCTTCTCGATGAGCGCCGCGACCTCGGACACTTGGTTCGAGGAGCTGGTCGCCTTCTCTGCCATGGGGGGTGCTCGTGCGGCCGCCGGCACCGGCTTCGCCTACGCAGGCTACGCTCTGGACCCGAACGCCGAGGACATCCTGAACCGCGAGGAGTCTGGCCGAGCTGCGATGCCCGGAGCCCCGGCGGACCTGGATGCTGGCGTGGTCCAGACGCTTGATGGCAGCCAGCCGTCCAGGTCCGACCAGCGCCTGATCGACGCCGGCTTCGACCCTGCCGACTTCGACGGCGAGCAGAAGGCTCGGGCTGCCGCTCAGGCGGCGACGCCCGAGGAAGTGGAGCAGGCGAAGAGCCGGCTGTCCTCTCAGACCGCACAGGGCCAGGACTCGTGGTCGTGGGCTGACGAGGCGGACCTCACCGACGCAGAGCGGGCCATCGGCGCCCGCCTGAGCGAGGACTTCGGAGTCCAAGTCCACTGGCACACGGGCGGCCAGCAGGGTGCAGCCCTGGCTCCCGGCCACATCACCTTGAGCCGCGACCTCGCCAGTGACGGCGCTGCCCTGGAAGAGGCTCGCCGCGTCGGCCACCACGAGGCCGTCCACGACTTGAACGACCGCCGCCCCGAGCTACTGGAGACCCTTCGCCGAGTCCTTCTTGAAGAGGACCCCGAGGGGGCCGCGACCATCGCCAGGAACTACTGGCTCCGCCGTGGCGTGGCGTCTGGTGCTCTGCGCCGCACCGAGGACGGATCCTACGAGGTCGCCGACGAGGAGAAGTACGAGCGCCTCAAGGGCGACATGGAGGCTGTCGGCACGGACGAGGCGGCCGGCAACTACGCCGAGCAGACCCTGGGCCTGGTTGACTACCTCGCCGACGAGGGCAACTCCAAGAAGGTGGGGGAGGTCTTCGGCGCCAGGAAGAACCTGCGCTCAGGGATTGCGAACTACCTGACCGATGTCCTCCGCAAGCTGCGCCTGGCTCCCACTCAACGCGGCGAGCTGATCGAGGAGCTGCGTCAAGCTGCCGGCGACACCGCCGGGGTCCTGACCAGCAGCTCCATCGGCGGGGCTACCCGGTTCTCCGAGGCTGTCCAGCGGGCGGCTCAGGCGGTGAAGCTGGCGAGCACGGTCCAGGGGCTGGCCCCCGCGCCCGAGGCTGCGCCCGAGGCCGAGGAGCCCCCTGTCCAGGGACCTCCGCGCCCCGTCCAGGGACCTCCGCCCCCTGTCCAGGGCCCCGAGCCGTGGGGCGACACCAGAGGCCCTATGACGGCCCCCGAGCCCCAGGCCGACTCGGAAGTCGTGCCGGAGGCGGAAGGGCCCTCAGCGGGCCTCTCAGGAGCCCAGGAGGCCCAGAGCGCCCGGCGGGCCGCCATGCTGCGCGAGCGGGCGGCGAAGCTGCGGACCCAGGCCGACGATCTGGGTGACCCGGCCGAGGCTCCGTCTGGCAAGGAAGCGGAGGCCCTGTACCGGAGGAGGGCGAACCTGCGGGCCCAGGCGGGTGAGCTGGAGGACGAGGCCCGGCAGATCGACGCCGAGCTGGGAGCCGCAAGGATGGGGCCGGAGGGTCGTTCGGCCCCGGCCCGGAGGGAGGTCCCCTCGGCGGCTCAGGCGGCCATCGACGAGTGGGAGGAGTCGGAGCGGTACTCCATCACGCAGCCGGCGAAGGACGCGCTCGCCCGTGGTCAAGCTGTGGCGGCGAAGAAGCGGCAGACCCCCGAGGAGTTCACTCGTGAGTCCCGCGCTGTCACGGATGACGGGGAGCCCCTGGTGGTGTACCCGTACCTGGAGTTCGGCAGCTCCAGCGAGTACCTCGCTCCGTTCACGACCCAGGCTCCTGGCGGTGAGTTCGAGTACCCCTTCGTGCTCGACATCCGCAACCCCAAGCGGTTCCGCTCGGCCGAGCACTACACCAAGTGGGTGGACAGAGAGGGCGGGGACTTCCTTGCCCGCAAGCGCCTACGGGAAGCCGGGTTCGACGGCGCCCAGTGGAAGGAGGACGGCGAGCCCCGCTATGTGGTTCTGGACACGGACCAGTACCGGGGGATGCCGCGCCGACGAGACGCTGTCCTTGAGGCTGCGGCGCTCGTTGTGGCGGAGCGGTTCTCGCTGGCCCCGGTGGACCGGCATCTGCCGGCGAACCTCCGCCGCAACCTGACCGACAAGGAGAAGGAGCAGTTCTTCGAGACGAAGCTGCTGAAGAGCGGAGAGCCGGGCAAGCTGTTCCTCGCAGCCCTGGAGAAGATCGCAGGCTTCACCAAGGCCTTGCCGTCGAAGGCGGCCTTCAAGTCTGCGGCCATCGCCGGCAGGGCGAAGAAGGGCTGGTATCGTCGCAGCGCCCAGGGGCTGTTGAATGTCTTCGGGAACGACCGCGAGGCCGTCGAGCGCAAGGACGCCGTCCGATTCGCGCAGCTACTCGCAGCCCTGTCTCCGCAGACCTCTGTCGAGTGGAACCTTCGCAACTCGGCCAGCGTGTGGCGGGCCTGGGTGCAGGAGGGTCGCCCGACCGACGCTGCGGAGATCCAGAGGATCATCGAGGACAATGTCAAGAAGGGGGAGAAGAAGGGCGACGACGAGGACAGCGAGGACGGCAAGTCCGCGATGGACGCCTGGATCAACAACGGCATCCAGGCCCTCGCCGCCGAGGACCCCTCGACCGTGATCCTGAGCGGCCCGAAGGTGGACTCCTTCTGGCAGAACCTCGTCGACAATGTCGAGGAGGTGACGAACGACACCTGGATGGCCCGCTTCGCCAACCAGGAGCAGAAGATGTTCTCCGGCGCCAACGCCCCCAAGGGCCTCATGGACCGGCCTGGCATGGCTCGGTCGAAGCCGGGCGCGGACGCCCCCGGCCTGAAGGGGCCCGGCTACTTGGCGATGAACGCCATGGTGCGGCAGGTCGCGCAGGAGCTGTCCAGGGAGACCGGCGAGGAGTGGACCCCGGAGAACATCCAGGAGACGATCTGGTCGTTCGCGAAGACCGTGATGGAGAAGGCCGAGAACCTCGGCACCACCGTCGCTGACATCGTCTTCGGGGACCAGTTCAGCCACGAGGAGATCGGTGGCACCGTGGACTTCTCGATGCTGCTGGAGCAGGACGAGTATGTCCGCGACCACCTCAACCGCGCCGGCCTCGACCCGAGCCGTGGGGCCGTCGAGCAGCCTGGGCTGCCGGAGGGCAGGCCCGAGGTCCGCCCGGCCCTGCGCGGGCCCGTCCGGGGCCTGGACGCCCAGCTCGCCCACAAGCGGTGGATGCAGGAGAAGATCAGCGTCCAGGTCAACCTGACGGCTGCCACCGAGTCCATCCCCGAGATCAAGGCCCTGCTGGAGGCCAGCGCCCAGGGGCACCGCCCCTCGCAGGAGATCATCGAGGAGCTGAGTGCCGAGCACCTGAAGTACCTCCTGTCCGGCTACACGGGCCTGAAGGTCGAGACGGAGAGCGTCATCGGCGTCTTCGACGGAGCCTACGAGCCCGCCATCCAGGCCACGGTGCGGGGCACTCGGGGCTCCATCCTGGACGCCATGCCCGCCCTGTCGGCCTTCGGCCAGAAGTACAACCAGTGGGAGGTACACCAGATCGAGGTGCTTCCCAAGCGGCTGCCTGACAGTAGGCTCGGGAAGAGGTTCAAGGACGGAGGATTCGCGACCACCATGTACGAGTGGGAGCTAGAATCTCCTATGACGGTCGAGCAGATCGAGTCGGTGCGGGCCGAGTCCGGCCTCATCGCACTCAACCAGAACGGCACGACCCTTTCCGTCTACTACGCCGAAGACCCCAGCAACGAGGAAGCTCTCAATGAGTTCCGACAAGCGATCCGAAAGGCCTATGTCCGCCTTCGAGCGGATGGTCACACAACTCGACAAGGAACTCGAAGAAGTGTCCGCCTACTTCGACTCGCTAAGGACGAGTACGCCGAAGGAGTCCAGACCGGATACTCCGAAGCCGGAGCCATCGCCCGGGCAAGTCGAGGTAAGGTTCGTTCCCCGGAAAAGGCAAGGGCCGACTCAAGGTCGAAGAAAGTAAAGGCCCTTTCCGAGCCGCAGATCGAAGAGATCACGGAGCGGGTCATGCAGCGAGCGGCTGCGGCCCGCACCGAAGAGGCTGCGCGGATGAGCGTGGCGGCTGTGGTGGCGGATGCTCAGGGGCTGCACGCTCCGGCGGTTGACGAGCACGACCGCTACCGATTCAGCATCGCCCAGGCTGAAGGGCTGCCGAAGCTGGGCGAGCCCCCGAGCCCCAAGGCGGTGGACTACGCTTCCCTGATCGGCAGGGCTGCCCAGTACGGGGAGTGGGAGGTCGTGCCCGAAGAAGATGCCGAGAGGGGGTGGACCATCTACTCCGGCGGCGAGTTTCTCTCTGGCTCGTTCCTTGGGGTTGCCGGGGTGACGAGCCGGGAGCTGGGGTTCCCCTCGCAGGAGGCGGGAAGGGAGTTCCTGGCCGCCGCCCTGGCTGCCGCCGAGGAGGCGAGGCGGTCGCTTGTCGCCTACGAGTTCGGCTTCTTCACCTCCCCCGCCGTCATGGCGGAGCTGTTCTCGGAGGAGGGGCCGCTGCCCTCGTACATTCCTAACGAGGAGGTGGACTCCTACGCCTCGCTGATTCTCCGCAACTTCGCACTGGTGCCTCTCGGCGGCAGCGGCGCTCAAGCCGTGTCCATCGACGGCAAGGCCCTGGTGGACTCCAAGGGGCGCGTCCTGGCTATCGAAGAAGCCGATGAAGAGGATCTGTCCCTCGTCGTCCGTAGCTTGGTCGAGTCGGCGGAGTCCCTCGGTATGCTCACGCCGCCGGCTGGGGCTCTGGAGAAGGAGTACATGGGGCGCGAGGAACTCGACCCCAGCAGCAAGCTGTTCCGCCAGAAGTTCCCGAAGCGGTATGAGCGCACTGCTGCGGTGGGCGAAGGCGGCGAGCTGACCAAGCCGTTCCAGCGTTGGTTCAAGGATTCGGCGGTGACCGATGCCGAGGGGTCTCCTCTTCCCGTGTACCACTGGAGCTGGAGTGACGAGCAGTTCACCGAGTTCAAGGACATGGGGCAGGACGGAGGCTTCCACTTCGGCACGGCCCAGTCGTCGCGGGACCGCATGACCATGATGACGGGCCTGTCCGCCAAGCCTGGCAACAGCGAGAAGATCCCTCGCTGGGCGGACAAGAAGCACAACGGGCACACCTACGCGGTGTACCTGTCGATGCAGAGACCCTACTTCTCGGATGATGCGGGGACCTGGGACGAGGGCTTCATCGAAGCCCTGAAGGACGAGGGGTTCGACGGAGTTATCTACCTGAACAGCTCGGAGGACAAGAACTCGTTCTCGTACATGGTGTTCGAGCCGAACCAGATCAAGAGCGTCAACAACAGGGGCACTTGGTCTCCCAGCTCGAACCACCTGCTCTACTCCGTGTCGGGCGCCGGCGAGGCGGCCTCGGTCGATGAGCTGTCGCAGCGCAGAACCCGCAAGCGGAGGCTGATCCTCAAGCGCGACCTGGACGCCGGCTTCTCCGACCCCGCGCCGGATCGCAAGTTCGGGGTCAGCGCGATGCGCCTGTTCGTTGACCGCCTGATCGACGGTCGTGAGCTGGTGGGGCTGGCCGGTGCGCGTAGCGAGGCGGGCGACTTCGACCGCGCCGAGCGCCTGCGGAGGTC
>Ga0180432_10010736_pt1 | contig 10906 bp, 9 predicted proteins | sample SS_ome_10_FD_132414 | JGI IMG/M metagenome (GOLD analysis project Ga0180432, IMG submission 132414) | Hypersaline lake sediment archaeal communities from the Salton Sea, California, USA - SS_1_MS_2 metaG | ecosystem: Environmental > Aquatic > Non-marine Saline and Alkaline > Hypersaline >...
AATTGAACAACAGGGAGACCATCACCGCCACGTCCAATTGTTGTACGCCGGCCGCAAGGCCGACTCCTATTGCGAGGAAGACGTACACAGCATCCTTCGTGTCTTTCAGAGTGTTGCGAAACCGTACCGCAGCAACAATGCCGGCGAGCGCGAAAGCCAAGGCGAAACTGTTCTGGACTATCACCACGACCCCGCAAATTGCGGTCGGTAGTGCGATCAGGGTCTGCACAACGGAACGATCATACCCCTCCCGTTGTTTGGTGAGCATATACACCCAAGCCACGGGGAGCATGACGACGAGTGCTCCTACTACCACGAGCGCCGTCGATATTGCCGGGAACGGATCCGTGAGTGGGCCCGAGGGTTCAGAGCGGGCGTTACCGATCAAGGCCGGACCGATACCTGCGCCGTCTGAAAACCCTCTGGAGAACATCGCATACACGTCGGGCCACAACTGGCGAATCAAGACACCAAGCGCCACGAGCACGACATAGTAGAGAACCAACCTCAGGAATGGGACAATGGATTTGCTCGTTGCCGACGCCATCTTGCCAGCCCCCTCAGTGAATTCGCATTCGCACAATGCCTTGTTCAGAGAACGCCGCGTTCGTAGAACGCCGTGTTCTCAGGCTGTAGCCTTCGACCCGACCCCGGTTCTGTTCTTTAGAATGGCAAGCACTGCTCCCAACAGCGTTTCCATCTCGTATGGCTTCCCGACATATGGCTGCCCAGTGTTTTCCAGAAACTCAATTGTTGCCGGGTTTGTGTAGTCGCCGGTGACAAACACGAACCTGCTCGCGAGGTGGGGCTTTTCTTGCTCCACCTGCTCGAACAGCGTGCGACCGTCCAAGTATTGCATCCGCACACCGCACACGATGCAGTCGGGTTCGAATCTTCCCATTGCTGAGAACGCCTCGTAACCGTTGGAGACAGCAGTCACTTCCTGGCCCAACCGCCGGAACACTTCGGATATGACGGTCCGGTTCGCATCGTCGCTCTCGACCAGGAGTATGTGACCGGGCGGAAGCTTGGAGCCGTCATACTCGAACAAGATCGGCGGCGCCGTGTCGGGCGCAAGCACGTGCACCCTGTGCAACAATCCGGCAGTGATCTTCGCAGCACGGTCAGACTCGCTCTTGATGCGACTTAACGCCTGTTTCGTATCCGGACCGAGGTTGCGAGAATCCGCTTCGGAAACGGTGTGTTTGATCACGTTGAGCCGGTTGTTGAGGGCGTTAACCGCATACATGATATCGGACTTGAGCAGCTGAACCCAGGCTACAAGCAGCTCGATGGGCGGCTCGGCATGACCGTATTCCATGGCCTCACTCGTATCAGAAACCGTCCCCTGCAGCGTGGATTCTCCAGACGTACGCCTGGTTTGGTTCGCGCGTAGGATCAGGATCAAAGCCGCCAACGCGGCAGCAGCCGATCCCAGCAGAAAGAGGTCTGCCGTTTCCGTGGTTAGCTCCTTGAGAGTGCTGTCATGCGATCCGGCCAATTTGTGATGATGCCAGCAATTCCGAGCGCGCGCAAGCGTTTGGCCTCGGAAAGATCGTCTATTGTCCACACATGGACCGGGAGGCCTCTGCGAAGTGCTGTCCGCACAAAGGCTCTGTCGGCAACATGTATACCGCGATGGCGTACCGGCACCGAGAGCGCTTCAAACCGGGTCGCTCCCAGTGGAACTCGGAGGCGCGATCCCAACCAGAACTTGGTCGTGCCCCTTCGTGAAGCACATCTGTTGATCCTCGACTCTCCAAAACACGCAAGCGCCTCGTGCAAAAAGGACCCGATCAGTACCCTACCTTCGGCGCCGTGGCGCACGACCAAATCAGCCAGCGGTTGCGCCGCCCGTATTTCCTTTACCTCGATGATGACTGGAGTATCGGGAAAGGACTCGAGTACTTGGTCTACCGTGGGAATTCCCTGCCCCGCGCCTGCGTCCACCTGCGCGAGTTCCCGTACAGTTCTTTGGCCCACCGCACCAGTCACATTTGTGGTTCTGTCGAGGGTAGCATCGTGTATAGCTACAGGGACCCCGTCGGACGAGAGCCGAACGTCAAATTCGAGGGCGTCTGCTCCCAACGCCAGGCCTCTTTCGAAAGCAAAAATTGTGTTTTCGGGAGCTTCACCTGACGCGCCACGGTGCGCTATGATCGGCCGCGCAGTCGGATCCAACAAGATCACCGAAAACCCTCAAACAGCGGTCCAAGACCGCCGTTGGCTCGAGATATGGAAGGTTGGCCCCGGCAGGGAACCGGGGCCATTACCGATCAGTCTTCGCGCGGGTGCGCTACCTCACGTTCCTCGTCACCCTCGAAGTACTCACGATTCTTCGCTATATAGCTGACCCATTTGTCCGGAATGTCATCTTCGGACATGATAGCGCTAACTGGACATTCGGGCTCACAGGCTCCGCAATCGATGCATTCATCGGGATGCACATACAGCTGGTCTTCACCCTCATAAATGCAGTCAACCGGACATGCATCCACGCATGCTCTGTCTATTACGCCGATACACGGCTCAGCGATCACGTAGGCCATTGATTCTCCCTTCAGCGAGTATTTCGAACTTAGCCTAAAGGTCCGAATACTGGTTTTTGACGTTACCTGCCTCAGTGTCGGTGAAGGTAGCAAGCCGAGCCGATAATGCCAACCATCGAAACCGTTGAGTTCGGCTGACCGTAGGGATTGTGTGCCTTGCTATTCCCGACCAAGACACTCGGAGATGAGAAAATGCGTGCACTGTTCGTGTTGACACCAATTGCGTTGATCGGCGGATTTGCAGTCCATCAAGTCTGTACTAGGGCGGAAGACTGCGATGATCTGCAGCAGCTTGCCAAGGCTGACGAACCTGGTTTGGTGGCCTTGCCTGCGGTGCCAGCGGTCCCGGCTGTTCCCGCTGTGCCGGCGGTCCCGGCTGTGCCAGCAGTCCCCCCGTTGCCACACTTGGCGGAGCTAGCTGAACTCTCCGAGCTATCGGAGTTGTCTGAACTCTCGGAGCTGTCTGAGCTCGCAGAACTCAGCAGTCTCGCGGAGCTCTCCCAAGACATCGAGATCCGGATCCCGCGAGGAGCAATTGAGAGAGCAAGGGGAATTGCCGCGGAAATGCAGCTTAGAGCTGAAGGCCACGCGGACATTGAGGTTAGACTGAGTGAGGTCATGGGGTTGATTGATGAGCACCTATCAGCTCTCGATGGCACGACCATAGAGTCTTTCGAAGACCTGGGACTGTCCGAAGACTTCTTCGCCGAATTGGCCGAGACCATCCGTGCGTCGGTTGCCGTCGAGGTCAACGACGGCGAGCGTGTGACCGTCCGAGTACCGAGGAGGCGGAGAAACTAGCTCAGAGCTCTACCAACATTCAGAGGGGCGGGCTCGCGTTCGTTTGTAGACGAGCCTGCCCCTCTTGCGTTCCGCCCACTCTACCCAGACATTCACCTTTCCTCAAACTCGCGCGGCTTAGCGTATGTCTGTGTCTGCCAATATCCGACGCCGGCCAATCATCATTGGCGTAGCCGGCGGGTCCGGGTCCGGAAAGACCACTGTCGTGGAACGAATCGTAGAGCGGCTGGGCTCCGATAGGGTCACGTGTATCCAGCATGACAGTTACTACCTCGACCGAGGAGATCTGGCGCCGCAGGATCGAGCCGCCGTCAATTACGACCACCCCGATGCATTGGAGACATCGCTCCTGATTGAGCACCTGAAAGCACTGCAGAGTGGTGTCCCCGTAGACGTTCCAGTCTACGACTTCCGGAGTCACCTCCGAACGGCAAGCTCGGTGCGGGCCGAGCCACGCAAGGTGATAATGCTCGAAGGTATCCTCATCCTGGTAGACCGTGCACTCAGGGATTTGATGGACATAAAGGTATTCGTCGACACGGATGCCGACGTGCGTGTGATAAGGCGTATGGAACGCGACATTGCCAAGCGGGAGAGAACGCTAGAGTCCGTGGTGCGCCAATACATGCAGACAGTACGTCCGATGCACCTCGATTTCGTGGAGCCGAGCAAACGCTACGCCGATATCGTCATCCCGGAGGGCGGCTACAATGAGGTGGCGGTGGATGTGCTCTTCACCAAGATCGAATCAATCCTGAAAAGCCCAGAGCCGAAGACACCACTCGCGTAGCACTCCGGCTCTCCCCTCCTGCAGGTCTGACTCGAGGCCACTGTCCAACCCATAGTAGCGCTACTGAGGTCGGCCACCTCGCGGATTCATTGCCGAAAGCACCCGTCCCCGCTCGTAGTCCGACGTAATCATATCGAGCGTGCGCATGAACATGGTTCTGAGCTCTCCCTCGAGCGGATGTTCTTCTGCGACGACAATCAACACGTTAGCAAGCTCATAGTCTGAATCGAGCGTGAGCGCGGCGTCGAGCACGATTGTCAGGGCTGCTTCGTTCAACCGCTGATTCTCAATGAGGAACTTGAGTACCCGACCAAGCTCGTAATCGGAATCGAGCGACTGGGCTGCATCGAGATACGACGTCGGCATGTCTCTCTCCACGGGGTAGAGCCTCGCCACCTCGAGCAACAACTCCGCAAGCTCGTAGTCCGATTCGATTCTCAACGCTGATTCCAGCGCGAGGTCAAGCACTTGAAGATTTGGCGCACCCTCATTCAATGCGACTTTGAGAACACGATTGTGCTCGTAGTCGGAGTCAAGCGTATGCACCGCATCAAAGAAATCTCTAGTTAGCGCCTCATCGATGGGGTGCCTGTGCATTATGGCGATAAGCAGTTCAGCCAGCTCGTAGTCCGACTCGAGTTCCGTGGCGAGCCGCAGCATCGCCTCCGCGACGTCGGCACTAAGATCTTCTCGACTCAGCACCGCATCGAGGACTCGGCGTTGCTCGTAATCCGATTCTAGAGAGCCGGCAGCCTCCACGTAGACAACCATCACCGACTCGTCTACTGGGTGATTCTGCGCGACTTCGATCATGAGTTGAGCCAGCTCGTAATCCGACTCGAGTTCGTCTCCCGCCTGACGGACGATCGATCTGAGCTGAGAGCTGTCGAGGTCTGCATCAGTCAGGAGGACCTGATAGTACTTGCGGGCAACGTAGTCGGACGGAATCTGCGAGACTTCCTGCAGTACACCGTCGACACCATCACGGTCCAATATGCGTCCAGCCCGCTCCTCAGCCTGCAATCCAACTCGCCGGAACAGCAGGGGGATCATCTCGCGCAGCCAAGCACTCGCTTCGTTATCGTATGGCTGTTCGTCACCGTCGACGTACCAACGACGATCCAAGTCACCACCTTCGGCCGGTTCTATTACGATCCGGCGCCTGGAACGGCCCGCGCGTTCCTCCATCTCGAAGTAGCCGCGGTGAGAAATACCGACGATGTCTGTCTCAGCGTCGTTGAAGACGATCTCGCCACCAGCTTCGAGTTCCAGACGGCAGTCGTCCATAGTGATCCGGACTTCGATATCGTCGTCCTCACCGCTCATCCAATGCGATACGCTAGCGTCTCGGGCGTACCAATTGCAGCGGGACTGAATCTGTGCATCGGAAATCTGATCGGGAATTTCCAACACCCGATCTGCCACGAACCCATTTAGCATATCCGGGCGGGTTGGCGGGATGTGGATCGCAGAACCTGCCAGAGTAGCGACCTCCGGGACCACGTCCGGTTGATGGACCTGTTGCGGCCGCGGTGCAGCTGGGTTCTCCGCTATCATCCGGTCGGCAGACCCAACTTCTACAAGGTCGTCGTCAGTTGATGCAGGATCGAGACCGGCCCCCGCAACTGGGAACAAGAAGCACGCAGCTCCCACCCACGCGGCCAGCGACATTTGCGGCGTCAACGCTGCCCTGCGGCGCGTGTCGTCGAGCACGGCCAGAAGCCGATCGCTGAGCCTGGAGCGTCTGGCCATCGCAACACCGCCGAAGGATGCGAAAGTTCTTCCGTTGGCCGCCCGAGCGATCTCCAGCAAGTGGCTGGCGTAATCCGACGCCTTCGATCCCGTACGAAGGACCTGATCGTCACATGCCAATTCGCGCTCGATTCTCATACGGTGTATGGCGACCCATACGAGCGGATTGAACCAATGAAGTGTGCCTGCCAGGCGCGCCAAGAGCTGAGTCATATAGTCGTGTCGTTTGACATGTGCCAGTTCGTGGAGCAACACAGATCGGAGCCGATCGTCAGTCCAATCGTCGGCCGCCGCAGGAAGAATCACACAGGGACGAACTCCGCAGACCATCGGCATTACTGTGCCTCTCGCCTGCAGCAGCGACACACGCCCCGCCAATCCCATTTCATCCGCGAGGTCATCAAACAACCATTTGACTGGACCGTGAGCCACCGTGCGAGCCGAGTGCACCAACAGCCAAGTCCGAATTAGACCACCGACAATCCAAATGAATACTAGAGCCGCTCCAGCCACCCAAATGGTTGGAAGCAGTAGCATCCAGTCGACGCCGCTGAGCTTTGGCTCGATCGACGGTGACATAGGCGCCAAAACAGTCGAAGGCTGTGCGGTCGGAGGAGCAGGTATTCGCGATTCACCAACCAAGACTCTGGCACGCGGCGCGGTCACTGGCGGAGCGAGCCTAGCAGCAGGTTCCCGCCGCGGGGCGATTTCCGCTGTTCGTGCGTTCGTGCTGAGCATCTCCGTATCGCCTGCCGCCGCTCCGACTTCTCCAGCTTTCCCGACCCTTGACGCCTCTACAACCGCTGCCGCAGACACCTTCGCTGACAGGCGTTCAACAGGTTGGACGGCACGAGATAGCAAACTCGCTCCAGGAACCGTCCATTTCGGCGCCACCGCCCACACCGCCGGAAGAACGAGCAGGCCACAAACAGCCACATACCACACGAGGTGTCTGGTTGCGGCCGATGCCTTCCTCAGCGTTAGAACCAACACGGAAGCCGCAAGCAGTAGAACCAGGCCTTTGATCGAAATGTCAACCAAGATTGGGAGTACGTTGCCGCCGGGCGACATGACGCCCCACACATTATCTAGTACGTCACCCATGATTACCGCCCTTCCTTCCGTGCCTGCTCGATCGCTTCGGAGAGCCGATCGAGTTCTTCCTTTGACAACTCAGGTCCTGACATGTCGAGTAATGCGGCAGCAGCTTGTTCGGCGGATCCGTCAAAGAAGGTTCGCACAAGCTGTCTCAGCGCCGACCTGCTCGCCTCATCTCTCGGTACCGTCGGGAGATAGACGTAGCGTGGTCCGTCCTCCCGATGCTTCACGTGACCTTTCTCCTCGAGGACGCGCAACATGGCCCGCACAGCCGAGTAGCTCGGTGGGTCGGGGATCTGATCTACGACCTCCTGCACCGATACTGCTCCGCGCGCATAGATCACGTTCATGATCTGGCGCTCTCGCCTGGAGAGATTTTGGTGGGTTTCCTTTGGTGACATTTTCCCTCCCTACGCCTTTGGGCACCATCTGGTTTTGCCATCCATCGCTATGCTAAATTTCTAGCATCTGCTAAAATATTAGCATGGTGCTAAATTTTTAGCAACCCCTTGTCGAATGGGAGGCCGCGGCTAGGACTAACCTGCGTGGGTTGGTCGGCCGCGGACGCGCGCGGAATTACGCGGATGAACTGCAAAGGTTGCCACACCACCCTACCCAAACAAGATCCGCGTCCCTCTGCGTTCTTCTGCGGCTAAGACCGATCTCACCCCACTGTTGACGTCACCGTTTCAGTGCTGCAGATATGACTGGGTTCAAAACGCTGTGTAAGCCCTGGAGAATCAGAATGGTCCGTACCCTTTCATGCATAAGCGGTGTGTTGCTGTTAGCTGTGGTTGCACAACCGGCCGTCTCGCAGCAGGCCGCACAATCGCGCCCTATTCCCTACCCCGTCGTTCCGCCGTCGCAATACCTGGAGGCGATATCGAATGGGACTCGAACAACCACTGGCGAGCCGGGGCCATCATATTGGCAGCAGTGGGCTGACTATTCGATTCGTGGCAGGTTGGTTCCGCAATCGAAGCGCATCGAAGGATCCGCAGAGATCGTTTACCACAATAACTCGCCTGACACCCTTTCATATGTTGCGCTGCACCTGTTGCAGAACCTACACGCAGAGGGTGCAGCCCGAGGCAGCACAGCTGAAGTTACTGGTGGGATGGAGCTTCGAGGCGTGGCAGTTTCGGGCAACGACCTGGCGGAACGGCAAGATCGGGATGGGTCCGGCTACGAGATCGATGGAACGATACTCCGCGTCTTTCCTGCCGACCCGATCATCCCCGGAGGTACTGTAGAACTCGCACTCGAGTGGGCGTTCAAAGTCCCGCAGGTCGGTGCCGGGGGTCGCATGGGATGGAACTCGGATGACATGTTCCACATCGCCTACTGGTACCCACAGGTTGCCGCCTACGACGATGTGGTAGGCTGGCAAACGGATCAGTTTCTCGACAACGCCGAGTTTTACAGTTCGTTCGGCAACTACAACGTCGAGATCGAGGCTCCGGTCAACTGGGTTCTCATGGGGACAGGTAGGTTGGAGAACCCTGAGGAAGTCCTGTCTGAAGACGTCTTACCGCGTTACCGCCAGGCGTTGGAGAGCGACGAGGTAGTGCATGTTGTTACTGCGCGGGGCTTTGGGGCCGGTGGAGCTACCCGGCTCTCGAGCAGCGGTGAACTCTCCTGGCGGTTTCGGGCGGACTCGGTGCGGGACGTCGCGTTCAGCGCGTTGCTCGCTTCGAACTGGGACGCGGCCAGGACGCCCGTAGGCGACCGCAACGGCGATGGAGACACCGACTACGCACTCATCAACGCCTTTTGGCGGCCCAGCGCTCCCAAATGGGAACACTCCTGCGAATATGCGCAGCACAGCATCGATTTTCTGTCGCGCTGGATGGGGGTGCCCTACCCCTGGCCTCACATGACCACCGTTGAGGGTAGCGGGATCATCGGTGGGGGGATGGAGTTCCCGATGATGACCTTGATCGGCGATTACAACACCAGGAGTGATTCCGCTCTTTACAACGTGACGGTTCATGAATTGGGGCACATGTGGGTACCGATGATCGTAAACACGGACGAGACCAGGCACGGATGGATGGACGAGGGAATCACGACCTTCAACGAGAACCAGGCTCGGAAGGAGTACTTCCCCGGTGTGAATCACGACATTCCCGACCGCGATTCGTACCTCGCTGCGAGTCGTGAAGGTCGAGACGCGGCGATGATGCGTTGGACTGGATTACACCGACCTGGGGTTTCCGGAATCGCCTCATACCAGAAACCGGCCACGGTATTGGTAGCGTTACGCGGGTTACTCGGTGAAGACACCTTTGTTCGCGGGTTCAGGAAGTTCCTGGGCGACTGGGCTTTCAAACACCCGAAGCCTTGGGACTTCTTCAACACGTTCAACACTGTGAGCAACCAAGATCTCAGCTGGTTCTGGCGAGCCTGGTACCATGAAGACTGGACGTTAGACCAAGCAGTAGCTGATGTGGTTCAGGAACACACTCTGGCAACGATCGTGGTCGAAGACAGAGGCCTGGTTCCAATGCCGGTTCGGCTTACGATAACGCTCGAGAGTGGGCGAGTGCTCGAGCGGGAGATTCCGGCCGAGTCATGGCTTCATGGAGAGACCAGGGTCGAACTTTCGGTGCCCGTCAGATCGCCGGTTACGCACGTGGAGATCGATGCGACAGGTGCTTTTCCGGATATCGACAGGAGCAACAATGTGTGGGAGCGGGGCGACTGACACCGCGCGTCGCAGCGTGGCTCGGCCGCCCTTCCCCTGTTTGCTAGAGTATCTCCAGCAACTCCACGTCGAACACCAGAGTCGCACCGCCGGGGATCACCCCTCCGGCGCCGCTGGCACCGTAGCCCAACTCCGGCGGGATGACCAGTTTGCGTTGGCCGCCCACGCGCATACCTGCAACACCTTCGTCCCACCCAGCGATTACGGCACCCAGTCCCAGGCGAAACTCGAACGGCTGCCCACGATCGACGCTGCTGTCGAACTTGGTGCCGTCTTTCAACCAACCGGTATAGTGAACAGACACCGAGTCACCCGCTTGTGCCTCGTCACCGGTTCCCACCACCAGGTCTTGATACATCAGGCCCGATGCCGTTTCTGTCATCGCGTCCAATTCTACCCCCAATTCCGGTGCGAAGCTGTCGTCCCCGCATCCGCTTGAACCCAGCGCCAGTGCTGCGCCGAGTGCTAATGAAATTGTTGTTCTTCTAATCATTGCCATGTCGCCTTTTTTTGCCAACTTGACCAGCCTGGTCCACTGCTGCACAATCCCCGTCGCACATCTCTCCACCACATCGCGGGGTGTTGAATCATGCTTCAATCCAAGCTGCTATTCGTTGCGTCCTCCGTTGCCGTATTGTCTGCGCCGAGTCCGCTTGTTGCCCAGGCTCCCCCTGGGACGGACATCTACCTCGTCGAGATGAACTCCAGCAACGGCGAACTCAGGTTCGGCGCAGTAACCAATGTCACGGACAGGGACGGATATGACAACCAGCCGTCTTTCCTCCCCGACGGAAGCGCCATCCTGTACACGTCGAATCGCGGCGACCAGACAGACATCTACAGGTACAACATAGGGATTCGGTCAACCAGCGCCGTGACTCGAACGAGCCTCGAGAGCGAATACTCGCCAACGGTTACGCCGCACGGAAACACGTTCACGGTAATCCGTGTGGAAGCGGACTCAACCCAGCGACTGTGGGAATTCGACCTCGACGGCGGCAACCCGGAGGTGGTCCTCCCGGGAATTGCCCCAGTCGGGTACCAGGCGTGGGGCAATGCATTCACACTGGGGATCTTCGTACTGGGTTCGCCCGCGACTTTCCAGATGGCAGATACAAGGACAGGAGTCGGCGAAATAGTTGCGTACAACGTGGGTCGCTCGATTCACAAAATCCCCAACCGCCACAAGATCAGCTTCACTCATCGTGT
>Ga0180432_10010738_pt1 | contig 10904 bp, 6 predicted proteins | sample SS_ome_10_FD_132414 | JGI IMG/M metagenome (GOLD analysis project Ga0180432, IMG submission 132414) | Hypersaline lake sediment archaeal communities from the Salton Sea, California, USA - SS_1_MS_2 metaG | ecosystem: Environmental > Aquatic > Non-marine Saline and Alkaline > Hypersaline >...
CGCGGGCAGCACGCTGTGCGGGAGCAGACGCGCCAGCCGTTGGCGCCCGCGCCGCTCCAACGCGGCTTGGGCTTCGGGATCCCGGTCCGGGCCTGCTCTGCGCGCCGTCTCCTCGGCCTCGGATGATGCGAGCGCCCCGGAACGCAGGACCCGGTTGAGGGCGGCGACGACCGCAACCTGATCCGCAAACGCGGGGCGTGTACCCCGCACAGACGCGCGCTCGAGGGCTGCGCGCGACCGGTCGTCCAGCGCCGCCCACAGGTCGCCGAAGGGCGGGCGTCCTCGCCCGGCCTGGAGGGCGCGGGCGAACCGGACCCAATCGGTGATGTCCGCCCGAGCCAGGCGCGCCGGATGGCGCCTTTGCACGCTGCGGCGCACGTGGACCGACCGGACCGGGCGCGCGGCGGGCCCGTACAGGCGCTGGGCCTCGGCCAGGGCGTCGCGCACAAAGGCCTGCACCTCGGCTTGTTCCACAGACTCGTAGTGCTGGTGCCATATCGCAGGAGGCCGCGGTTCGGGCGCCGCGCACCCGTGAACGGCCCCAAGGGCCAGCCCCAGGACAAGCCAACCGCAGCGCGCGCCACCCGCCGGGCCCTCGCCTGCCCGGGCCCGGCATGTCAAGGTCAACAGAATGACCAGCGCGGACACTGTCAGCCCCTCCGCTTGGCGCCCCAGCCGAGTGCGCACATGCCCTCTGCCGGCCTGTGCGCCTGCATCCCAAAGCTCCTATCGTGCGGCCGACGGCCCGCACTGCAACGGCTTTTTCGGTTCCGAGGCCCGTTCACCCGAAAGGTTTTTTGTGTTGATACCCCCCCCCGAGTATCGATATAGGTATTAGAGAACATCTTGGCCGGTTTGTACCCGGCCGAAAGGGAACCCTGAACGTCGAGTACGCCTCACCGGGGCGAGGGGGCGCCGGTCGCGCATTGGACAAGGTGCACATCTGTAACGCCTGTTGCCAAATCAGGAGTGAGAACATGAGAACGGTCAAGGGAGCGTTGGGATTGCTCGCGGTCGCCGTGCTGCTGGTGTGCGGTGGAGGCGCGTTGGCGGTTACGGATACGTGGGACGGGGACACGGACATCCACTGGGACTTCGGCCTCAACTGGGCCGACAACACCCCCCCGGCCGCGGGCGACGACGCGGTTATCGACACGAGCACCGCGGGCCTGTTCCAGCCCACCATCACCGGCGGCGACGCGCCCAGCCTGGGGACGCTCACCTTTGACGACACGGGCGACGGCGCCATCACGATCACGATCACCGACGACACCCTGACCGTCACTACCGGGGTCTCCGTGCTCGAAAGCGCGGGTACCACCCAGACCATCAACGGCGGAGACGGTGGCGGCGACGACGTGTTCATCCTGGGCGACGCGGTGGGCGGCACGGGCGCGACCATCACCATCAATTCCGGAAGCGACCTCCTGCTCGGCGGCAACCTGAGCACCCGGCTCGTGGGCTCGCACCTGACCGTCACGGGCGGCAACGACCTGACGATCAACGGGACCGTGGACGACGTCGGCGGCACCTACGGCATTATCAAGAACGGCGGGGGTGTGCTCAGCCTGAACGCGGACAACACCACGGCTGGGTTCGCCGGCGGCGTGACGCTGAACGCGGGTACCCTGTCGGCCGGGGACAACGACGCCCTGGGCACGGGCGCCCTGACCGTGGGCGGCAACACCGCCCTGCATATCGCCAACGGCGTGAACCTGACCGCGGCGGGCGGCGTGGCCATCGGCGCGGGCAACACCTTGGCCCTGGACGTGGACAACGGCGAGACGGGCGCCATCGCAGGCGTCGTGTCCGGAGCAGGCGCCATCAACATCACGGACACCGGCACCTTCACGCTCGCCGGCGCGAACACCTTCAGCGGCGGGACGACCCTCAGCTCCGCGGCCACGGTGAACGTGGGCAACAGCTCCGCCTTGGGAACCGGCGGCGTGGACGTGAACGCCGCGGCGACCCTGAACCTGGACAACGGCGTGAACCTGGCCAATGCCCTGGACCTGACCGACTCGGGCGTGACCCTCGGGGTGGCGGCCGGCGAGTCGGCCACCGCGTCGGGCGTGATCTCCGGGGGCAACGGCCTCACCTACACCGGCGGGGACGCGACCGCGGCCCTGACCCTGTCGGGCGCGAACACGTTCACCGGCGGGACTACGCTCAATTCCGGCGTTCTGGACTTGGCAAATGACAGCGCCCTGGGCACGGGCAATCTGACCCTCGGCGGGCCGGCCACGGTCCGGCTGTCCGGGGTCACCATCGGCAACAACATCGCCGACGGCGGCAACGCACTGACTCTGAGTGGCCAGGGCACGCTCGGCGGCGTGCTCAGCGGCACCGGGGGCCTGACCCTCAACGCCCCGGGCCAGACAATCACCCTGTCGGGCGCGAACACGTTCACCGGGAACGTAGGCATCACCTCCGGCACGCTGGACCTGACCGGGACGCTGGCCGACGGGAACAACGTCACGATTACGGACAACACGGGCACGTATCGGGTCGGCGCAGACGACACGATCAACGCCCTGGACCTCGACGGCAACGACGACGGCAACGCGGGCACGGTGAGCGTGGCGGCAGGCAGCACCTTGACCCTGAACGCGGCCTCGGACCTGTCCGACGGCCTGCTGAGCATCTTCGCCAACGGCGACACGCAGGCGTACGGGGCGATCAATGCCGACGCGGCCGGCGTCACGCTGGACGACGACACCAAGGTCCAGGTGCAGGTGACCGGCACCATGAGTTCGGGCACGCAGCTGATCATCATCGACGCGGACGCCAATGCCATCACCAACGAGCTGCAGCTCACGACCGCGGACGTGTCGGACAATGCCCTGCTTGTGGATTTCCTGGTCGACGGCGCGGCCGACAACCTGGTCGCGCTGACCGCCCAGGTGCAGACCGCCTCCTCGGTCATGCCTACGGCCACCGACGAGCAGCGCGCCATCATCGACGGGGTGGTCTCGGCGACCGGCCAGACCGGGCTCGCGGCCGGGCTGCAGGACGCGGTCTTCGCCCTGTCCTCCGACCCGGAGCTCCAGGCGGCGGCCGATCAGCTGGGCACCCCAAGCGCGACCCAGGGCGGGAATCTGGCCCTGGCCGGCGAGCGCGCCTACCGGCGGGGACAGTCCGTACGCACCGGCGACCTGCGCCTGGCCATGGCCCACGGGCTCGCCGACGGTCCGATGGGGCCGTGCGGGCCCACCGGCGCCGTGTCCGGCTCGAGCCAAGCGCAGGTCTGGGCCAACACCTTCGGGACCTGGGGCGACCAGAACAGCCGCGGCGGCCACAGCGGATACGAGTGGGACACCCGCGGCCTGATCCTGGGCATGGACCGCCAGTTCAACCGGCTTGCACTGGGCGTGTCGATGGGGCACTCGTACACGGACGCGGACTTCGACCACATCGACCTGGATCAAGAGACCGATGCGTGGAACGCCGGTGTGTACGGCACCTATCTGGCCGACGCCTGGTACCTGGAGGGCGGCCTCGACTACGGGCGCAGTTGGACCGACGGCGAACGGGGCATCCGCATCGGCGCCTTCCAGGCCACCGCTTCCAGCGACAACCGGGACGCGGACACCTACACCGGCTACCTGGGCGGCGGGTACGAGTTCGCCAGCGGCAACTGGACCCTCACGCCGCAGGCCACTCTGACCTACGCGTACTATGACCAAGAGGCGTACGAGGAGGAGTTCACCGACGGGACCGTGCTCTACGCGTACGAGGACATGGACCAGGACTCGTTCACCAGCCGCCTGGGCCTGGAGATCGGGTACGCGTTCACCGACCGGGTGACCGGCACGATGCGCGGATCCTGGGTGCACGAATACTGCGACAATCAGGGCGCGGCCAAGAGCCGCTTCGGCACCAACGGCGCCTGGCAGACGACCCATGGGCTGGACCCGGCCGACGACAGCTACCTGGTCGGCGCGGGCGTAGAGGCCCATCTACAGCCCAATGTCGTGGCCTATGCGGACTACACCTGCGAGCTGAAGGACGACGCCACAGCCCACGACGTGGGCCTCGGTCTGCGCATCGCGTTCTGAGCAGTGTACTCGTTCCGGGCCCCGCGGGGACGCTCCGCGGGGCCTACCGCACGGTCTCGGCCGGCCAGAACCGCCAATCCTTGATCCTGTGCCAGGCGCGCGTACAGACACACGCGAGGCACGACGCGGATGCGCCATGCCTCGCGTATTTGGCCGGAACTGAGGGCTGCGCCGCTCACTTCTCCTGCGGGCACTTCTTCAGGCACAGAAACCAGTCCAGGCAGGTGTAGTCCTCGCCCGCCTCGTCGACGCGCTCCTTCGCGCTGCCGCAGGAGCCGGGCGGAGGCACGATCACGTCATCGCCGGGCTGCCAGTTGGCCGGCGTGGCGATGTCGTGCTCGTCGGAGTACTGCATGGCGACAAGCAGGCGCTTGACCTCCTGCATGTTCCTGCCGTTGGAGAGCGGGTAGTACAGGATGGCCCGCACGACGGCGTCCGGGTCGATGATGAACACGGCGCGCACCGCCTGCGTGGTACTGGCCGAAGGCTGAAGCATGCCGAAGGCCCGGGCCACGTCCATGGTCAGGTCGCTGATCACCGGGAACAGGACCTCGACCTCTTTCATCCCCTTGTACTCGATGCGCTCCTTGATCGTGCGCAGCCAGGCGATGTGGCTGTACGTGCTGTCGATGGACAGGCCCAGGAGCTCGCAGTTGAGCTCCTTGAACTCGTCGGCCATGCTGGCGAAGGTCATGAACTCCGTCGTGCACACGGGCGTGAAGTCCGCCGGGTGCGAGAAGAACACGACCCACTTGCCCTTGTAGTCCTTGGGGAAGTTGATCGTCCCCTGGGTGGTCTCCGCCTTGAACTTCGGCGCCTTGTCGCCGATCAGCGGCATGCGGTTCCCCTCAGTAGAGCACATAGGTCTCTCCTCTCCGTGTGTGCGTCTCTTGGTCACATTCCGTCGGCCGGCGGTACGCGAGCGCGCACCCGCTGCGTGCGCCAATTCCGTCTGCTTGGCGCCTTCGCTGACAATTCTCGTTCCACGGTCCCAAACGGAGCGTCGAATGCCTCGCTGTTGCGTGCACCGCGCGCTTCGCGCTATCCGCAAACTGTCGACGCTGCGCGCCGGCCCGCGGCCTGTCGAGTCTCCGCCCAGGCCTCCCGCGACCGCCTGGGCGCGACGCGGCTCTTCTCTCCATATGCTTCTCCGAACAGGAGTTGCACTCGCTCTGAAGCACAGGCCTCTGCCCGGGCCAGGCGTGCGCACTCGGCTGTCCGCAGGCTGGCCCGGGCGCAGGCGGCGAAGGCCACGCGGCCGGTCCCCAAGCGCCTCGCCTGCTGGGGACCGCATGCCGGTTGTCTCAAGACCCGTGCGCTCGTCTCACGCCTGCTCCACGCGGAAGGTGCCCACCGCGAGCGGGCCCACGGACTGGCCCCGGTCCAGGAACAGAGTGAGCTGAGCGCCCTTGCGCGCGTACCGCGAGGCGGGCAGGTCGCGCATCCGGCCCGCGGCGTCGGCGTGGCGCACGCGCAGCCGGGCGCGCGGCGGCACGGCCAGGTGCAGGCGTTCGCCGTCCGAGGCCTGGGTGCCGATATTGAGCACGCTCGCCACGACCAGGAACCCCGTGTGCGCGTCCGAGGCGGTGTGCGCGTCCGAGGCGTCGAGCAGGATCGGGCCCAGGTCCGCGCCCGTGGTCCACGCCGCCAGGCGCCCGCCCGCCAGCCAGGCGAGCAGGTTGCGAAGCTGCACCTGGCGCACGCGGTCGAGGACACGCGGGGTCTCGGCCAACCGATACGGCAACAGTCCGATCCGCCGGCCCCGCCGCTCGCCCGCGAGCACGCCCGCGGTCACGTGCTCGCCGTGCAGGCCATGGAAGTGGGTGACCGCCTTGAGGCCCGCACCTGCGGTCCGCCAGGCGCGGCGCACGTCCCTCACGGTGAGCGCCGCCGGCGCAAAACGTTGCGCGCCGCGGTTCACGGGATGCCGGGTGGGCCGCTCGTGCACGGCCTCGCCGTGCCCGAGCTTCCGGCCCAGGCGCACCCCCAGGCGCGAGGCGAGTCCGAGGGCGGCGAATCGCTCCACCGCGTCCGCGTCCAGGAGCACGTTGCCCTGGTCGAGCCAGGCCTGCGCTTCCTTGCGCGTCTCAGGCGCGGTCTCGGCCGAGAGGACCGCCACCGGACTGGGGCCGAAGGTCACCGGCATCCCAAGCCGCCACAGCACGGGCGCGACCTTGGACCCGTACGGGTCCACGCCCGACTGCTTGCGCAACAGGCCCACCGACTCGCTGAACCCGACCCGCACGCCCGCCGGACGGGCGCGGTCGGGGATCGCCTCGGCCACGCGCTCGTGCGCGGCGAGCGCCCGGCGCAGGGCCGGCACGCCCGGGTGGTCGGGGGCGACGCGCTCCTGGACCCAGTGGAAGGCGTAGATCGTGTGCGCGCGGAACCCGGCCACCACGTGCGCGCGCACCTTGGTGCCGAAGGCCACGCGCGGGCTCATGCCCCACGGGGTATGGGGGAACCAGTCCACCTCGCTCTGGACCTCGGTCCGGTCGGACAGAATGCTCTTCTGGTACACCGAGTCCGCAAGGCCGTGCAGGAACACGGTGCGGTCGTTGTCCCGGTACCATCCGAACCCGGCGCGGGCCACGGGCCGGTTCGCACCGGCGAAGGTCTGTACAAGCTCGCGCGCGTCGCGGCCGTCCACGCACGCGATGTTCGACGAGGTGAGCATCAGCCCCACCGTCACCCGCGGGTCCACGGCGTGCACGCTCTCGCGGATCAGGGCGGCGAGCTCCAGCAAGGTGTCGCGCTTGAACGTCATGTACGCGCGCTTGAGCCGGTTCGGGGCCGGGTCCTCGCACGCGGCGGCGATGCTCTCGAAGGTCTCGGTCCGGCCCGTGCGTTCGTTGAACGCGCGGATGTGCAAGTCGCAGAAGCAGAAGGTGTAGTCGCCGTGTGCCGCGTAGCGGAAATTGTCGTCCACCATGATCACCCCGGGCCCCGCACGGGCGAGCGCCCGGTAATAGGACCGCGCGTACGCGCGCAGCGCCTCGTCCAGGGGGCAAGGCCGGTTCGGGGCCTCGCGGCCGATCACGTCGCGCATGGGCTGCGTGTAGGGCACGGTGGACGGCGCGCCGAGGGGCTCGTACGGGAATCCGTGCACGAACCACCCCACGTTGAAGTCCACTCGAATGCCGCGGCGGGCCAGGTCCTCGACCACCGTGTACAAGAACGCCCCGCGCTCGTCGAGCGCCTCGGGCGGGGGAAAGGCTGCCTCCTCGCCGTACAGCTTGGGCACGAGCTGGATGCGCGTGATACCCAGCTTCGCACACCAGCCGGCCGTGCGCTTGCGGTCGGCCGCGGTCCTGCATCGATTCAGGAAAATACGCGGAATGAACTCGAGCTTCTTCATACTGTCTCCCCCGGGTCTTGTTCTTCCCCTTCAGGCGCAGCGGCCTCGGTGCGGTCCGCGCAACGGATCGTGCCCGCGGGGCACCTGAACTGCTCGATCCACAGCGCGTTGCGCGTCGCGCAGATCTCCCGCGCGCACTATCCTACACCCCAGGCAAGAACGCAAGGCCCTGGCCGGACCCGCGTCGCGGACCGCCCATGGCCCGCCTCCCGGGAAACCCGTTGACAGCGGCCGGCCGGGGTGGTGGCATCTGTGTCGCCGTAGTCCCTGGACAAGACGTGGACAGAGAGGAGCAACGCCGTACCGCTCCTGCACCGCGCGCCGCGCCCGAGGCAGCCGCCTCCCACGCAGGGCGGTGCGAGTCTGCCCTCTCTGAGAGATTTGCCGGCGCAGAAACTGGTCCACGAGAAGGCTCGACTGTTCACAACCCGTCGCAGGAGAGGAAGGCCCCATGGCCCGTCAATGCACGTTTGAGCAAAGCAGGCACGGACGCACGCGCGTGACGCGGGTCTCGCTCATGCGCGAGGGCGAGCGGATCAGCGGGTTGGAGATCTGGCACCTGCCCATGCGCATCGGGTCGTGCGAGGTGCACCTGGGCGGCATCGCCGACGTACAGACCCACCGGGCCCACCGCAAGCAGGGGCACGCCTCCGTGGTGATGCGCGAGAGCGTGGACTGGATGCAGGCGCACGGGGTCGACGTGAGCGTGCTCTTCGGCATTCCGGGCTTCTACTGGCGGTGGGGGTACGTCACCACGCTCCTTGCCGCCACCACCGCGCAGATCCCCACGCGCCAGGCCGAGCAGGTGCGGCGCACGGCACGGCCGCGGCGGTTTCGCGCCACGGACATGGACGACGCCCTGCGCGTGTACAACCGGGACAACGCCCGCAGGACCGGGACCATCGTGCGGCGCAAGTCCACCTGGACCCCGTGGCGCACGGGCATCGAGTATCGCGCGCCGAACGAGGTCTACCTGTATCCGGTCCGGGGCAGGGTCGGGGCGGTGGCGGGCTTCACGCTGCGCGCCGACAAGGTGGCGTGCGCGGAGCTCTCCATCGCGGACCCGGCCGCGTGCGGCGCCGTCCTGCGCCACGCCGCGGACCTGGCCGTGGCCCGGCGGGTGGAGACCGTCCTCTTCCACCTGCCCCCGGACCATGCGTTCGCGGACTATCTGCGCGAGCAGGGGTGCGACCTGCGCGTGCACGTGCCCCGCGTGGCCGGCGGCATGGCGCGGGTCATGAACCAACAGACCACGTTCCGGAAGATCGCGCCCGAGCTGTGTCGGCGGCTCGCCGAGTCGCGGTTCCACGCCTGGTCCGGCACGGTCGCAATCAGAACAGACCTCGGCACCACGCGGCTCGTCGTGAACAAGGGCGCGGTGCGCGTGGGCGAGAGCAAGGACCGCGCGGACGTGCGGCTGCGCGTCTCCCAGGAGCGGCTCACCCAGCTCCTGTTCGGGTTCCAGCCCGTCTCGTTTCTCCTGGCGCACACCGACACGCGGCTCACCGGCCGCGACGCGCGCGAGCTCCTGGGCGCCCTGTTCCCGCGCGGCGAGGCGTATATGTGGTGGCCCGACCGCTTTTAGATAGGCGGGGCCGGTTCGCGTCGTTGTACGCGAAATAGGTGGCGCCGTCCGGCTCGTCGAGGAGCGTGCAGTTCCCGCGCTTGTCGTACGAGTAGTACGCGTGGGTGTGCGCGGGCAACGCGTGCGCGTGCGTGAGGGCGTTGGCCGCGTCGTACTGGAAATAGGTCTCGGTCGCGCCCGCGCCCGAGGCATCGCGCTCGGTCAAGAGGTTGAGCCCGTTCTCGTCCCAGGTGTAATACGTAGTTTCTCCCCCATCTTCCATGGCGTACATCCGCATCCGCGCGTCGTGATGGCTAGTAGTCTGGCCCGCGCACGACCTCATAGCTCCTCCATTCAGCAACCTCGCCTGTATCGTCAATGGCTATCATGACGCCGTATGTCGTGAAGGATGCCTGGGCCCACCACCGGCCTTCGCTGCCGCGCCAGTACACTATTTGGGGATCTCCGGCACTGTAGTGGCCTCCCAGTGCGGAGTCGGACACGATACCGGTACTGACTAGCGAGTCCAACTCCTGTGGCACGACCCCGTACCTGTCGCGGTACATCCTGACGCCGAGGTATATTTGCTCGAGATTGCTAGCTGCCCTATTTCGCGACACTTGCGAGATACGCGGCGGACGCACGGTCCCGCAAAACGCAAAGAACAACCCGACCACAAGGAGTGCGCAGACCGTCACACTCAGTAGCGCCATCAGGAACGTGGACCAACGAAAGGGTGTCACCACTCTGCTACGCTCGGTAAAAGGTCGTCGAGGAAATGGGCGTCTCTCCACTTGTCCCCCGATTGACCGTCGTCGCTATCACCGTAGTGGGTGATCTCATGGACAATGTCGGCCACTTGGCGCTGCCGGTTTTGCTGGAAGTATTGAGGGATACAGATATGTAGGTTGGCCCAAGACCCCCACTTATCCCCTCTCGTGTAAGCCCTAACCTCTGGGTCGCAGTCATCCTCGAACTCTATCTCAATCCCGATATCGCATGTCCGGGGAATAGCAGTCGCGAGGATCTCAATGATTCCTTGTCTATTGCACAGTAGCTCCTGATCGTAAATGTTCTTGACTACGCTGCGACCAAACGTGAGGTTGCGCAGTGCGATGCGGATGATCGCACATGCCTTGCGAACGTTTTCGCGCACCGTGTCCCGCATGGTGCGGGTTGTAAGCTCGGGATCAATCATCTCCGTGACGCTATCCCGTCTTGCTCTGCGCCGCCTTTGACGGGCAATTTCATTCCTAAGATACTCTCTTGTCTCTCGCATGCGCTGCTCAATCGCACCAGCTGCCTTCTCCGTGGGGTCAAGGTATTTGCGCTCGCGCCAGAATTCGAAGTCACGCTCCCGCCAGTATTCCCAGGCAAAGTCCTCTAGCCACGACTCAACGTCCTGTAGCTCGCGCTGGAGGGATTCGATCGTTGTTTGGATCTCCTGGTCGTCCCACCCATCCCTATCTACGCTGATCGTGGGATGGCCGCGGCAGTAGCGGTAGCCGCCCGCGTGTCCGCGCAGGATGTCGCGCCCGGTGAAGCCCCCGAGGTACGCGTCGTACACGCGCCAGCGGGACATGGAGAAGCGCCCGCCCGACCCGGGCAGCACCAGCCAGTTCGTCTGGTAGCGCAGGCGGTTGCCGATGGCTTGCGTGGTCGCGTCCTCGGTTGTCACGATCGGGCGGCCGAAGGCGTCGTATTCGTAGATGGCGGCGATGTTGTCGTTCTCGTCCACGAGCTTGTGGACCGTGCCGCGATGGTCCTTGATCGGATACTGGTAGTGGGGCGTGCCGTTGTCGAGCTTGCGCACGGTCTGCGCGGTGCCGATGCCGTTGATGGGCGCGTAGCCGTGCGTGTATTCCGCGGTGACCGTGCCCGAAGCGTCGCGCTCGGTGAGCAAGTTGAGGCCATTGCTGTCCCA
>Ga0180432_10010739_pt1 | contig 10902 bp, 10 predicted proteins | sample SS_ome_10_FD_132414 | JGI IMG/M metagenome (GOLD analysis project Ga0180432, IMG submission 132414) | Hypersaline lake sediment archaeal communities from the Salton Sea, California, USA - SS_1_MS_2 metaG | ecosystem: Environmental > Aquatic > Non-marine Saline and Alkaline > Hypersaline >...
ATCGATCGAACTGGCCAGGCTGGGAAACGACGAGCTGGCCGAACTGGTATCCAAATATCCGGACAGGTTCGTTGCCGCCATCGGAAACCTGCCCATGAACGACCTGGATGCCGCCATGGACGAGCTGGACAGGATCATAAAGGAGTTGAAATTCAAGGGGATCCAGATCAGCACCGATATAAACGGCAAGCCGCTCGATCTGCCCGAATTCATGCCTTTTTACCAGAAGATGGAAAGCTATGACCTGCCCATATTTCTTCACCCGGTAAGGGCGCCGGCAGTTGCCGATTTCGCAACCGAGGATGCATCCAAATACGGCATAAACCAGGTTATAGGCTGGCCCTATGACACCTCAGCTACTATGATCCGCCTGGTAGTCGGCCAGGTCCTGGAGAAATATCCCAAATTGAAGCTGGTCACTCACCACTGCGGCGCTATGATCCCGTTCTTCTACAAGAGAGTTATCAATTTCTTCAGCAACCCTTCCAGAGAAGCCGTAGTCAGCCGGCTTTCTTTACCTCTGATCGATTATTTCAAGAAATTCTACGCCGATACGGCACTTACCGGCTGCACCTCAGGTCTCATGTGCGGCTATGCCTTTTTCGGCGCCGACCATATAGTTTTCGGGACCGATATGCCGCTGGGCAGCTTCGGAGATACTTCAACGCTTGATGAGATAGTCAAATCGGTAGAACAAATGGAAATTAGCGATGCTGATAGGCAGAAGATATTCAGCGGCAACGCCGTAAAACTGCTTAAGCTCAACCTGTAGTGTGTGCAAACGAATCTGCAACATAGTTACTATAGAAAAGCAAAGGAGGAATTGCCATGCCTGACTGGAATCTGGTGCGTATCAGAGTGAAATCGATGAAGGTTCCCTGCGAATGCGGGCACAAGGTCGGTGACGAGTGGATCGTCGGCCGCAGAGCGCCGGAGGGACTATGTATAGGGGCGCTGGAAAATCTCCTGCCCTATATAAGAACACTGGCTTTCAACGGGACATTCCCCTGGGCAACCGATGATCTCGATGTGGGAACATTCTCCTGCCCCGGCCCCGATAATCCGGTGCTTTACGAAGTGAAACGGCTTCCCGATCTTGCCGAGCCGCCGCTGGCATAAATCACAGGACCTGGAACCAACATTAACAGACGCCACTGTCAATCAAACAGGGTTCTCAGGAGGCGGTTTCTTCTCCGGCTATTTGCACTTCCTGCTTTCCTTTTGAGAAATAGTCCGGCAGGAAATCTGCTGCGGCTATTCGAATTCTTCCCGTGATAGAGCTATGAATATAGTCGATAGTATTCCAAATATCACCAAGCCGAAAATGGCGACTATCGAGCCGGCCAGAGCCAGACCCCACTTTCTTCTTTTAAACGCGTATATACTGCCCAGCAAAGGTAATATACCCAGTACAGCCAGAAACACCAGACTTACCAGCCAGACCGTCACCGTCAATCCGGCTTCCACCGGACCGAAGCTGGGAATATAGCCCCAGTCGGCAGGACTGCTGGCTACAGCAACAGCAACGATACCTATAATAATCAGCGCCAGCAAGCCCAGCAAATAGCTTACGCTGGTAATCAGGTTAAGTATGCCGGCAACTACGGGTTTCCATGTATTTTGCATCGTCTACCTCCTTCAATGAGAACTACCACAGCAGTTCTAGGGCGGGTCCATCCGTATCTCGACGGCATTTCCCGGATTGCGCCCCCATTTAATGACCAGCGGATGAGGCGGCCCGAATAATCCGGCCTGGTGATCGCCGGAATCTCCGTAGGGATAATTAAGCCCCTTCTGGTGCCTGACATCGTAGAATATCAGGCAGTAAAACACGGCCATGGCCGGCCCCTGGTTATCCGCAGCTACATAATATGTCGTTAATCCGTTCTCCTGAAAATACTCGGTCACATCGAAGGTCAGTTCCTGCACAGGCACTCCGGCACCGCCTGAAACGGTAACTTCCTGTAACAGCATGCCGGGGTCGGTGAGATCGCCGTAAGTCTGAGGCCCGCCGGGATTGCCGACAAAGGCCTCACGTCCCCTGTCATCGTACTGCGCCGTGCCGCTGACCTGCGGACTGGTGGAGATATAGAACCTTATGGTCGCCGTCTCGCTTTTATCCGCCCATTCGGCCTTGGTATTTATCCTCACCGTCGCTCCGGTGATATCGTTTTCCGGAGGTTCAGGCCCAAGGCTACTGGTGCCGACCCAGATTTTGATACTGAGATTATCGATCTCCTCGGGGTGCTCGATAGGATCGTAAGACTCGTTGGGCTCCGGGGACTGGTCTACTATAAGCCCGTCAAGATTCCTGGCCGCATGTTCCGTTATATATTTTGAATCGGTGAGAAACCAGGAATGTTTATCGAGGGGAACGCCGGTAAATCCGTTGGCATCCAGCGCTTCCCTCGCCTCCTCCTCGTTCATTCCGTAAAGATCAGGCACATAAATAAACTGCGATGACCGCCCGGTAAGCCTCTCTGAAACAGCTATAAGCACATCCTTTTCGTCGATCAGCAGGCTCCCCAGTACCGCCGTAGCTGCCGTTTTCACCACAAAACCCAGGGTTAAGGCAAATAAAGCGTTCACCCGGGGTACCAGTCTAAATCCGGCAACCCCTCCCTCTTTAACATGAGCATAAAGCACCTCGGGGAACGGGGACTCATGGACTGAAATATTACTGTGACCGATATCGCCGACCTCTTCGGGGAAAAGGAAAATAACGGTATTTACCTGCGGATATTCATCCCTGAGAAAGCCGCCCAGCTCGGCATATGGCATGCTGGCTGCTTCCAGAATCGCAGTGGGATCGATAGGAATCTTAACCGGCTGGCCTATCGACCAGTTACTATCGCCTGCGGGAGACAGGGGCACGGTAACCACCCTGGCATCCTCCTTATCGGGGCTGAGAAACTTTATCTCCGGCAGATATTTGCCCGTTTTATCTAAGGAGTATACCATCCTGACACCCTGCTGCTCGCCCACCGAGACCTCTACATCGGACAAAGAGCGGTCCGGATAGGTCTTATCGACGGCGATAACCGAGATAGACTGACCCTTTACTTTGATATCAGCTGTACCTTCGCTGTCGGTCACCCCCTCCACCGCAGACTGAGGCGGTCCGCCCGGCGAAGCTATGCCGTCACAGCCTGCCGCCGCTAACAGCAGGGCGAGTACGGACAGCACCATTACCGGTATATATGACTTGGAAATTTTCACATCAATCCCCCGAACAGAATTAACCGCATACAGGTACTGATTATACAACAGTCTGAATTAGATGCAACCCCTGCCAGAACGTAGGGGCGGGTGCTTCAGACCCGCCCGGTCAATATAAGGCGATGGTCACGGGCGCACCTGAAGGAACGCCCCTGCATTGATAATATCGGCCATCGCCTAGATTATGAACGGGATAAACATCTTCGTCTTTCGCATATAGGACAGGTATTCTTCGCCGAACTTCCGCACATCATCCTTCTCTTCAACCCTGGCTATGGCGACCGACAGTATACATGCTATCAGGGTCAGAGCAATGGATAGAGGAGATATATCCTTGAGGAATACCCCCACTGCCAGCAAAATCAACGACCCGTATAAAGGATGGCGTATGTAACGGTAGATTCCGCTGGTAACCAGCACCCGGGTATCATCGATTACATGCTCGGATTCGCCAAGCTTTCTCAGTATATTAAAGCCGGATGATACCGTCACGATAGAGGCAATCAGTATTATCCAGGAGATTATTTGAGCGATGGAAAACGGATCGCGGAACCAGTAGTCCACATTTACCAGAATCAGTGCCAGTATCGATTCAAAAGTGAAGAACCTTATCAGTCCATACGAGCGCAACCTGCCGGCCGAATAAAAAGAGATAAATACAACGCCCGCAGTACCGACGGCAAAAACAACCAGTTTAATTATCAATATCGTCATTTACTCATCCGGACCGGATACAGATAATGATTATACATCAGATGAAGCTATATGCAACCCCGCGTAGCGAATACAAAAAAACGTAGGGGCGGGTGCTTCAGACCCGCCCGGTCAATATAAGGCGATGGTCACGGGCGCACCTGAAGGAACGCCCCTACGAGGTACACCCTGCAAGGAGACTCGACAGCGATTTCCCCAGAAGACATTGACGGCATCCCGAATGCTCAATTATAATAGCTGGAATTTTAGCTCGCACCACCAAATTTGCCATATAAAACGAATAAAATCGGGAGGTTTCATGTCAAGAATAGCTATTGTTACCGACAGCGTTGCCTGTATCTCGGAAGAGATGAAGAGAAAGCACGATATCCGCGTGGCACCGGTACAGATCGTATGGGACAGGGTCGAATACCGCGATGGAATAGATTTAACCACGACGGAATTCTACAGGCGGTTGCGTACTTCAAAAACCCTGCCCACTACTGCCAGCGGTATGCCCGGGGAATATACTCAGATATTTGAAGACCTGAAAAAGGAAAAGGTGGACGGAATAGTGGTGGTAGCGCTTACCGGCGCCCTCGGCGCTTCCTATAAATCGGCGCTGACGGCCAGAGACAGTATGAGCGATGCCCCTCCCATGGAGATAATCGATACCAACACCGCCATGATGGCCCAGGGATTTGCAGTAATGGCAGCGGTAAAGGCGGCGGAGGCAGGCGCCGGCCTGGCGGATATAGCCAGAGCCGCAAAGGATACGGCAGCCAAGACCCATATATTCTGGGCCATGGATACGCTGGAGTACCTGAGAAAGGGCGGCCGGGTCAGCCTGCCGCAGGCGGTACTCGCCTCATGGCTGCAGGTGAAACCGATTACGGGCATAGATGTAGAAACCGGCAAGGTGGAACCGATGGCAAGGGTACGCACCAGGGGAAAGGTAATTGCTAAGCTGATCGAGATGATGGACGAAAGAGCAAAGGATGCCGGCCCTCTCCACGTGGCTATCATGCACGGTGACGTCGCCGAAGAAGCCGAAAAACTGCAGAAGATAGTTGCCGATAGGTATAAACCTGCCGAGCTGATGCTGAGTGAGATAACGCCGGTGATCGGCACCCATACCGGCCCCGGCACGCTGGGACTGGCCTTTTATAACGAGTAACCGCAGGGGCGGGTGATTTAGACCCGCCCGGTGAATATATGGCGATATCGTAACAATGGCAATCGCCACCTCAGCGCCCGGCGCACAGGCTATGATCGCATTGTAAAGGCGGGATTTCCGGCCGCAATCGGACCGGATTTTAGCTCAAGACTTCGGCCTGGTATGCCTGAACGCCGGGAAGCCGGTGATATCGTTCCCCAGTATCAGGGTATGGATATCGTCCGTCCCCTGGTAGGTGTAGACGGACTCCACGTTCATCATATGCCGTATCGGCGAGAAGTCCAGCGATACCCCGTTGGCCCCCAGAATCTCGCGCGCCGTCGCCGCGCACATGCGGGCAACCGAGATATTATTCTTCTTGGTCAGTGAGATCTGAGTATACCTGGCCTTCCCCTCATCCATGAGCCTTCCCAGCCGGTAGGCCAGCAGTTGCCCCTTGGTGATCTCTATCAGCATATTTACCAGCTTCTCCTGCACCAGTTGATACGATGCAATGGGAGCGCCGAACTGCTCTCTCTCCCCGGCATAATCCAGCGCCGTCTGGTAGCAGTCCATGGCTACGCCGATCGAGCCCCAGCAAATGGCATATCGGGCCTGGTCCAGGCAGCTCAGGGCAGGGCTGACGCCCCTGGCGCCGGGCAGCATATTCTCCGCCGTAACCCGGCAGTCGGTAAAAGCCAGCTCGCCGACGTCTCCGGCGCGCATGGAGCCTTTGCGCTTCAAAAAGCTCTGGCTGAATCCGGGTGTGCCCGCCTCTATAATGAACGCCCTTATCCCTTCATCGGTCTGCGCCCAGGCGATGGCGAAATCAGCATTCGCTGCGCTGCTTATCCACTGCTTGGCGCCGTTGATGACCCAGCCTCCGGAATCCTTTCTGGCAACGGTCTCCATCGAGGCCACGTCCGAGCCCCGGTTCGGCTCGGTCAGACCGAAACATCCGGCCTTCTCTCCTCCGGCAATCAGGGGCAGCCATTTCTGCTTCTGCTCCTCGGCTCCGTACTGCCATATCGGGTACATTATCAGTCCCGTCTGAACTCTGATAGCGCCGCCTATGGCGCTGTCCACCCGCTCCCCCTCCTGGGATATCAGCCCGTATGAGGTATAGTTCGTCCCGGCGCCGCCGTACTCCTGCGGGATAACGGGGCCGAACATGCCCATCTCCCCCATCTTGCGGGCTAATGCGCTGGTATCCACGGGCTTCTCCTGGTGAAAGGCCTCAGCAACCAGCGGCTCCACCTCTTTCTCGAAGAACTCCCTGGCCGAGTTCCTGGTCATCTTCTCCTCTTCGGAGAGCAGCTCGTCGATATTGAAATAGTCCAAACCCCTGAATTTCATCTCATAACCTCCTTAATCACGCAGCCCAAACTAAAAAAGCAGTATATTTATCCGGGCACTCAAGCCACTTTCGCAGCAAATCACCCCGTAAACTACTGGTAAATAAGGACTGCTAATGATTATACAACAGGCAAAGAGAGATGCAACCCTCTTCGTAACGGAAACGGCAAACCGAAAGTATAAGATAACAGTATTAGTTAAAGAGTACCCCCACCACATCGCCCTCCCGGACCTCGTAGGTTTTACCCTCGATACGCTGCTTACCGGCCTTGATTACGGCAGTCTCGCTGCCCAGCTCCAGCAGGTCGTCACAGCTCATCACTTCCATTTTTATGAATCCCTTTTCCATATCGGTATGTATCTTACCTGCGGCCACGGGGGCCTTGTCACCGCAGCAGCAAGTCCAGGCGCGGACCTCGTCCTCCCCGACCGTGAAGAAGCTTATCAGCCCCAGCTTCCTGTAGGCTGCTCCCAGCAAACGCGACATGGATGACTCCTTTAAACCCAGCTCGTCCAGGAACTCCTGCCGGTCTGCCGGGTCCAGTTGGGAGATATCGGCTTCATCCCGGCCGTAAACGGTGACAACTTCGGATCCCTCGGCAGCGGCAAAAGCCTCCATCTCCTTCAGACAGCCGTTACCGGCATCTCGGGGAGAGCCGATGTTGGCGATATACAGTACCGGCTTCAGAGAGACCAGGTTACACTCGCGGATGCTGTCCATCTCCCGGTCATTCAATTCCTGCCGCCGGGCCGGCATACCCTCCTCCAGTCCTTTTTTAACCTTTTCGCAGTCTTCCACCATGCGGATGGTGTCCTCATCGCCCGACCGCACCTTCTTGGCCAGGCGGTCGATCTTGTTTTGCAACGTCTGGCTGTCGGCCACCATCATCTCCAGGTCGATCGTTTCCACGTCACGCACCGGGTCTATAGTATCATCAGGTGATGAGAAACCGTCAGGATTAAAGCACCGCACCACGTGAATCAGAGCATCGGCATCATGTATATTCCGGAGCAGCCTGCTGCTGCGCCCGGGTTTATCCGCAGCGCCCGCCTTAAGGCCGGGGATATCCACCACTCTCATGGTAGCAGCCACCACTCTGGCAGGATTAAATATCCCGGCCAGCGCCTCCAGCCGCTTATCGGGCACGGTAACGACGGCGTTATGCATCTCCGAGCCGTCGAAGCTGGCCGCTCCGGCGGCGGTCACCGCATTATAAATAGTTGTCTTGCCGCAGGCGGTAAGTCCCACCAAACCGCAGTTTAAACTCATCGATTATTCCTCTCATCGATCATACTTATGATCCGGTTATTCAAAAGCCCGCCATATTCGAGCGCATCACCGGACACCTGAACTCAATCAGGCATACGTTTATAAGGCTCAATATCACGGGGCGCTATAATTATAGCAGATATAACGGATTACCCCTAAAAAAGCTGCCTGCCCGGCGTCAGGCCGGTCTGCCCTGCCCCCCGCTGGAAATCCCTCTCATCCATTTTCCCCCGTACTTCGTTTTCTTTAAGGGCACGGGAACTCTGTAGTACAATTACAGGAATTCATCGATTGGAGATAAAAACATAATGCTTAAACCCCACAGCGAGGTCATTGCCGCTCAAACAGGAGTCACCCCCGGGCAGGTGGAGGCCGTCCGTTCCCTGCTCGACGACGGAGCCACCATTCCCTTCATTGCGCGCTACCGCAAGGAGAAGACGGGATCGCTGGACGAAGTGGTGCTCGTCGAAATACGGGATGAACTGTCACGTCTGGCAGCACTGGACAGCCGCCGTCAGGCGATACTGGAATCCCTTGAAGAGCAGGGCGTGCTCACCGACGAGCTGCGCAGTGCCGTCGAAGCTGCCGAGACCATGACCGCGCTGGAGGATATTTACCTTCCCTACCGTCCCAAGCGGCGCACCCGCGCCACCGTGGCCAGGGAAAAAGGCCTGGAGCCTCTGGCCGTACTGATAATGGCGCAGGAGATCGCCGATCCGGCTCAGGAAGCTCTCGCCTTCGTCGACCCGGAAAAAGGCGTCGACTCGGCGGAGGAGGCCCTTGCCGGAGCGCGCGACATCATTGCCGAGTGGGTCAATGAAGACGCTCAGGCCAGGTATTTCATACGCCGGCTCTTTTATCAGGAAGGCGTCATTCAGTCGAGCGTGATTAAAGATAAAGAATTCGAAGGCATCAAATATGAAACCTATTTCGACCGGCAGGAGCCTGTTGCCCGTGTGGCCAGCCACCGTTTGCTGGCCATGCTGCGCGGCGAGAAAGACGGCTTCCTCAAGCTCAAGATAAGGCCGTCTCAGGACAAGGCGCTGTCATCGCTGCACCGGCGTTTCATTAAGGGCAGCGGCGCCGCCCCGGAGCAGGTTGTCATGGCTGTTGAGGACAGCTATCAGAGATTGCTGGCACCCTCCATCGAGACCGATATCCGGCAGCAGGCCAAAGAGCGCGCCGACAGCGAGGCGCTCCGTGTCTTTGCCCGCAACCTGCGTGAAACGCTCATGGCTCCGCCCATGGGGCCGCGGGCGGTACTGGCCGTCGACCCCGGCTACCGGACCGGCTGCAAGGTGGTCTGCCTGGATCCCCGGGGCAAGCTCCAGGCCGATGCCGTTATCTACGTGGGACAGTCGGAAGCAAGGAGCAAGGAAGCCGGCCGGACCATATTAGACCTGGTTCAAAAATTCAACATCGAAGCTATTGCCATCGGCAACGGCACCGCCGGCCGTGAGACCGAAGAGTTCATCCGCGGGCTGGGCCTGCCGGAGGAAATGCCGGTGGTCATGGTCAATGAAAGCGGCGCATCGGTCTATTCCGCATCCGCCGTTGCCCGTGAAGAGTTCCCCGACCGGGATATCACCGTGCGCGGTGCCGTATCCATCGGGCGGCGGCTGGTGGACCCGCTGGCGGAGCTGGTAAAGATCGATCCCAAGTCCATCGGGGTGGGGCAATACCAGCATGATGTCGATCAGAACAGGCTCAAAAGCAATCTCGACGAGACCGTAATGAGCTGCGTCAACGAGGTCGGCGTCAAGGTAAATACCGCCAGCCGGCAGCTTTTGACCTATGTTTCCGGCCTCGGTCCCGTCCTGGCCAAAAACGTTATCGCCTACCGGGATGAGAACGGCCCCTTCCGCAGCCGGGAAGAGCTCAAGAAAGTACCCCGTCTCGGAGATAAGGCATTCGAGCTTGCCGCCGGGTTCCTCCGTATCGATAATGCTGACAATCCCCTCGATTCCAGCGCCGTGCACCCGGAGAGCTATCATATCGTAAACCGCATGGCTGAGGATATGGGCTCCAGTATCGCCGACCTCATAAGCCGCCGGGACCTGCGCCGCAAGATAGACCTTCAGCATTACACCGTCGAAGGGTACGGGCTGCCTACATTACAGGATATTTTGGAGGAGCTGGCACGGCCGGGGCGCGATCCACGTGAGCAGTTCGAGGCGGTCGCCTTCTCCGCAGACGTCAGGACCATCGATAAGCTCACGCCGGGAATGAAGATGGCCGGCATAGTGACCAACGTCACCAACTTCGGAGCTTTCGTCGATATCGGCGTGCACCAGGACGGGCTGGTGCATATCAGCCAGCTGTCGGATAAATTCGTCAAAAACCCTGCCGATGTGGTTAAAGTAAATCAGAAAGTTACCGTTACCGTGCTCGCAGTCGAGCCGGAGCGTAAACGCATCTCTCTGTCTATGCGGTCCGATACGCCTCCGCCGGAAGAGCCCGGGGATCTCGAAGCAGAGGCCAGATAATAAGAATCATGGATGACTGGTATTTGTACCTGGTGAGATGCCAGGATGGAAGCCTGTATACCGGAATAACCACCGATGTTTCCCGCCGCTTTGCGGAGCATCAGGGAAGCGGTGATGCCGGGGCCAAATACCTTCGGGGCCGGGGGCCGCTGGCGCTGGTCTTTCAAAAGAAACTGGGCAGCAGAAGCCTGGCACTTGCTGTGGAAAGCAAGGTTAAAAAGCTGCCGAAGACAAGAAAAGAAGAGCTTGTAACGGCCGGGAAACACATCGACGCCATAATAGAACAGGTCGAGCCGTAATTTAACGTTTCGATCTTCCGGCACACTTCAGGGCTGGTTCTTCCTGATCGGCTTCAGCAGATACTCCAGTCCGTTAAGCTTGATCTCATAAAGTGTGGACAGCAGAATGCCCAGCTTCCCCGGAGGAAAACCTTTCCGGTTAAACCATTCCAGATAAGACACCGGCAGATCGCAGAGGACGCGGTCCTTATACTTGCCGAAAGGCATCCGCACCCGCACCAGCTCGACCAGCACCTCAGGATCGAAAGGGGCAGCACCCTTACTTTGCTCCATTCTTACTTAAATTTCCCCGGACCGCATTCTAACCCGGCAACAGCCCTGTTTATCAGTAAAATAAGACCATCGATAAAGTTTAAAGCCGGGTACGGCTAAAGATTATACAACAGAGGAAGCTACATGCAATAATCTGAAACGAAAATGGCA
>Ga0180432_10010740_pt1 | contig 10901 bp, 8 predicted proteins | sample SS_ome_10_FD_132414 | JGI IMG/M metagenome (GOLD analysis project Ga0180432, IMG submission 132414) | Hypersaline lake sediment archaeal communities from the Salton Sea, California, USA - SS_1_MS_2 metaG | ecosystem: Environmental > Aquatic > Non-marine Saline and Alkaline > Hypersaline >...
ATAATCTGCCCGTCCTCGTCCCCGTCACTCTTCACCCACGCCGCCAGGGTGACGCTCGCCCCAATATCCAGCGTCTTGCTTGGCCCAATGAGCACGTAGTCCCCTTGCCCGTCAAACCGCAAAGCATAACCCGTCTCGTCACCGGGACGGTCACTTGGTACCCACGCTGGCCCCTTGGTCTCGCCCTTCGCTTCTTCAGCCTCCATCGCCCCGTCCGCATCAGCCTCGTAGGCCAGCAACATAGTGACCAGATCAACGCGCCCATCGCGAGCGGCGAAGTGTAAGGCCGTGACCCCGTCTTCGGATCGCAGGTCAGGGTCCCCGCCATACTTCAGCAGCAGCTCCGCCGTTCCGTCATGCCCGCCCCGGACCGCCAGGTAAAGGGCCGTACGCCCCCGCGCGTCTTTTTCGTTTACCTCGGCTTTGTACTCCAACAGCATCCCCATAATTCTCCGATGGCCCTTCCTCGCTGCCAGATGAAGAGGCCCCAGTCCCTCATCCGCCCCCAAGTTCGGATTGGCCCCGTGTTTCAGCAACAGGCCTGCCGTCCCCTCATGCCCCCCCGAAACCGCCAGCCACAGCGGCGTGCGTCCTTTCTCGCCGCGCGGATTGGCGCTGGCCCCATGTTTCAGCAGCGTCTCCACAACGCCGATGTGCCCCTGAGCTGCGGCCAGGTGCAGGGGCCACGACGCCTGGTCAATCGACTGGGGCCTCGCTGGAGTTCTCGGTCTCGCTGCCGCTCGCCGGCCTGTGCCGGGTCTCCTGGCCGCCGCCGAACGCGACGCTTGATGCGCCAACACCGCCGCCGCCAGACCCAACGTCACCAGCAACACACCTGCTGAGCCCATGGCCCACCTCAATGCCTTCCGCTCCATGACTGCTCTCCTTGAAAAGGCGTACCCGACCAACGGTCCCGTTTACCTTTCAGACGCTCGAAGTGGCCCAGGGTTTCAGGAAAAAAACGCCGTGGGCCCCTCTATTTGGCCAAAAAGACCATGTTGTCGGTCCCAAGCCCTGCCCAGGGGGTCATTTCTGTGGGTTTTTTTAGCTATGTAAGTATTTGTAAATAAACACTTTAAATACAAAATGGTCCGTGCGCTCCTGTTTTTTTCTCTTTTCTGAGACAGTACGCCCTTTCCTGGCCACTAGTAGAGTGACGAGAACGATTGGGCCGAAAAGACAATAAGGCCCCTAACCAAGCGCCTCGCGCCCAATAGATGTTGGGAGATCCTCGAAGGTCCAGAACAGAGCCTTTGAGGGGCCCTCAAAGCCGTTGGGCGTTTTTTTTGCGCAAAAACACCCTGCCCGCCTCAATACCAGCCCTCTCACCCCTCCAACCTTCACCCTTTTTTCGCCCGCCCAACTCGAAACTCTGGGCCCACCTGTCTATAATCGTTACATAACGGCAACTGTTCAGCCCAGATTCTCTGACAAGACGCTAAACCCTCGGCAAAGGTGGTGTACCATGAACCAGGCCGAATTTCTCGCAAAGCTCGCGCAGATCATCGACGACGCCCAAGCCGCCGTCCTCGCCACCGTCGACGACCAGGGCCACCCCTGCCTCCGCTGGATGACGCCTACCCTTCTTCACGGTCGGCACGGTGCACTCTTCGCGCTCACCATCCCCGGCTCCCGCAAAACCCGCCACCTGCAGTGGCACCCTGAGGTCCAATGGCTCCTCCAGACCCGCAGCCTCAGCGAAATCGTCTCTATCCACGCCACCGCCGCCGTCATCGATAACCCAGCCCTTCGCACCGAGGTCTTCGAATCGCTCGGCCCCCGACTCACCACCTTCTGGCGCGTCAACCCCGACCGCTCCGACTTCGTCGTCCTCGAATCCCGCTTCCAAAACGCCACCTACTTCCGCCCCATGGCCCCCCAACGCCTCACCATTTCCTTCGCCTGACTTGGGAGCTGCCCCATGAGCGACCACGACATCCAACAATACCCCAAAGACTTCCTCGAACACCTCCTCCAGCAGATGCTACTCATTCGCCGCTTCGAAGAACGCTGCGCACGCGCCTACGGCCTGCGAAAAATCGCCGGCTTCTGCCACCTCTACATCGGCCAGGAAGCCGTCGCCGTCGGCGCCATCGGCAACCTCGACCTCAACCACGACTACGTCCTCACCGCCTACCGCGACCACGGCCACGCCCTCGCCGTCGGCATGCATCCCAACGCCGTCATGGCCGAACTCTTCGCCAAAGACACCGGCTCCTCACGCGCCAAGGGCGGCTCCATGCACCTCTTCGACGCAGCCAGAAACTTCCTCGGCGGCAACGGCATCGTCGGGGCACACCTGCCCGTCGCCACCGGCGTCGCCCTCAAAATCGCCTACCTCCAACAATCCGGCGTCGTCCTCTGCTTCTTCGGTGACGGCGCTATCCACCAGGGCTCCTTCCACGAAAGCCTCAACCTTGCCCGAATCTGGAACTTACCCATCGTCTACATCTGCGAAAACAACCACTACGGCATGGGCACCGACTTCCGACGCGTCTCCGCCCAGACCAACTTCGCCTCCCTCGCCGCCTCCTACAACATGCCAGGCCAACAGGTCGACGGCATGGACGTCCTCGCCGTCCACGAATCCGTCAAACAAGCCGTACTCCACGCTCGAAACGAAAAAATCCCCTCCCTCATCGAAGCACAAACCTACCGCTACATGGGCCACTCCATGAGCGACCCCGGCACCTACCGCACCCGCGACGAACTCGACCAATACCGCCGACAAGACCCCATCGTCCTCTTCCAGGAACAACTCCTCAACGCGAATGTGCTCACCGATGACGACTTCCAAACCCTCGACACCCGCTGCAAAGAAGGCGTCGAACAGGCCGTCCAATTTGCCCAGCAAAGTGACCAACCGCCCCTCGAAGCCCTTTACGACGACGTCCTTGCCTGAAGGAGTCCTCAATTATGCCCGTCACCACCTACCGCGACGCCATTGGCCAGGCCCTCGACGAGGAAATGACCCGCGACGACCGCGTGCTCCTCCTCGGCGAAGAAGTCGGCCAATACAACGGTGCCTACAAAGTCTCCCGAGGTCTCCTCGACAAGTTCGGCCCCCAACGTGTCATCGACACGCCCATCTCCGAAGAAGGCTTCACCGGCGTCGGCATCGGTGCCGCCCTGGCGGGCCTCCGCCCCGTCGTCGAGTGGATGACCTTCAACTTCGCCTTCCAGGCCTTCGACCAGATCATCAACAACGCCGCAAAAATGCGCTACATGTCCGGCGGCCAGGTCGCCGTCCCCGCTGTCTTTCGTGGCCCCAACGGCCCCGCCGAAGCCCTCAGCTCCCAGCACTCCCAGGCCGCCGCCGCCTTCTACGCCCACGTCCCGGGCCTCAAGGTAATCGCCCCCGCCACCCCTGCCGACGCCAAAGGCCTCCTCAAAACCGCCATCCGCGACGACAACCCCGTCATCTGCCTCGAAGGCGAACTCATGTACAACCTCCGCGGTGACATCCCCGACGAAGAGCACCTCGTCCCCATTGGCCTCGCCGACATCAAACGTCCCGGTGCCGATCTCTCCATCATCACCTTCGGCCGACCTCTCCACACCGCCCTTGCCGCCGCCGCCGAACTCGAACAAACGGGCATCGACGCCGAAGTGCTCGACCTCCGCTCGCTACGCCCTCTCGACGAAAACGCCCTCATCCAATCCGTCCGCAAGACGCACCGCTGTGTCGTCGTCGACGAATCCTGGCCCGTCGCCAGCGTCGGCGCCTACGTCGCCCACCTCCTCAGCAACCGCTGCTTCGACCGCCTCGACGCCCCCGTCGAACTCGTCGCGGGCGCCGACGTCCCCATGCCCTACAACCGTCGCCTCGAATTAACCGCCCAGCCCACCGTCGAAAAAATCATCGATGCTACTCGACGCGTGCTGTACCTCCAGTAACCATATTGCTGCTCTGCACCCTGCTGCAACGAAAAGGAAAACCGCCATGGCTGAAAAACTGCTCATGCTCGCACTCTCGCCCACCATGGAAGAAGGGGCCATTACCAATTGGCTCAAGAAAGAAGGCGACCCCATCAACCCCGGCGACACCGTCTGTGAGGTCGAAACAGATAAAGCCGTCATGGAATATCAAGCCACCGACGCCGCTACCCTGCTCAAGATCCTCAAACCCCCAGGACAGTCCGCCCGCGTCGGCGAACCCATCGCCATCACGGGCCAACCCGGAGAAGACATCGCCAGCCTCTTCGCCCAACAAGCCCCCGCCCAGACATCTCCAGCAGAACAAACTCAGCAGACTCCCGCACCCCCTCAACAACCCCAACCGCCTGTGATGCCCCAACCGGCCTCCACGTCTCCACCCCAACAACCGCCTGTCGCTGCCCAGCCCCCGCAAACAGAACCATCCCCCGTAGGCCCACCCAAAAAACTACCCGGAGTCCCCCCTGACCGTTTGGCCCACCGCCGCCTTGAACCCGTAGGCCCACCCAAAAAACTACCCGGAGTCCCCAGCGACATGCTCGCTGTCAAAGAACCTCCCGACGCCCTCCCCTCGCCACTGCCTGCTCCCGCCACCACCAAACCCACAGCACCCTCCCCCCACCGCGCCAGCCCCCTCGCCCGCCGCCTCGCCCAAAAACACCACCTCGACCTCGCTACCGTCCAAGGCTCCGGCCCCAACGGTCGCATCGTCGAAAAAGACGTCCAAGACACCCTCGCCCAACACCCCGCCCCGCCTGCCGTCCTCCAACCTTCCGGTGCCACCCCACCTGCTCCCGTCCCCCTCACCGAGCAATCCCTACCCGTCTCGCCCAAACGAAAGCTCATCGCCCAACGCCTCGCCCAGTCCAAATTCACTGCCCCCCACTACTACCTCCGCCTCACCGCCCTCGTCGACCGCCTCCTCGAGGAGCGTAAACGCCACAACGCCGCCGACGACGAAAAACTCTCCTTTAACGCCTACCTCATCAAGCTCACTGCCCACACCCTCACGCGCCACCCCTTCCTCAACGCCTCCTGGCATGACGACACCATCCGCCGGCACGCCCGCGTCGACATCGCCCTCGCCGTTGCCCAGGACGAAGGCCTCATCACCCCCGTCGTCCGCAACGCCCACACCAAAGACGTCATCCAGATCGACCGCGAACTCAAACAACTCATCCAAAAAGCCCAACAAGGTGCTCTGTCACCTGACGAATACGCCAACAGCACCTTCACCATCACCAACCTCGGCTCCTACGGCATCGAAGAATTCACCGCCATCATCAACCCCCCCAACGTCGCCATCCTCGCCGTCGGCCAAATCCTCCGCCAACACATCCTCGACGAAAACGACAACCCCCACCCCCACGCTGCTCTTCGACTCACCCTCTCCTGCGACCACCGCCTCGTCGACGGCGTCCTCGGCGCCCGCTTCCTCACCGACCTCAAAAACACACTGGAAAACCCCCTCCAAATACTCTACTAATCCCCCCTCAACCACCCCCCTGCAGCATCGTCTGCACCGTCCCCAGCACCACCACCCCTGCCGCCACCCCCGCCAGGCTCAACAAATACCCCACCAAAAACAACACGCTCACCCACCACGCCGGCGGCCGCAACTGCACTCGCTCCCAGATATCCAACGTCAACTGCGCCAGCGTTGCCACCTTCGCCTTATCACCGCCCGACTGCTCCTGCAATCGCGGCAAAATCGCCCCTACCGCCCACACCGGCACTTCGTCCTCTGCCTCCAGCGTTTCCGTCGTTTCACGCGTTGCCTTCCAAGGTGCCCTCTGCCCAAACGGCGGCCCCCCTGCCGCGCCGCTCCAACCTCGCGCTCGCGCCGCCTGCTGCCAGCGTCGTCGCAAATCCCCCGCCAGCCGGGCCTGGCCGTAGGCCATAATCGCCAGCACCGCCGTCAACCCTCCGAACGCCGCCAGAATCCACGCCCGCCTCAGCAAAAACGCCCCCACAAAGATCGCCAGCCCCCCCACTACCCGAAACCCCAGCTCCACCGTCGCGTGACGCGAAAACAACACCTCGCGCAACAATTGCCCCCCGTCCAGCGGAAACACTGGCAACAGGTTCAGCCCGTTCACGATTACAAACATCATGCCCATCTCCAGCAACAGCTTGCTCCCCGTCACCCCCGCTGCCACCGCCAGCACCACCCCCAGCCCCACGCCTGGCAGCGGCCCCATCAACGACACCAAGGCCCGCTTCCACGACGCCACCCCGTAACACCGACCCCGCACGGCCGCCCCCAGCATCGGTACAAAGAACATCTGCACATTGCGATACCCGAACGCCCGCATCCCCACGTAGTGCCCCGCCTCGTGCACCACCAGCACCGCCACAATCAGCACCAGCAGACGCGCATTGGCCTCGAGCAAACCCAGCTGAAAAAACACCACCAGCGAGACCACCAGCAAGATCAAATGCCCCCACCCCTTCCCCCGTTCCGACTGCTTCCGTGCTATCTCCGCCTTTACGCTGCATACCAATGCCTGCCGCCGTGCCTCGGCCGCCTGATACGCTGCCTCCTCGCCGGCCACCTGCCTCGAGTCGACACAAATCCCCTCTTCTTGCCCCTCCTCCGTCACCTCCTCCGAGGCCAGCTTCTCCAACGACTCACCCTCGCCGCCGCCTGCGTGGTCCCCCAGCTCGCCCCAGCCGGAACCATGACCGCCCACTTCCTCGCCTGAAATCATCCTTCGCCCCTTTCCTTCAACCGTTGCCCGGATAGCCTCTCACGCCTCTACCGCCGACAAATACCTCCGCTCTCGCCAGGATTCCCCTCGCCTTGCACCGTCCGACCCACTGGCCACACCATTTCTACCGCCACTGCCGCCGCTCCCCCCCCATTCCATAAGGCCTTTTGTACCCGCATCAGGCCCTGCCCGCAAATCCTAAAAAATCTCCCTCGCCCAGTAGCCCCGCCTGCCCTGTCGGCATACAATGTAACGAGTGCTCTTCCGGAAGTGACGCAGGCAAGCTGACAAACAAGTGAATAACCCTGTCTCCCCAAGGCGACGCAACACACGACCACCCACCTTCACAACCTCTCTTACTCTTGACTGCGGTTGGGGGGTATTGTTCAGGGGGGAGAAGACGGCCCGACACCTCCACCGTTCCTCCGTGGGGGTGCCGGGGCTTTTTTTTGCTCGTGTGCGCACCCCGCCCACACCGGCACGAAGCAATGTGACCACTGCCCCCCACCTGTCCCCTCGTACAGCCTTGGAGGCGCCCCCTACCTGCTTGCCGCTTTCTGACTCGCGCGCCCCTTCGACGGGCCCGACTCGCCCTCCATACTCAACGCCGGCATCCGGATCAATCGCGACGAAATCGTCCGTTGGGTTCCCTCTGTGGATGTCTGCCCGATCTGCCGTAAACGACGATAGCGGTTTTCCAGCAGATTGTCGATCTTGCAACGCTTCAAGTCGCGAATTGCCTTGACTAGATAGCCTTCCAGATTATGCACCGCCTCGTGCGCGTTGCGATGTGCCCCCCCTAGAGGCTCCGGCACCACATGATCCACCAGTTTGTGCTTGAGCAAATCCTTGCTGGTCAGCTTCAACGCCTCCGCCGCCTGGGGCGCTTCGCTGCCGTCCTTCCACAATATTGCCGCGCAACCCTCCGGACTGATTACCGAATAGTACGCGTACTCCATAATCGCGAAACGATCCCCCACGCCTATCCCCAACGCCCCGCCAGAGCCTCCCTCTCCGATCACCACACACAATATCGGGGTTCGCAGCCGCGACATCTCCATCAGATTTACCGCAATCGCCTGTGCCTGACCACGCTCTTCCGCTCCTATCCCCGGATAGGCCCCAGGTGTGTCGATCAAGCACACGATCGGCAAGCCGTACTTTTCCGCCAGGCGCATCTTCAACATTGCCTTGCGATACCCCTCCGGATGGGCACAACCAAAATTACACGCGACCTTCTCGGTGGTGTCGCGCCCCTTGTTGTGCCCTACCACCATGACCTTTTCGCGCCCGATCCGTCCGAAACCTGTCACCAACGCACGGTCGTCACCAAAACAACGATCACCGTGAAGCTCGCAAAAATCCTTCACCATTACATGAAGATAGTCCCCCAACAAAGGCCGTTGTGGATGACGAGCTACCTGTACCGTCTCCCACGCCGAAAGGTGTTTGTATACCTTTCTCGTCAAACGCGTCAGGTTCGTTCGAAGCTCACGTATCTCTGGAGAATAATCAATTCCCTTGGACGACTGCAAGTTACGCAGTTCATCTATCTGACCCTGCAACTCGGCCAGCGGCTTTTCGAAGTCCAGCCAGTGATTGTTCGACTGCTCGTCCGCACCTTGCTCACGATTCTGCTGTTCACTCATGAATGCCCTAAGCCCCTACAGCAACAATCCCCACCGCCAACCGACTCGCCCGCCAGCTGACGTGGGGCTTGATCTCAAATAACAACGCCCGCGTTCTCCGCGCCTATGTCGCACACTCCCGAGGGTGCTCCCCTGCCAGCACATGCCCAAGCTTGCTGCAAAACCTGCACCAACACCACCTCGGCCAATCTCACATAGTAGCCGAATACACCCCGAAAAACAAGAAAAAAATTGACTTTTAAGCCTGCCACCCTTACTCTCTCTTGGTGACTGCTCCTAACTAATGTCTGGTGTAAATATATGAAAATACAAGACTTACAGCAAGCGACGGTTGTCGGCCTCGGCCTGCTCGGCGGCTCCCTCGGCCTGGCTATCAGCCGGCATTTCCCCCATGTTAAACGCATCGGCTACAGCCACCGCGCCGTCACCAGAAACAAAGCCGCCGACATCGGGGCCGTTGACGAAATTGCCGACAATCTTGCCCAGGCCGTTCAGGGTTCCCAGCTTATCATCCTTGCGAGCCCCATCGGCGTCTTTCCCGACCTCATGACCGCCATGGGTCCTCACCTCGACGCCCACTGCCTTGTGACCGACGTCGGTTCGACCAAAATGCTCCCGGTGCGATGGGCCCGAAAATACCTTAATAAAAATATCCAATTTATCGGCTCGCACCCCATGGCCGGCTCCGAGCAACGCGGCGTCGACTTTGCCCGTGCGGACCTTTTCGACGACGCCTACTGCATCCTCACTCCCACACCGCGCACCTCCCCCAGCCACCTCCAATGCCTGCGTCAGTTCTGGCAGACCTTGCGTATGAGACTCTCTACCATGGCCCCTGCCCAGCACGACCGGGTCCTCGCGCGTATCAGCCACCTTCCTCACGCCCTCGCCGCCGCCCTCGTCTGTGCCAGCGACCCTGACGAAATGCTTCTCTGCGGCAAAGGCTTCCTCGATACCACTCGCATCGCCTCTGGCCCCGTCAGCGTCTGGCGTGACATCCTCATGACCAACGCCCAACACACCGCAAAAGCTATCGCCCGCCTCACGCGTCAACTCGACAAACTCCAAACCGCCCTAGAAAACGACAATCCCGATGCCGTCGTCAAAATCCTCTCCCAGGCCAAAGAAAAGCGCGACGACCTCGTCGCCAAAAAACTACTCCGACAAGATCTGCCCACCTGAGCACTTTCTTGCGGTTCCTCTTGCATCACCCTGTCCTCTCGTTTAGCATTGCGAGAAGGCGTTTGGGCGAAGTCGCTATCTTACCGCCTCGAGTCCCTGATGTGAAATCGGGGGTGTTCTGTATAAAAGACCTATACATGATGCGGGTCCAGACTCCCGACCGCACTACCCTCTCTCCTTGGACGTTCCCGTCGGTCATTCCCGCGAAGGTGCAAACCGATAAGGTGGGTAACAGGATGCGCTAAGAATATGGGTAACAGAAATGTCTTAGAATGGTTCTCCGGAAACGGAGAGCTATTCATGGCTCGCTCGTTGGCGGCAAGGCGGTTTGGAGGCGTTGGCTGATCGGGCTCGCGCACCACATCGTCACCCCCATGAGATGTCGGAGTCAATCAAAGAAGCGATTGTGGTGGTCACGCGTCGTGTGCCCACGTGGGGAGCGGGCCGAGGTCAGAGTTCGTCTTGAGCGAGAGCCTCCCCGCTGGCGTAGCTACCCGGCGATTTCAACTACAGGTTTGTTCTTGCGCAAAGAGAAGCTTGCGTGCACTCGTAGACGTCGCCGGAAAGGCACACCAACCGAGCTGCCTTTAGCCGAGGGGTATTACGCCAAGCATGTATGGAGTGCAGATTTCAAGGGTCACTTTCGCAGCGATAACGGCAGTCCCTTTTCGTCGGCAGATCTTGGCGGTCTTTTTGGGGTGTCCAGTTGCATTTTGCGGGCTGATACTGCTGGGCTTCCCAGACATTTGGTGTCGACGATAAGTGCTTGTTGTGCAGTGTGTTATGCACTGTCTTATGTCGGGCGTTGAGGGCTTTGGGCTCTCTGGGGGGGGTGCAGTCCGGGGTGATGCCCTGGGCTATCTCATGGCGACCCTTTGGGGCTTTTGATGCTTGGCTGAGAGCACATTGTGTAGCGTTTTCGTACGAAAGCGTCAACTCTATCGGGTCAATGCGGGGTGTTTTGCAGGTTTGCCCAAATCGCAGATGAAGCACAGTTTTTTGTTTGAACGGGGGGGGGATGTTATACTACGTAAATGTGAAAGTAGACTTACGTGGAGTTTAGTTGGTTAGCTGTGCGAGTTTCTGCCGGAGGGATCATCTCCGGCTGCCAGGGCTATAACCAATAGTGCTAGAGTATACTTGTACAGCGTATTTTTTTCGGTTCCGGGAAACGTGCGGAGAGCGTGGATTCAAATGGCCAATTGCAGCATGTGATGTGCTGATTGGCGGTCTTCTTATTGCAGGCTGCTTCGCAGGGTGATGGTAAGGGCAGGCTGAGATGTTACGGAGGACGATTTTCATGTGCAGTGAGAGAATGATACAACGGACGGGGCGTCGCGGTGGGCAGGGCGGCTTTACACTGGTGGAGTTGCTGGTGGTGGTTTCGATCATTGCGGTTTTGTTGACGATATTGCTGCCGTCG
>Ga0180432_10010741_pt1 | contig 10901 bp, 11 predicted proteins | sample SS_ome_10_FD_132414 | JGI IMG/M metagenome (GOLD analysis project Ga0180432, IMG submission 132414) | Hypersaline lake sediment archaeal communities from the Salton Sea, California, USA - SS_1_MS_2 metaG | ecosystem: Environmental > Aquatic > Non-marine Saline and Alkaline > Hypersaline >...
ACCACAGAGCGGGGGGAACGGTGAGGTTCGTGGTATTTTTTCGTTTTAAGCGTTCCAACATCCCCCGGTAACTTGATCCTTTTACAAGTTCAATTTAAAATCATTCCGCAATCGTAGATACCGGCCTGTCATTAGCGCTTTTAGCCTGGCACAGAGAATGGTACGCGAAAAGTCGCGCAAACATCACTGGTGAAGTTATAAGGCTATCCCGATTAGGAGAATGTTAGTCCAACACTTTTCGCACATTGCATTTTAATTTTTACCGGGAGAAAGAGAAGTGCGTCAAAAATCATCAATTAAAATTATTAATCCAGATTCAGCAGGAATAGATATCGGAGCTTCTTCACATTTTGTTGCAGTTCCAGAAGGAAGGGACGATATAATCGTTCAAGAGTTTGAGTGTTATACTTCTGATATTCAAAAAATGATTAATTGGATGAAAAAATGCAAAATCAAAACTATCGTCATGGAATCAACAGGGTCATATTGGATTCCCGTTTTTGAGATGCTCGAACAGGCTGGGTTTGAAGTCAATTTGGTGGATGCTCATCACGTAAAGAATATCAGGGGACGCAAATCAGATGTGATCGATTGCCAATGGCTACAACAATTGCATGCTCATGGTCTATTAGCAGCTGCATTTCGCCCAACTAATGAAATTGCGGAGCTGAGAAGTTATTTAAGACACCGTTCTAAACTTATTGAATCTGCTTCCTCGCACATAAACAGAATGCAAAAAGCTCTGACTGAAATGAATTTACATTTAAACAATGCTATTAGTGACATTACGGGCGTGACAGGAATGGGAATACTACACGCTATTTTAGAAGGAGAAAGAAATCCAGAAGTGCTGGCAAAAATGAGAGATCCTAGATGTAAACAACCTGAAATAGTGATCAGAAAATCATTGGAAGGTAATTATCGCAAAGAACACCTTTTTACACTTAAGCAAGAAATGCAAGCGTACGAATTTTATCAGAAACAGATACAAGAGTGTGATGAAGTTATAAAAAAAAAGTCGAAATACTCAGCCCAATAAAAGATGTAGTTTCTTGTAGAAAGAGCAAAAAAAAACCAAGAAAATACGAGTATACGTTTGATGTTGCAATGCATCTGAAAGAACTAATAGGAACAGATTTAACAACGATTCCTGGAATTGATGCCAGTTCAGCACTAAAGCTTGTATCAGAGATAGGAACAGACATTCGCAGGTGGCCAACAGTGAAGCATTTTTGCGCTTGGCTTGGACTGTGTCCTGGAACTAGAATATCAGGAGGTCGTCGTTTAAGTAGCCATACTTCACATAGCACAAACAGGGCTGCAAAAATCTTACGTATGAGTGCAAGTGGCTTGTATAGGAATGATAGTGTGTTTGGAGCACATTTGAGGAAAATGAAAGCCAGAATGGGATCAGTTGAAGCAACAACTGCTACAGCACACAAAATGGCTCGAACTGTATATTTCATGATGGTCAATAAAACTAGTTTTCAGGACCCTGGCGGTGATTATTACGAAATGCAAAATCATGCAAAAACACTGAGATATCTTCGTAAAAAAGCTCATTCTTTAGGATATGTTTTGGAGAAAGAGGAGTTGAATCTCAATAACTTGGAAAAAGTTACTTAGGAGCGGGAGGAACGGTGAGGGTTGAGCTACTTTTTCGTTTTAAGCGTTCCAACAACCATCGGTAACTTGAGTTAGTGGGTACAATCTTTGTGGCTTTGACAATTAACATAGCAGGCACAAAGAAGGTCATAAAACCTTGAGTGCCAATTATACTTTATGAAGTGATTTGTTTAAAAAAAGACATCCCTATCGAGTGATAGGGATGTTGTCTGATGTTTACTCTGCGTTCAGAATGAAGTAGGCAGGGTAGGCAAAATTATTGTTCGGTCGCAATACAGCTTCTAAAGAAACTTCCTGGCCGACATAATCTTGTAAGTTCACCTGAGTACTGTAAATATAAGCGATCGGAAGACGATTCCCTCTGTTGACAAGAAGGTAGTCGCCCGGCTTATTTCTCACTGGGCGGTCATACGGCTCAATAATTCCTCGTAACGCAAGAGCAGATCCGCGCTGTTCCTGGTAGAATTCCTGGATCGGGCGGTCGTGGTTCTTCTTCGCCCACTTTTCATAATAAGCGATCTCTACAGGGATCCACAAGGCCATGCGCGCATTCATTTCTGACGCTTCCTGATCATGTACCCACTGATTGTAGATCTCTTTTGAATCAGGCTTTCGGGGTTGAGGTGCCGCTTGACGGTCGTCTGTCTTCATCGCCGTTTGATAGGCTTCACTCGGGGTCCACTCGCGAGGAGTATTGTTGGCCCGTTGTTCCAGATAGTCGACTTTCTTGTGGAGGTAGGCTTCCTGAAACTTGGCCAGATAGTCCTTCGCTTGCTTCACTTCACGTGGAAACTCTGTGTACTCATCGATAATTCTCTGGTAGTTTTCGACGACCCTTTCCGGTTCCATTTCGTTGAATGGTTTTTGCAGCTCTTGCTGGCTGATCAAATAGGTGCCGTTGAGGAGGTCGTTCACTTGTTCTTCCCTTTCCTCAAATCTTGCGAGATAGTCAGAGTCCCCGATTTTTTCAACAAAGTCCGCAGAGACGTAAAAACGGGTGGTTGATGGAGGATCGATCTCCAGCCATTTGCTGTTCTTTTCACTGATTTTTCCTTGAACGCGGTCTCCCAAGTTCAACTGGCCGATCACAGGCGCTTCGAGGTGAGGCTCGATCCGAACGTTGACTTTGTTGCCTTCAACGACGCCATCGAGGACATATGTGCGATAGACGTAGGCCTTTGTTCCGCTCATTGGCTTGACGGCAAAAAAGTCGTCCTCTTCACCGGTGACAAGGAACATGTCTCCACGATTGAGCTCTTTGATAATCGGACTGTCAGTGGTGGGGCTTAGTCGAAGGCGGACCCTGTCACGACTGACGCGGCCGGTGAATGCTTTGTTATTGCGGACAGCAGTGCTGAAGCCACTCTCGGAATCCGTAGGGGAACCGTCTGCAAAAACGGGGGCGCTGAGAAGGGTTGAAACAATAAGTAGGTAGGATGATGCTCTAAGCATGTGTTGTCTCCTAGGATATTCTGTTATGTGCACAATTCAACTTTTTACAAATACGGGGTAACTAATAGCCGCAAATTTCGAAAGTCGAATTTTAGATTCTAGACTGTTGGGTATTTTCACGCAAACTAACTTTTAAGGACTGCGAGGATGTGTTCGCATCCCACTTTTCCGCAGGTGCATCCTACGGGGTGCCCAAGGAAGACGTTGTACTGTTCCCCGGAATCAAGCCGATTGGTTACAGTAAACATTTTCTCGTCGGTCTGCATGATCTCCCATTGTTGGAATTGGAGGTCGGCATCGTTGACTTCCTCTTCGGTAGGCTGGACGACAACTGCTTCTTCGTTGTCCCACTCCGCTTGACCGCCCCACCCTTCATGGAGGGCTTTGGCAATCTGGCAGTACATGCAGTTGCAGTGCGGCTCGCCCTTTGGCGCGCTTTCAAGAGCTTCCTTCGGAATAAGGATTTTTGAAAGAGAGCGGATCTTACTGAGGATCTCCTCAGGAAGGTCGTCCATCTCGGCCTGTTCCGGATTGTGCTGCATTGCAGCTTGAAAGTTCTCGAATCCACCTGCTCCGAACTTAAAGGGAAACTCTCCTCCTTGTCCGCTTGCTTGGGCAAAGGGAAACTGGAAAGCTGTTGTTTGCGCCGGGCCCGCTGTCTGTTCGCCCCCTGATTCTATAAATGAGGCATGAGCATCGAAAATGGATTCCAGAAGTTCGGGCTTGATTTCGGGAATCGATACGGATTCTCCGTTATACAAGGAGATAATGAGCGAGTTGTGCTCCATGTGAAGAGACTCAACGTTCGTCCAGCTAGTAGAAATATAAGGTGGGAGGCTTAAAATTTTCTTATTTATTTTCATTATCTACCTCAAAAGTTTCCTTTTTTTCGCTTGAATTCAATCTCAAACTTGAGCTGAAATAAGCAATTATTTATCGCTCGATGCCTGGTGAGCTATTAATGGCGAATACATAGACTAATATATCTCATGAATAGAATTAAGTCAATTGATTTAGCACTCTTGTGTTGAGAGTGCTACCCAAAAGGAGTGCAAGTGAAGAAAAAAACTTTTGTATTGGACACTAACGTTTTATTGCATGATCCCGAGTCGATCTTGAAATTTCCGAAAAACGATGTCGTCATTCCTGTCACTGTACTTGAAGAATTGGACCGGATGAAGAGGCTCCCCAATGAATTGGGAAAAAATTCACGAACGGTATTTCGATTGTTTGCTTCGATGTCCAATGAGGGAAAAGGAGACCTTCACAAGGGGTTGAAATTAGAAAATGGGTCAAGCTTGCGGATCCAATTGCACAGTAAAGGGGGGATGATCGGTGATCTGGCTCCCACGATCGGGGACAATCGTATTTTAATGGCGGCTCTCTTTCTTCAGGAACAAGGGAACACTGTCGTTTTTGTCTCGAAAGATTTCGCGGCGCGCATCAAGGCCGAGGCGATCGGACTGGAGGCGGAGGACTATGAAAACCTCAAATTTTCCTACGATGCCTTATACCGCGGCATACGAAAAGTGGAAGTGACCAAACGGGAAGTGGACGAGTTTTTCAAAGACAGCATTTTGAAAGTGGAAAGCGATGGATGGATGCCGAATGAATATTGTGTGATGCAGTCTCTTGAAAATTCATCGGCGATCGGAAAATACGATTCAAGTGAAGGAGCTGTCAAGCCTTTGATCAAATTTTCCGATCTTTGGGGCGTACGGCCGCGCAACGTCGAACAGAAATGCGCAGTCGATCTGTTATTGCGGGACGACATCAAACTTGTCACCCTCATGGGGCCGGCCGGGACGGGTAAAACCCTTTTGGCATTGGCGTGCGGGATGCGCAAGGTGTTTGACGACAATCAGTATATGCGCATCCTAGTCAGCCGTCCCGTCGTGCCGCTTGGGCGGGATATCGGTTATCTGCCAGGGACGAAAGAGGAGAAGCTTTTTCACTGGATGCAGCCGATCTACGATAACCTGGAATACCTTTGCGACTCTACAGACGGCAATGGTCCCAACGACACGCTTCAATGGGTGATGGACAGTAAAAAGATCGAAATGGAGGCTGTGACCTACATCCGAGGACGTTCGCTGCCCAAGGCGTACATCATCGTCGATGAGGCGCAGAACCTCACGCCGCATGAGATGAAAACGATCATCTCCCGGGCAGGAGAGGGGACGAAAGTTATCCTGACTGGCGACCCGACCCAGATCGATAATCCTTATCTGGACAAAGACTCTAATGGATTGACCTATACTGTGGGACGGTTTAGAGATCAGAAGTTGTACGGGCATATTTATCTGTCCAAGACCGAGCGCTCCGAGCTGGCTGCATTGGCTGCGGATATTCTTTAGGGAAAGGCCAGGTATTTCAGCCACGCAATCATTCGGATGTGCACTTTCTGGATGATATGGAGCGGCTTCCAGTGATTCGTGTAGATCACGGCTTGTCCTCTGGCAGCGTATCTGAGAGGAAATTTATCTCCCGTTGTATCCGGCTTGATTTTGACAAAATACTCTCTCGGAACAGAGATTTGGCTCACTTGCGCAAGGGTGCCTCCCTGACCAACTTGCGCTTCGCCCGCCGCCCATAATATTTCCATTACCTCTCCGGAAAAAACATGTCCCGGGTAGATGTCCAGGATAAATTCCACCCTGTTCCCCGGTTCCATCATAGAGACGGCGTTCTGGTTGAACGAGGCCATTGGAAAGGGATCTGTTGTCGAGATGAACGTCATGACCGGTGTATAGGCAGTGACCGGTGTTTCATTGGAAAATGTGATGTAAGGGGTGAACCCTTCTGAAGGGGCATAGACGGTTGTTTTCGTGAGATTGCTTTTCGCCTGCTCAAGGTTGTTCTTGGCGCTTTTCAGTTGCCCTTTCGCTTGATTTAAGGCTTCATCGGCGTTAATTAACTGAATTTTAGAGATCGACTCTGGATCGGCAGCTTGCAATGCCTTGGCAATTTCCCTCTGTTTTTCAGCACGGTCAAATGCTGCTTGCGCTGAACGGAGAGTGCCTTCCGCTTCTTTGACCTTTAAGGTCAAGTCGTGTTTTCCAAGTTGAAATAATGGAGCGCCTTGAGGAACGACTTCGCCAGGTGTGATAAAGATCTGCTCTATATTTCCGGAAACCCTGGGCGCTAATTGATTGATTTTTCCCTGGATCATAAAATCCTTGGAATAGGGGGTCACCATGAGCATGATCAGAAAAATAACAGTGAGCAGCAGAAAACCGATGGTCGTCGAAAGGATTTTATTTTTGCGGTCGTAGGGAAGAAGCTTCCATTTGAAATAGATCAACCAAATGATGACGCCAAAGCAGGTCGCTAACAATATAAGCATGGTTTCCTCATTGCTCCTTTCTTGTTGATGAAGTATGTGCCCAGATGAAGGCAACGATCCAGCAGATCCCTCCAGTCACCAGTCCCAGCCACCCACAAACGGTGATTGCCTCTTCCTGCGGATGGTTGCGTCGTTTTGCAATGTTTCCGGGCAGGGCCGATAATTTAAGGACCGCATAGACTATGATGCAGATGATGAAGAGAAGGATCAATAAACTGATATAATCAAGCATGGTTCACCAAAAGTAATGTATATTCCCGATTTTTTCACGCCTGCAGGGAGATACGAAGTCTTTGCAGACGGTAAATTCCCATCCTTTCCCCAGACTGGTCTGGATATTGATGTAGTCGATGACATGGGCTGTTTCCGCATCGACCAGGGCAAGCTGCTGAGCGACGAGGTTTGACTGAGCGGTCAGGACGTTGAGAAAGTCGACAGCTCCATATTCATATTGTGTCATGGACAGCTCAACGGTTCGGTTTGTTGCACGCACGGCTTCTGAAAATCGATCGACTATCTTTTCATCTTGAATATAAGAGACCATCGCATCTTCCACTTCCCGGCACGCATTGATCACGACATTCTGGTAGTTGACGAGGAACTCTTGAAGCAGGGCATTTTGAGCGACAACGTTGTTTGATAGACGCCCGTAATTAAAAATATCCCAGGCGATATCCTGACCAAAGCCTGCGATCCGGCTGTTGCCGTTAAACAAGCGGTTGCTGTTTGCCGACTCCCATCCAAAGAACCCTGTGAGGCTGAAAGCAGGAAGCATTTCTGCTGTGGCGATGCCGGCGATGTGCGCCTGGGCGATCGCTTGTTGTTCTGCCGCACGAATGTCTGGCCGTGAGCGGATGATGTCCAACGGGATGCCTACATCGGGATGGGGAGGCGCTAAAGGGAGAACAGAAGGAAACGCATAACACTCCTCAATGTCGTAGGGGGCGACACCAAGCAATGTGCAAAGGAAGTTCTTGGCGAGCTCCTTTTGAAGGATTTGTTGTTCCAGTGTTCCTTTTGTCGTTTCCAGAACGCTGATTGCCTGTTCGAGGTCGAGCGCGGAAATCTCTCCAAGTTCTTTTTTTGCATGGACGATGCGGACGGTTTTTTCCTGAATGCGGACGTTTTCTTTGAGAAATTCGATTTTCCGATTGAATCCGATGATCTGCATGTAGGTTTGCCCGATCGTGCCGGCCAGCGACCGGAAAACATCCCTGTAGGTAAAGACAGATCCTTGCAAATTAGCGTATGAGGCGGCGACCCCGTGGCGGAATTTTCCCCAGAGATCGATCTCCCATGTGGCAAAGAAGTTGAGGAAGTAGTTCTGAAATGTGGGGACTGCGGGAGGGGTGGCAGTGGTCTGGCTCAGCCTGTTGTAGGAGTGAGAGGTTTGCAATTGTTGAAATTGCGGAAAAAGCTGGCCATAGCTGATCGCAAGGTTCGCATAGGCCTGGTAGACCCTGGTTCCGGAGATTTCCAGGCTGCGGTTCTGGAGGTAAGCGTAGTAGATCAGGGCGTTTAACGTTTCGTCCCCAAACATGAGCCACCATTCCGGGTCGTCGTCATAGGTAAAATTTTCAGCCTCGTCCGGAGCATGCGTCCATTCAGGTTGTATCGGAAGGCAGGGTTTTGAATAGCGGGGGCCGACCATGCACCCGCTTAAACAGACGGACAGAAAGAGGAATCTAAGTAAATGAAAGAGCATAAAGCTCTTATTAAACGAAAGATTACTTAGTTTTCAAGGACTATCCCTTGAACTTTCTTTTACTTTTATTGAAGCGATGCTTCCCTTTCCATTTATTTTTAGGCCGTTTGCCCGGTTTTTGCTTAGGCTCGGCTTTCATCGGCTTAGGTTCAAGTCCGGCAACTTCAACGATATCGATCGATTGACCGGTGAACTGTTCGATTTTTTTAACGAGAGAGAGGTCTTTTCCAGCCGCAAAGGAGAGGGCTGTTCCCGAAGCGCCTGCGCGTCCTGTCCTGCCAATGCGGTGTACATAATCTTCCACATTGCGAGGGAGGTCGAAATTGATCACGTGTGTGATGTTCTGGACGTCGATTCCGCGGGCGGCCACATCGGTGGCGACCAGCACTTTGATTTTTCCCGTCCGCAGCTGGGTGATGGTGCGGGTTCGCTGCCGTTGGCTCATATCTCCGTGCAGCGCGCCTGCTCGCACCCCTTTTCGGTGCAGCTCGATGACAAGCTGGGAGGCATGCCGCTTCGTTGAGGTAAAGACAATGGCGTGCTTGACGATCTCTTCGCCTAAAATGTGGTCCAACAGCTGATTTTTGTGCTGGAGCCCATCGACGTAATGGAGTTGTTGCGTAATGTTCTCATGCTTGGTCTTCTCTGAGTGGATAACGATATCCATCGGTTTGTTGAGCAGTTTATTGGAAAGCTTGAGAACGCTGCCCTGCATTGTTGCGGAAAACAGAAGCGTCTGTCTGGTTGCTGGTGTCGCTGCGGCGATTCTCTCTACAGGCTCGATAAAGCCCATATCCAGCATGCGGTCGGCTTCGTCAAGGACAAGCATTTCAACTGAGGAAAGATCGATCGCTTTTTGATTGATATAGTCCAGAAGCCTTCCCGGTGTCGCAATCAGGATCTCATACGGCCGCTTGAGCTTTTTCTGCTGGACGTGATAGGGGACTCCTCCACTGATGCAAACGGATTTGACGCAGTTGAGGTACTTGCTGTACTTCTCTGCCTGGGTGGCGATCTGCATGGCCAGTTCACGTGTGGGAGAGAGGATCAGGACGCGCGGTTTGTTTGTCGGCTTTCGCGGATGGGCGACGCACTGATGAAGGGCTGGTAATAAAAAAGCCGCCGTTTTTCCTGAGCCGGTTTGGGCTGAAGCTCTCAAGTCAAAACCATTGACAGCTTTAGGGATTGCTTTGCATTGGATGTCTGTAGGATTCTGATATCCAGCCGCATCGATTGCTTTTAAAATTTTAGAATCGAGGTTTAAAGTGTCAAACGTCATTAATGAGCCTAAATTAAAGGGTTAGAAAAAGTAGTATAGTTGAATAAATAATTAAATGCGAGCAGGATTAATGATATTTGCTCGATTTGCTTTCCAGAGCGTATAGGCATTGTAGAGAACAATGGCCAGAAGGAGCCAGCGCAACGTAGACAGGTTGACGTAGGTGATGACCGGAACTGCTACTGCGACCCCTAAAATACCGGAAATCGCAAGGTAGAGACTTTCTTTAATAGCAAATTCGCCTCTCATCACAAAGGCGGACGCCGTCGTGGTCTGGACAATCGCGCCTGTCGTTGTCATGATCGGAAATGCGACAAGAGGAGAAAGCCCTAAAAGAAAGAGGATTACCTGTATCGGAACATAGATGCCGGCGCCGATCGCTGGCAGCATGCCGGCAAAGACCATGGCGACGGCTCCAATGGCCATTTTATATGGCGGCAGCGATGTCGCAAATCCTGCATCAGGCAGCAATCCACCTTTTTGGAGAATGATCAGAAGCGCAACGCCGATAAATCCGCCGCACATCAATTTTCTGATCGTCTGCTTGTCCAGCCTGGACACCAGATATCCACTGAGGAAACCTCCAATACATGAGGAGACCACGAATAAAATCAGCAGATAGAGGTCGATTTCTACGAAGTTGAGGAAGAGGACTGACTGCAGCATGGCAGGGAGGACGCTGTGTGCATTGAGGGTCCCGGGGACTTTTTGATCATCGAAAGTCTTAAAGCGGTCATTGAGGGCGACGATGACCGCAAAACTGCCTAATCCCAAGGTATCCGCGATATTGGCGACAAATCCTGTGAATAAAAGCGCGCATTTCTTTTTGAAACTGAATAGTTGGTTCTCAGAATTGCGGAAGCGCGCCAGGATCTGGAAAAAGACGAAAAGGGAAACCCCTACGACGATGAGCTTGATTACGCTGTCCACTGATAACTAACCTTAACTTTCTAGGTAAAAACATTATACAGTGAAATGGGTTAAAAGTCTATTTTCGGGGCATCAGCACGCCTAGCACGATCGCCACAATGAAAAGGGCGGGAATGTCTCCGTGGAGGTTGGCGCGTTCGGTCGGATCATAGAGCGCCTGACCCAGCATGATTCCGCCGTGGACAACGCTTGACCAAACGGTAAACCAGATCAAGCTGCGGTTTTCTAAAGGATTTTTGGCTGCCAGGATTAGGAAGACCCCAAGAGTCGCGTACATCCCCTGGATCATCTGCTCATATTCATATTGCGAGGGGGTCCAACCCCAGCTGTCGCTGAAAAAGTGCATCATGGGCACCAGGCCGACGACAAAAAAGAGTCCAAAAGCAACGAGAGACAGCTTTAAAAGCTTCATTTTCATATCGCTGTTCATTTCTTCCTCGATTGTATATAAAATATTTAAACAAGAAATAGCTACTGTAGAAATTTAATACAATTTAAAATATTCCCATGAAAATTGTTGTTATAGGTGGAGGCGCGGCGGGCTTCTTTTCCGCTCTTGCCGC
>Ga0180432_10010744_pt1 | contig 10899 bp, 8 predicted proteins | sample SS_ome_10_FD_132414 | JGI IMG/M metagenome (GOLD analysis project Ga0180432, IMG submission 132414) | Hypersaline lake sediment archaeal communities from the Salton Sea, California, USA - SS_1_MS_2 metaG | ecosystem: Environmental > Aquatic > Non-marine Saline and Alkaline > Hypersaline >...
CTGCATAAGCTTGACGAAAGTGAGCATCAGGATGATGAAATCGAGCCGGAAAGAACGATTCCTGATATAGAGGCGGTCATATCGCAGCTTGTTCGACGCCGACGTATAATAGCCGCCCCGCAACTGCGCAAGACCCGTCATCCCGGGCCGGACCTCGAGACGGTGCGAATAGCCGGAGATCGACCGGGTGAATTCCTCGATAAACACCGGCCGCACGGGCCGCGGGCCCACCAGGTTCATGTTGCCCTTGATGACGTTCAGGAGTTGCGGTATTTCATCCAGTTTTGTTTTCTTCAAGAACCTGCCCAGCCGGTGGTGGAAGACATCGTCTCCGCGGAGGAGGCGCGGGCCGATCTGCTTCTCCGCGCCGATCACCAGCGTTCTAAGCTTGTAGATAGTGAAAACCCGGCCGCCCTTGCCGACCCGTTTCCCTTTGTAAAATACCGGCCCGGGCGAGACCACCTTTATCGCCGCCGCCAGAACAGCCACCACCGGCGAGAGGACTATGAGCCCCGCGATCGAAACGGCGACCTGGAGTACTCGGCTGGCAGTATCGAATCCGCTCCGCGGCAGTACCTCACGACGCCCGATTATGAGGTCGGTGGCTGTCTCCATCATGTTGCACCAATCATTTCTACCGGCCGCGCGGCCGATTCCGCGGCCGGCTGCGGTGTTGCTTTACCGTATTCCTCGTACCACAACGCGAACATGAGCAGCCCCCAGATGTTTCTGCTGTAATCCACGTGCATTGCATTGTGCGCTTCGATCATTTCCCCAACGTACTTCGCGTCGAAAATTCCGCCGTTCCGAATCGCGGCTGTATTCAAGTACCTCCTTACCGCCGGGTGCAGCTCGCCTCGGATCCACCGCGCCATCGGCACGCTAAATCCCTGCTTCTTGCCGTAAAGCACCTCCCGTGGCAGTCGGTCCTTCATCGCGCGTTTGAGGATATATTTCTTGGAAAAGAACTTCATCTTCAAACGCGAAGGAATGCGCGCCGCCGTTTCTGCAAACTCGTGGTCCAAAAACGGCACCCGGCCCTCGAGGCTGTTGCCCATCGTCATCCTGTCGACTTTTGTAAGAATATCGTCGGGCAGATAGATTTTGGTGTCTACAAACTGCCACTGCCGCAGGCGGTCGAGGGCGCCGTACTGCTCAAAGTATCGACGCATCGCGTCGAAAGATTCACCTCGGGCCTCGCGTGTGAGGGGGCATAGCTTTGCTTTCTGCTGTTCATCAAAAACCACCTTCCACATAAAATGTGCCCGTGCGGGGTCGTGCATGGCGCCCCGCATGAAGCTCTTCGCCTTGAGGTCAAAACTTACTTTCGTGTGCGAGACCGGCAGCATGTTTACCAGGCGCGGGAGCGCACCCCGGCTGATGAATCGGGGCAGGTTCGCATAAATCCGGTTCAGCTTGCCCGCCGAGTAGGTATGGTAGCCGGCGAAAAGCTCGTCGCCGCCATCGCCGCCGAGAGCGACCGTTACGTCTTCGCGTGCCATTTTTGCAACGTAGTAGGTGGGGATGGCCGATGAGTCGGCGAACGGCTCGTCGAGCAACGTTGCCAGCTTCGGAAGGATCTCCAGCGGGCGCATCTCTACGGCCTTCTCCCGATGGATCGTATGGTACCTCGTCGCGACCATGCGCGCCTTGTTTGTTTCGCTGAAGCTTTTGTCGCCGAAATCGATCGTAAAGGTTCGTATCGGCCCGCCGGTCAGTTCCGAGCACAAAGCTACAATTGTGCCCGAGTCCACTCCGCCGCTCAAGAAGACCCCCAGCGGCACGTCGCTCATCAGGCGCCGGCGGATGGATGCCTTCAAGCTTTCGCGGATGATCTCGCAATACTCATCTTCCGAGTGGAGGCCGTCGGGGTCGGGGTCCATCGGCAGGTCCCAGTATTGTTTCAGCCGCACGGTTCCGTTGTGTGCTATCAGTATGTGCCCCGGCTCGATTTTCCTTGCCGCGCGGAAGATGGTCCGGGGGGCGGGTATGTAATTGTAAGAAAGATAATCGCTGAGGGCGCGCGGATTGATGTCGCGGCGCATGCCGGCGGCCAGCATGCTCTTCAGCTCCGAGCCGAATACCAGGCTTCCGTTCTCGACCGAGTAATGCAGCGGCTTGATACCGATCCGATCGCGGGCAAGCACCAATGTGCGTGTGCGGCTGTCCCAAACCGCAATGCCGAACATGCCGTTGAGGTGCTCGACGAAATCCTCGCCATACTCCTCATACAGGTGGGGAACCACCTCCGCGTCACTGTTGGTATAAAAGCGGTGCCCTTTGCGTTGTAGGGCTCGCCGCAATTCCTTGAAATTGTACAGCTCGCCATTGATCACCGTCCAGACCGTGCCGTTCTCGTTGTGGATCGGCTGGCCGCCGGTCTCCAGGTCGATGATGCTCAACCGCCTGATCCCGATTCCCGCGGTTCCGTCGGCGTAGATTCCCTCGTCATCCGGGCCGCGGTGAAAGATCGGCTCACACATCGCCCGGATAATCCTTCCGGTGACGGGCGGGGCGCCGTCGTCAAGGTTCAATTTGCCACAGATGCCGCACACTGTTGTCTCCTAGCACATCTTCCGGGGCCGGTTGCGTTCCGACCGGCACAAGCCTGCGGTACAATTCGATGAGGCCCGCGATCATCGATTCGGCCGACATCAGGCCCTTAACTTTTTCGTGGGCGGCGCGTCCGAGTTCAGCCGCGCGAACAGGATCATTGATGAGCGCCAGTATCTTTTCCGCAGTGTCCGCCGGATCGTCGCCGCGCACGGTCAATCCCGTGACGCCGTCCTGAACGATCTCAGGGACGCCGTTCACTCCGGTGCAGACGACCGGTAGCTTCATGTACATCGCTTCGGTGAGGGCGCGTCCCACGCCTTCCCAGCGTGACGGCAGTGCAAAGACATCCATCGCCGCGAGGAGGTCGGGCACATTGTGCCGCTCGCCCGCGACATGAACGCAATCGGCCAGACCCAATGCCTGCGCCCGGGCCTCGAGTTCGTCGTGCAGCGGGCCCTCGCCTATGAAGAGGAGATGGGCCTCCGGCGCCTGCTTCTTCACGATAGCAAACGCTTCGAGAAGTACCTCCGGGGCCTTTTGCTCGGCGAGCCGGCCGACGCAGCCGATCAACGGCGCGCCGGCCGGCACACCCAATACCCCACGGCCATCTCGCCCTCTCGTAGGACTTTCAAATCGGGAAAAATCAACCCCGCTGCGAACCGTCACGATCTTTTCCGGTCTCGCAACGCGGTGCGCTATCAATTCGCCCCTCAGTACCTCGCCCACGCTTACCAGCCTGTGGCAGAAAAGGCACAACAGCCGCTCGAAAAAGAAGCACAGCCGCGTCTTCCAGTTGTTACTGCGAGTGTCGAAAGGCACCCCGTGAAACGTGTGGACCACCGTACGAGCCCCTGCCAGCCACGCCACAAGCCTTCCCAGCAAGCCGGCCTTGAAACTGTGTGTGTGGACGACGTCGTAGTCTTCGCGGAGTATGATCCGCGCGAGCACAAAGGCGGCCTGCAGGTCCTTGGCGGGGCGGATCGGCCGGACGAGCGAGCGTATGGGCCACACGGTAACGCCCGCCTGCCTCGCTTCCCTGATCAGCGCTGTTGGGTCACCGGGGCCGTAAGGCCCGCAAGCCAGGTGTGTCTCGCACCCGCTGCGGACCAAGCCCCTGAGCGTCAGCAGTGTATTACGCTGCGCGCCGCCGAGATTCGACTCCGTTATCACATGCAATATTTTCATGTCGCTGTTTCCGCGAGCTCCGCCTTCTCTCCGGCCGGGAGCATTGTTTCATACTCCTCGTAAAGGCGTTCCACGTACCGCGCGATATCGAACTCTTGTTCGACTTCTGCCTTACCCGCTTCCCCCAGACGGCGGCGCAACTCCGGCGAGCGGATCAGCCGATCAAGGCAATCCGCCAGGGCGGCGCTGTTCCCCGCCTCAAAAAGCAGGCCCGACCTGGCGTCCGAGACGACCTCCGGTATGCCGCCCGCCGTGCTGCCTATTACCGGGAGCCCGGCGCCCATTGCCTCGATTATCGACAGCCCCAGCCCTTCGTGAAGCGACGGCAGCGCGAAAATATCGAACGCCGCCAGGAACCCCGCCGGCTCCTTCTGCGTGCCCGCGAAAATCACGCGGTCACCGAGGCCGGTCTCTGCGACCTCACGCTCCAACGACCGCCTTTGCGACCCATCCCCGGCCAACATAAGCCTCACGCTCGAATGATTCGCGCGAACCCGCTGGGTTGCGCGTATCAACAGACGATAATCCTTAACTTCCTCCAACCGGCCGATCGAGCCGATCAGAAGTTCATCGTCGGCTATAGCAAATCTCCGGCGGATGTCACGGCGCAGCTCGAGGGAGGGGTCCGAGGTGCGGGCAAAGTCTACCCCGCTTCGGAGCACCATTACGCGACCGGGCGGGACCGCGCAAGAATCGAGGATTGATTTCTTTACCGCCTCCGAGATTGCCAGTATGTGCCTGTAAAACTTGAACGAGGTCCGATTCACCCGCCGCAGGAGGCCGCTGGCCGACAGCCGCTCGAACGTGAAATGGACCGTTGTCACGACCGGCTTATTCATAAGTTTGGCGGCGGCCAGGCCCACCTGTGTGGCCGGCAGCAGGTGAGTATGGACGATATCGGGACGGGTTTGCCTTATGGCCCGGCAAACCCAGCGTATGCCCGACGCCAGGCCAAGCTTGCTGCCCGGGGCGAGTACCCGCGCCCCCGTCCGGGCCAGTGCATCGCCCATCGGGTTCTCCGTCTCGAGCGTGCAGATGGCTAGACTGCCGGGCTCGGGCCGAAGGCGAGTCGCCACGTCGAGCAGCAATATTGTCGCGCCGCTGACGTTCAGATTATTTATAACATGCAGCACGCTCGGCTTCGGCATTCGCGGGCTCCGGTACGGGTATCGAGGAGTTCTTGAACCGCTTCATCATAACTGTGATGGCTCTGAACGCAAGTGTGTCGGCTTTTACAAATGCGGGCAGAATAATCTTCGGTATCCTGGCGCGCAACACGCGGCTGACCCTCAGGTATCTCCGGAGGAAGTTATACTGCTTTTCGAGCACTTCGGCGGGCCATTCGGTGTATTGCGGCACGCATTCAAACATGCTCCAGCCTTCGTGGAAGTCGTCGTACCAGGAAAAACCATCGTGGATGATTCCCCGCTCCCTCGCCATTTTTTCGAGCGGGGTGCCCGGGTAGATCCGCAATATCTGTGTGCTGATCTCCGTGGCGAGGGTCGACAGTGTTCTGGCAAATGTCTCGCGGACCTGCGCGGGCGCGTCGCCGGGGAGGCCGACGATCAGATAGACTTTCACGTGCTTTACACCGGCGTCGAGCGTCACCCGGATGGTGTCGCGGGCGCGCTCGTAGGTTGCCTTCGTGCCGACCTTTTTCTGCGCTTGGGGGTTGAGCGTCTCGAGGCCGTAATCGATCTGCCTGCAGCCGGCTCGGGCCATAAGCCTCAGCAATTCTTCGTTTACCAGATCGATGCGGGTACTTGTTCCCCAGATCAGGTCGAGGTCCTTTTCTATGAGTCCTTCGCAAACCCTGCGCGCCTTTTCCTTGTCCGTGGTGAATGCGTCGTCATAGAAATAGATTGCCTTTATGCCGTAGTTCTTCACGAGGCCCTCGATCTCGTCGAGGACCTTTTCGGCCGATAGGCTACGGGTGGTCTTGCCCCAGAAGTAAGTTGCGCAGCAGTAGATGCATCCGAAGGGGCAGCCTCGGTTAGACAGCACGTGCGTGGTCCGCCGCTTGAGGGTGCTGTATCCGGGGTAACGGTTCATGTCGACCTTGTGGCGCGCGGGGGCGGGCAGTGAATCGAGGTCCTCGATGAATCCGGCGTCCGGGTTCACCTTGATTTGCCCGTGGTCGTGATAGGCCAAGCCTGCGATCTGCTCCATCGGCTTACCCGAGAAGAGGTCGAGCGTTTTCATCTCACCCTCGCCGATCACTATGGCGTCGGCCGCGGTGCGGCGGAGGGTTTCTTCCGGGCAAAAGCTCACGTGCGGTCCGCCGGCCAATATGAACTTCTCGGGGAAGGCCTTCTTGATAGCGGCCGCGACGTCGCGCATCTCCAGCCGCGTGTGAGTGCTGCAGCTAAGGCCTATAACGTCGGGATCTCGCCGGCGAATCTAGTCGATGATTCGCTCATCCGACAACCGGTCCAAAGACGCGTCGAGCACGTCGGCCTCGAATCCATGGGCTTCGAGCATAGAAACGATATGCAAGACCCCCAGCGGCGGGTAGTGCGTGTTGTTGTATTTATCGATCCGCGACGGCACGACTATGAACAGCGCCTTCTGAAAACGTCTTTTAGAGGCATCGGTCGGCATTTCGCATCCCTTTCTCAGGTTGTTCCACACGGCTGGTATCCGTAGATGTTTTCCGTCTGCCTGGCCATTCGCTCGGGCGAATGTCTGCCCAGGGCGGCGTTTCTTCCCTCGGCGCCCATTCGGCGCACGACTTCGTGATCGGCGGCGAGCGTTGCTATGCTTTCCGCCAGCGCCGCCGCGTCGCCCGGAGGCACAAGTATCCCGGTGACCCCGTCCTCAACCGCTTCCGGCGTGCCTTCTACCGCCGTGGCTACCACTGGCTTTCCCTCGGCCATTGCCTCCAGGGTCACATTGGCCAACGGCTCGGAATACGACGGAACCGCAACCGCGTCGGCGCAGGCAAATACCTCCCGCACGTCGTTGCGGTATCCCGTAAATACCGCCCGGCGGCCCAGGCCGAGTTGCTCGGCGTGTTGTTGATACATCTCGCGGCAGGGGCCTTCGCCCATTAGCACGCAACAGATTTGCTCGGGGAGTTGTGCGAGCGCCGAGAGCAAGACATCCACGCCCTTCTCGGGCATCAGTCGCCCGGCAAACGCCACGAGGAAGCCACCCGCCGGCAGCCCCAGCTCGTTTCGCTTCTCAGCGACCGTCTCCCGGCTCCTGGGCGGCGCCGGCTCCACTCCGTTGTAAACCACGTGCAAGGCTTGGGGGTCGTAGCCCCGGTCGACATAGTGCGACTTTACTGCGGCCGAAGGCGTGATGGAGGCGTCTACGAATCGATTCAGCAATCTGTCGACCGCGCGGAAGTTGAGCATCGGCCGATAGTACCTGTTGCGGCAAACGTTCTTCCTTTCCACGACGGGGAACCCCATCAGGTGCGCTATTATTGCCTCAAGCCTCCCGAAGTGGATATGGACGACGTTGGGCCTCAACCCCACGAGGAGGGCCGCGAACCGAGCCAGCGCGATAGGGTCGAGCCTGCCGAAACGGCGGATCGTGAACATTCGTGCGCCGCGGCGTGCGAGCTCATCCTGAAAGCTTCCGTTGCCGCGGCAGACGACCATGTGCTCGAACCTCGAGCGGTCGGTATGATCCAGCAGCATCAGGAGCGCGCGTTCGGTGCCGGCAAGGCGCCGCGCCGCGGTAACGTGCAGGACTCTGGTTTTCTGGTCCTTTTTTTTGCGCGTCATTCCGTATCCGGAGTCGTCGATGAAGAATACGCCTGCGCGGTTCTGGGCTGCCGGCGCCCCGCCGCGACTCGCACCAGCGTGCCGTCGGCGACTGTCGTGGCCGGGGGAATATACTCACCTATCGCACGGGCAGGCACCCCCGCTATCGTTTTGTCGTCGGAAAATGAGCGTGTCACAACCGCGTTGGCGCCGATGCAGCAGCGGTTCCCGATCTTGACGGGGCCGAGGACCTTGGCGCCGGCGTAAATCGTGACGTCGTTGCCTATGGTGGGCGCACCGTCGGGCCTGGTTGAGCTGAAACGCCTGCCGACTCCCACGCCCTGATACAGGGTCACACCGCGCCCTATTTGAACGTCAGCTTCAATGATCACTCCGCTTCCGTGCACGATCAGCAGGCCGGGTCCGATCTCCGCGGATGGGGCGATCTCCACGCCAGAGATAATCCGACCGGCAACGCTAAGCAGGCGGGGAACCATAAATACCCCGCCGCCCCACAAGAAATGCCCCAGCCTGTAGCACGAGATAGCCCACAGCGGCGGATTGAACGTCACCGCGGCAAGCTTTCCGATAGTTCTGCTATTCCTCCGGGCGACCCGAACTATATCAGCATACAATAGTGCACCTCGAGTTTGTAATGCGCCTATGGAACCTCCGCGAGGACACGCCACGGGAAGAAGCGGCGGATGTCGACCACGCGGGCCGCGAGCAGACCCGCCCCGTACACCATCAGAGCCGCGCAGCCGGCCGCAACGATCGAATGTGAGAATCGCTCGGCCGCGAGATAGCCCGCGACCATCAGCACACCCGCGCCGAGCACCTTCAAACCCATCATCTCGGCGCCGCAATCGCGGAGCACCTTGATCTTGTTTCGAAGCTGAATGTACAGCAAGCCCACGCCGATAGAAGCCGACAAGGCAAGTGAAAGTGCAATAGCCGCGTGTCCAAGTATCGGGATAAGCAGGAAGTTCAGGGCGATATTGGTCGCCGTGCACGCGATATTGGCAGGCAGCGGCGTGAGCGAGTCGCCGAAAGACTGCGACAGCCGCGTAAGGAAGTACCGAAACACCATCGGCGCGAGCGCTAACGAATAGAATAGCAAAGCTGTGGCTGTGGCCGAAGCGGACGCCGCCCCGAAATTTCCGCGCTGCAGCAATAGCGAGATCACCGGCTTTCGCCACAGCAACAGCAGCAGAGCCGCCGGTACCACCGCGATAACCAGTATCTTGACGCATGCACTTATCGCGCGCGCCAGTTGGCGGTCGCGGTCGACCGCTCTGCTGTGTACAATGCCCGCGATCGACGGAAAACCCACGTCGACCACCGTTCGCACCAGCGAAAGCGGTACTGTCAGCAGCAGCATTCCGTAGCCGAGGGATGCTATGCTTCCTGCCGGCAGCCCCGATGCGAACATGCGATCAGTGATGTTGCTCACTTGCAATACGCCTACGCCGGCCATCACCGGCACACCGAGTCTTATGCTGTCGCGGACCCCGCGGCTGTGGCCCGCCCACGAGAACGAGTAACGTGCGCCGATCCGCCTGACCATTAGATAGCTGCACAGGCAAACGAAAAGCTCGCCCGCAACACTCCCTACTGCATACGACGCTATGCCGAGTTCGCTATGCAGGACGGCGATCGAAACCACAACAAAAACGTTCGACAGCAGGACCTTGAGAGCGGGTATTGCAAAATGGTCGTTCGCGTGCAGCATCCCGTTGAGAACGTGCTGAATTGTGACGAGGATAATCACCGGCGACACACACCTGGCAAGTGTCTGCGCCTGCACGAGTTTTTCGTGTGTGAATCCGGGCGCCACCAGGCGGACGATCACAGGCGCGCACAGCCAGTAAAACGCTGCAAACGCCGCCATCCCTGCAACACTCAAATTAAAAAGGGAGCTGACCTCAGCCCAGCGTTGGGGCGCTCCGCCGTTTTCGCCCTTGTGCCTGGCGACCAGCTTGACCGTGGCCACGTAAACGCCCTCGCCGAAAATGATCAGCGCAGCCGCGGGTATCGCCATCGCCACCAAAAACGCATCCATACTGTCGCCTGTGCCGAAGATTGCGGCTACGACCACGATCTTCAGCATCCCCGAAACCCGGCTGATCATCAGACCCGCCGAAACGGTGCTGCAGTTTTTGAAAAGCTTTCGATACATGTTCATTCGCTCCCGCCGTCGCCGGGCTGTGGCGGGCAAGGAGTCGCTCAGTAGTTCGCACCTGGGTTTTGCCCGTGGCCGGGCTGCTCAATTGGTTGATGGTCGCTGCGTGTAATCTGGGTGGCTGCAAGCATCATGACGTAGAATATGATGATCCACTGACCCAAACTGCCCTCGAAGAGGCACCCGGCCACTCCTCCGGAATAAATGCCCACGATAACGGCAGCCAGGGTTGCCCCAAGTGGTGCCGCGGGATGTTTTCTTTTGAGCCGGCTCACGCTGCCGAGGACGGGCACGCAGCCAAAGGCCACGAGTGCTGCGAGGCCGAGCGCCCCGTTGTTGTAGAGGCGCGCCACGAATTCGTTTTCGACGCCGACCTTCTTCGCACCGAAAACCGATATCCCCAACGTCGACGCCGCCTTCGGGCCGTACCCGATCATCGGGTGGCGCGGCACCGCCTTGAGAGCCTTTGTGTCTATCGGAAGCCGGTAGCGTAAGTCGGTGCCATGCACGAACCTCTCCGAAAAGCGGCTCATTCCTACCACACCGGCAAAGATCATGAGCCCGGCCAACACGGGGATCATTACCTGCAGGCCGAGGGCCTTTTTTCGCGTGAACAGCGCGTAAAAAATGAGAGCGAAAACAAATATGATCATCGCCGACCGCGTGCCCGTGGCAAAAAGAGCAAACACGTGAAGCGCAATGATCGGCAGTTTCCTCTGCCAGTTGAGGTTTCTGCTCAGCCATAAAAAGGACGATGCCACAAGCAGCAGCCCGACAGTAGGCCCGGCCGTGCCGAACACACGGTGGCTTCCTGAAAACGTATGGCGCTGAAAGGCAAAAACATCGATCAGCCAGCGGCTGCCCGCCTTGGCCAGCAGGAACTGCGCGCAAATGAGAACGGCCTCCGCGGTCATGAGGACCATAAAGAGTTTGGCCGTCTTCCGCAGTATTCGTTTTTCGCACAGCAGCAGGTAATACCCTATCGGCGCCGCGATCAGAAGATAGGCCTGCTGCAGCACTTCTGCTCCGGCGATGGTCAAGTTGCGGGCATTTATCAACGACACGACCTGCGAGAGCAGCAAGCACGCCGCGGGTACCATGAAGCATGCGCCGGGCAGTTGCAAGTTCTTGCGACGCATCGCGAGTGCCAGGGCCGAGACAATCGTAAGTACCGCAACCGCGTCATGCGGATAGAGAATCATGGGCCCGGCGTGGATGGGTACCGGGAGCGCCAGCACAAGAAGCAAGGCGTACAGTCCGAGC
>Ga0180432_10010748_pt1 | contig 10896 bp, 12 predicted proteins | sample SS_ome_10_FD_132414 | JGI IMG/M metagenome (GOLD analysis project Ga0180432, IMG submission 132414) | Hypersaline lake sediment archaeal communities from the Salton Sea, California, USA - SS_1_MS_2 metaG | ecosystem: Environmental > Aquatic > Non-marine Saline and Alkaline > Hypersaline >...
GCCGTTATCCGGTCGCCCCGGCCTTCGGCGTTCGCGAGCACGTCTTCATCCTCGAACAGTATGTTCGCGTGCATGTGCTCGTACTCTGTGCCGAACTGCACGGCTTCCTGTACGCGCTGCCTCGAGAACAGCGCGCGCGTGCTGATCGTCTCGGCGTTCACGGGCTGATACGTGCACGCCTCTGTCGGCAGCGGGCTCGATTCCGCGAGCAGCACCCCGTTCGCCGACGCTATTTGATCCATCACACCGCTCATTCGTCGAGTTCCATTTCGATCTCTGCGCCGAGCGCGATTGGTTCGGTTGACTCATCGACACCGATATTCACGAGCCGACACTCGCCGAGCACTGCCGCGTCGTCGTTGTCTATGATGTCCTCGACGATCGCGCCGGCCGCGTTTATCAGGCCCTCGAGCTCGCTGTTTGTCGGGGCCTCGACAAGCTCGACCAGTGACAGCACAAGCACTCTTTTCGCGTCCCAATTTGCCAGGCCCGGGCCTGCGGCCTGGCGCGTCAAGCTGTGCTGTTTCTCGCGGTAAGCCAGGACCGCCCACGCGTCGCCGGCTTCGGGGTCTGTACCGTCGCCGATTCGCTGATACAGGTGCACGGTGCGGTCGGTACTGAAGGCTTGAAAGCTCGCGCTAGCTTCGAGGAAGCCTTTCACGAGCTCGAGGGGGGCACCATAGATGCCGGTCATTGCCATGATCAGGACGGGGCTACTGTGGCGAACTGCAGGTAATTGGTACCGGCCCAATCGTTGCCGGCAAGGTCAACGGTCATGGTCAACTCTGCGGGGCGCCCACCGCTGACGTCATCGATGCTGGCAAGGCCCTCGACCGCAGTCACGGTGTAGGTACCGTTCGGCACGCCACCTTCGGCCAGGCGCCGGAATTGCGCCGTGAGCGTGGTTTCGGCGTTGCCCGTGTTGAGCCGTGCACTTGTCGCCGCGGCGATCTGTCGCAGCCCAATGCTGAACTGTGCGCGCTGCCCGTCGATGTATGCCTGTGTCGGGTACGGGTAACCACCTTCGCCGGTGTTCTTGGTGACGTTGTAGCCGAACTGCATTTCGAACGATGTCACCCCGGACAAGCCCGAGCCGACCGTGACCGTTCCGAGCGTGTAGAACACAGAAAGCACACTGAGGCTCGAGGGGTTTGCCGTGCCCACTGCAACCGGCACGGTGTCGCCGTCTGAACTGATCGCGTGCACCCGAATCGTGAGCTCGGCCTTTTGCCCTGGGGCCCCGGAAAGGCTCACCGGCTCGAGCAAACCGTCGCCGATCGTCAGCGAAACATAACCGGTGCCAAGTCCGCTTGCGGCATCGTACGCGCGAAACCACAAAACTACGTCGTTATCGGCGATCGATGCCGGCGCGTCGAGCAGGTCGATCTTATTCGTTTTGAACTCGAGCACCGGCTCGGCCGAGAGCGTCATCACAGCCGACGGGTGAATCGCGCCGGCATCTTCGACCAGCTTTTGCAGGCCCGGGCTCAGCTTCGCCGAATCCTGCACGATGTTCGCGATCTCACTGCCGGCGATCTGAATCCCGACCAGAGTGTGTTTTGCGATGTCTGACATCGATCGAACTCCCTACACGTTGAACACCGCACGGCCGAACGTCTTGCGCCGCGCGAACATCTGTTTCAGCTGAAAAGCCAGCTGCGCGATAAAATGCCGTTTCATTGCCTGCCGCTCGGGCTCGGTTACCTGCATGATCGCTTCGGCAACACTGAACGTGTTGAACGGGTTCCGGCGGTACACGTGCCGGGGCAGGCCCGGGAAGGTCACGTGCAGCCGTTTCAATCCCGCGCCGAACCGGTACCCGCCCGACAGAAAAGAGCGCTTGAACGCGCCCGACTTTTCGAGCGGGTTCGTGGTCTGCCGGCCCCGGGCAAGCTGCCGGCTGTGCCGTTCGCTGTACTCGCTGAAATTGCGTTTCGCCGATGCTGCATACCGCTGCGCGTATCGCGCGAACGCGGCGCGCTCGAAGTGGAACGGGGCGAAGCGTTCATGCCAGAGCTTGAACGATGACTCAAGCGCCGTGCGCGTCGCTCGCGGCAAGGTCTGCCGAAGTCTTCGCAGTTCTCGAGTGGGGTCTGACACGTTTCTGCCTCTACAATGAAAAGCCCGGCCCGACAGAACCCGGGCCGGGCAATCGCCGAATACGTTCAATCACGTGTGAATGTTGCTCATCAGGTAACCGGCAGCGGCCGTCAGCACCTTTTCGTCGACGTGATGCCGCACCCGCACCCAAATGCCTTCGGGGTCTTCGCTGCCCCAGGTCGTGACATCGTACGGGCTGCGCTCGACCACGGTCCAAACCATTGTGCGCGCGCACTGCACGCCGGCCTCGAGGTCTTCGTCGGTCCTGCGCAGGAACAACAGCGCGTACTCGTCATCCCAAATGTCCGAGCCGCCATCCTGCGCGGGGCTCGAGAACACCTTGTCAACGTCGAGAATCCCGGCGAGCCGTTCGTTCGAGATTTTGGCCATGTCGTCATCGCTGTACTGCCCGCCACTGAGCAAGGCCTTGACGTTCGAGTTCTTGCGAACTTCCTTTGCCACCTTGTCAGAGATCGCGAGACAGAGCTCATACCCGGGATCGATCACCCCGCCCAAGTTCTGAATGAGCGTGAGTTTCGCGTCCTGGATATCGTTGTAGGGGTTGCCGGAGTTGTTCCACTCGGTACCGACGGCGCCGGTGTAGGAAACGAACGTGCTCGCAGCGTCGAAAGCCAGGGCTTTGACGCGCTTCTCATACTCGATCATCACGTGCCGGGTGAGCAGGCGGGTTTTTCCGGCCTGCGTGTTGAACCGCTTGTCGAGGTTCGCTTTCTCGCGGTAGTCGGTGAACTCCTTCAGCCCGTACGTTTCGCACTTGTACGAGTCTTCGGTCGTCTCGTGCTCGATCTCGGCCGCGGTGCCCTTCCGGCCGATCTTGATGTTGCCCACGACTTTCGTCGCCTGCGACGTCGCGATCTTGTCGAAGGTCGCTTCTTCCTCGTCGACATAGAAGAAGGGAAAGATTTCAGCCCCCATCAGGAATCCCAGGTCGGTCGAATACTCGAGCGCGATCTGAGCCAGGTCCGGGCGGTTCGTGCCTTGTCTTTCCATTGTCTCTCTTCCTTGTTCAATAGCTCAGGCTGTTACTGCTCGCCTGGTCAGCTTGTGGCAACAATGCCGTTGGCCTGCAGCGCGTCGATGATCGAATCGATTGCGCTGTTGTTCGCCTGAATGTCATCGATCGCAGCGACAAGCTGCGTTCTGATGCTGGTCACGTCATCGATCAAGGCATCGACAGCCGCGTTGTTCGCCTGAATGTCGTCGATCGCGGCGACAACTTGCGTCCTGATGCTGGTCACGTCGTCGATCAGGGCTTCGAGGCTCGTTTCGTTTGCCTCGGTATCGTCCTTCAGGCTGTTGTATTCGGCCGCAATCAGGGCAATCGCTGCCTTGATTGCCGTAACGGCGGTACTCGTGGTGTTCTGTTTCGCGGCCAGCTGCGCAACGGCAGCGTTGAGCTCGGTCGCGATCTCTTCAATGTCAGGAATCGCGTTGGCCACGAGGTCATCGCGCAGAGCGTCGGCCGTGCCGGGGCTGTCGCTCGGGTCGGTCACGGTCATGCCAATTGCGGCGATCGTGTCGTCGCCCGGGTCGGTGCCCCCCGAGTTGTCGGTGATCGCGGCCGCGCCGGTGATCGCGGCAATGGTGTGGTCTCCGGGGTCGACGCCACCGCTGTTGTCGGTGATATCGGAAGCGTCGAGCGTCGGATCCGTCGCGGTCATCGCGTCGGGATCGCTCGCGCTCGCGGCCGGGTCGCTCGCGGTCATGGCATCCGGGTCGCTTGCCGTCGCGGCCGGGTCGCTGATAAGGCTCTGCATGCTGAGCAGGTCGGTCGCCCGCGCCGGGATCGCTTCAATGACCTGATCGGCCGCGGTGCAGGCTTCGACGGCGGTCGCGAACTTGTCACCCGAGACCGTATCGGACACCTTTCCGTCATCAGCACCATACAAGGCGGCTTCGGCATCGAAGGTATCGGCGCCGATCACGGGGAATGTCCCGGTTGCCGGTACCAACACACCGACCTGATCGCCACTGTCTACTTTGGCGAGCGTCACGCCGATGCAGTCTTCCCCCGCGTCGGCATAGACCACCGTACGGGCGCCGTTACCGTCGAGCTTGACGCGCCGGTATTTCTCGAGGTCTTCGCCGGCGACAAAGTTCGGATACTTTTCTTGCCAAGTGTTCACGGTTCGTGCTCCTGTATTCCGGTCGCGTTCTGCAGCGGGTCGCCGGGCGCCTTAGTCGGTCTTCTTCTGCTCGGCGAGAAATGCCTTGTACTCGTCGGGGTGCTCTTTGACCACCTTCGCCCAAGCGTGCGAGGGGGTCATGCCGCCGGCGGTCAACTCATCGACGATCTGCTGTGCGGTCTTCGGCTCGGCCGCGGATTCGCCACCTTCGCCAGCGCCGTCTTCCCCTTCGGCATCCGACGGGGTTTCGCGCTGCTCGTCATTCTCGAGGGGGTCGGCCAGCCCATTGGCTTTCGCCTCGAGCTCGGTGATCTTGGTGCGGGCCTGCTCGAGTTCCCCTTCCGTTTCCTGCATGGCGCCGGCCAGCATGTCTGCACCCGCCTCGAGAGCAGCGACATACTCGGCATCGCTGTCGAACTGAGAAAGCGCGAACTCCGCGCCGAAACGCTCCCGAAGGCTTGTCATCTGTTGCTTGTCAAGTGCCATGGGTCCGGGCTCCTGAGTTGGTGCGTTGTCCCCGTCGGTGTCGGTCTCTGTGTCCGTTTCTATAGTGTCCGGGGTTTGTCCGGTTCCGGGTTTTTTGCCTTGATTCTGAGGCTGTGGCGCGTACCCGTCGGGCAGCGGGGGCAGCGCGCAGAATGCCATCTGATCGGGGGTCCACAAGCTGACGCTCGGGGTGGGCTCGTATACGTCATCGACAAGCCCGAAGCCGCGCGCTTCCTCGGGGCTGAGCCATTTCCCGTTACCGTTGTCAGCGTCCATCAGTTCGGCGATCCCGGCCAGGTCGTGACCACCGCGCTTCGCATACAGCGCGATCATGCGTTCGGTGATCTTTTCGGTGTCGGCAAGCATTGCCCGCAGATCGTTCGGGTTGAACATTCCCCACAAAATCAGCGATGCCTTGTGGATCAGATACAGGGCATTCTCGCTGATCAGGCGCATGCCCTTGTCCGCGGCCTGCGCGACGATCGTCGCGGCGCTCGCGGTCTGGCCATAGACACGCGTAATGATCTCGGCCGGGTGCTCTTTCAACAGGTCATGGATCGCGAGCCCGTGGTCGGTGTAGCCGCCGGGCGAACTGATCTCGACTCTGATTCGTTCGGTCTTGAGCTCGGCCAGGGCTTTGAGCTCTTTCCGCATGGCTTGCTTGGTGAGCCGCTTCGCTTCCTGCCACGTGTCAGCGTCCCAATCGTAGTAACCGATCGGGGCGTCGATCACGATCTCGGCGGTCTTCTTCTCGTCATCGTCCTGCGCGACACTCATCCAGGGGGATTTGTTAAGTAGCTTCACAGTCTCAATCTCCGCGTTCTGCGTCGGTCAACAGCTGCACACCCGGGGTCACGCTTGCGACCATGGGCAAACCCGAATCGCTTTCGCTGTCGTGTTCGGTCTTGCGCTGCCTGAGTATGTCGGTCATCGTCTTGCCCTGTTGCTTCGCCCACGCTTCTTTCGTGTTCACGTTCGCGGCAACTTCGAGCATATGCGCCCGAAACGCTTTCTCGGGGTCGACTTCGATTGGCGGGGACAGCGTGATATCGCAAGCCGCCGGGGGTCCGTCGAGCCCGGCCGGCAGCGACATAGTACCGCTCTCAATCAGGTAGTTGACGCGCCGGGCGTGCAGGGCGCGCGTCGCCTGCGCAGGTACCGCCCACCACGAGAGCAGCACGCGTTTTCCCATCAGGCTTGCCATACGGTTCCCGTAGTACGTCGCGCGTGACCAATCCTGCAGCACGAACTCGAGGGGAAGCCCGCAGGCAAGCCCGATGTATCGCCCGACAAGCCGCACAAAGTTCTCGAACTCAGTCCCCGGCGATTTGCTGTCGATGACCGTCAGTTCTTCATCTGAATCGAGCGTGATCCCCATCCCCGGAAAAAGCTCGAAATCGGCCCGGGTGTCGGTGGTACGCGATTCGCTCAGGTCTTCGGCCGCGCTGTCGCTCGTGCCGATCCGCTGCAGGGGTGAAGTGGTCTTGTCTTTACTCTTGTGAATCGCGATCCCGAAAACGCTCGCCATCTTCTGTTGAAAGAGCTTGTACTGCATGATCTGCTCGGCCATGCGCATATGCGGATAGCCGGGCAGGAACGCGCTCCGGGCCCGGTAATCGTCGAAGCTCGCGGCGCGGTAGGTGTGCAGGAAAAACTCACGGGGCACGTACTGCTTTTTGTCCGTGCTCACCCGGCCGTATCGATCGCGGGGGCACACGTAATACCCGATCGGGGCGATGCCGGGGCCCGTGTAAACGCCCTGGTGCACCCGTTCGCCTTCCCATTTGCGATAGTCGGGCGGGGTCGCGATCCGGGCCGCGCTCACCCCCTGCGTAGTGCCGTCGGAAAGGTACGCGAGCCCGGCATCCCCGTGCCCGAGCACGCTGCGCAGTAGCACAGCCTGCAGCTGCCAAAGGTTCAGGATGCCGCGCGCGTCGACTTGCGCCGGGTCTTCGGCGTAATCGTTGAACCGCTTCGACAGTTCTTCATTGAACGTTTTGTCATTCGTGGTCGGCACTACGCGAAGCCCGGTCGCGGGCACCGTGTTGCATACGAACGTATTCACCAAACCGCCGAGCAGCGGGTTCTCGTGAATCATGGTGTCGAATAAATCGACCATCTTGCATCGATCCCACCACGATATTTTGTTCTCGAGGGTTTGCGGGGAGTTCGGGATCGTGCCGCTTGCCCGGGAAGACTCGAGCGGCTTCAGCGTTGCGAGCATTTCGCGCTGTTTCTGGCACACTTCCCGGCGCAGGGCCCAACCGGGAAAGGCCGAAGCGACCCAATCAACCGCCGTCGCGAGCCGTGTTTTTTTCGGCTTTCTACTCACTGAATGCAGCCTCCCAAGCGCCGCGGCCGTCGGTCCCGGCGAGCTCGGCAATCTTGAGCTCGGCCGCGTCGATTGCCTTTTGCAGCGCGGCCATGTCTTCAAATTGGTACTGCTGACCGTTGACCGTGACCATTTTCGCGCCATCGGCCAAACGGAGTTGTGCAGCGGCGAGCTTGTCGAGCAGGTCTTGATAGTGCGTAGCGGTCAGATACATGCGCGGGCGCCTTATGGCTGTGGTGTCTATAGATTGGGGGGTTTGTCCGGTACGGGGGGCAGGTCGGCGGGGGGTTTTAGGTGTCCCATCCGGCGGGCTTGGTGCCCTGGACACGGGGCGCGGGTTCGCGGGCGACGGGCTTGCCGAGCTCGCGCAGCTGCCCTTTCAGGGCGACGCGCGCGGCCAGGGCATAGAGAGCGCAGGCGAAATAGTGATCAGGGCCGGTCTTGCGGATTTCGGTGTGTTCCACTCCGCGGGAATCCTTCACCTTTACTGCAGTGCGGCCGAGCATATGCCGCAAGAACTCCCGCGATGTATCGGCCGGCAGAACCCAATCGCTTTCTGTGATATCGAACGTGCCGTCATCGGCGCGGCCGGATTCGAACCGGCGCATAAGTTCCTCGCTGAAATAGCCGTCGTTGCAGTTCAGCACTTGGATCGCGTGCGGCAACAGTTTCGAACTTCCCGGGTAGCTCTCCCACGTGGTCGACCGGAGCATGCCCGTGCGCGCCGCGCCCGTGATGGGCAGTATGAACTCATCGTCAAGGTGCAGGTTCACGATCTCATCGGGCCGGTATCCGGCATCGGGGAACAGCGCAGCCACCGGGTACTGTGTACCGTTCGGGGCCTGGTAGTGGTGTTCGCGAATTTCGCGCAGGGGCCCCACGCTCTCAGTCTCGATCTTGCCGTGATCGATCAGGTACGTGCGGGAACGGGTCAGGGCCCACGCTGACCAGAAATGACAGCGCTTGTGTATGTCGGCAGTCGCGATCACTATGCAGGGATCATCTGTCGGGATGCAGCCGCGATCGTAGGTCGCCCGGTGCGACGCGATCAGGTCGAGCGTTGCGTTGTCGCGCACCCTTTGATACGGTCGAGCCGCGTCGCTGTTGTCGAAGTCCTGCCGGGCCTGCTCGTCTTCCTGGCCTTCGACGTACCGCGCCGCGGTCTCGCCGAAGGAATTGTACGAGCTCCGCGCGTACCACCCGGGCAAGTGACAGCTGATATGCTTGGCATGCGGCCGGCGCGGGTGCCAGCCTTCATCCGGCGCCCTGCCGGCCTGCATGATCATCGCCCACCGATCGCGCTCGGGAATCAGGCCCCCGCAATCCTGGCACTCGTATGCCGTGTCAGCCCTGATTCTTACCTGCCAATCGCAAAGTTCCTCGGGATCGTCGCCGACGTTTGCGCGCGCCGGGTAGCGAAAGCGCTCGATCGTCAGCACTTGCCAGCCCTTGTTACGCGTGCCGTCTTCGGCATACGGGCGATCGGCCGTCGCGCAGTGCGGGCAGGGCACGTGCAACTCGTGCCACGTGCCGCTGACCAGTTCTTGCCAGCCGGGCGCGTCATCGACTGTCGGTGTGGTCGCAACCATCACCCGGCGCTGTTTGCCAAACGATCCCGTGCGGCGATCGATCAGGTAATACGAGCTCGATTCCTTTTTCGTCGCACCGCGCCACTTGTCTACTTCATCATTCGCCATGTTCATCACGGGTTCGCCGGCCATCTGCGAGGGGCTCCCGGCCCACCCGAGCGTAATGTTGCAGGTCGTGAGCCGGTACCGGTACAGCGTCCAATCGCCCCGGGCGCCGGTGATCAGCTTGCGCAGGCGGGGTGAATCCTCGAATATCGGCTGAAGGTGGTTCCGAGAACGTTTCGTCACGAACTCTTTGTCGGGCCCGTTATACATTGTCGGGCCCGAGCGCTCGGCCGCGCACCATGCGAGAAAGGCCTGCATAATGATGGTTTTCCCGGTCTGCGTTGCCCAAATGCACACCACCTTTTCGGCGGTCTTGATCATGCGCAGGGGGAAACGCTGGTAGGGGTCAAGCTGAAGCATGCCGGTGCGAATCGTGACACGGTGCGAGAGATACACGTTCGCTTCGGCCCAATCGTCGACCGGTATCTCGTCGGGCACGTGCACGCCGGCGGTCGCTGCGTCGAGCACTACGCGGGCAATGTCTTGCCAGTGGCGCCGGTAACAGCTTCTCACGGTGCAGCCTTTCGCTGGCGCCGCGCTTTCTCGCGCTCGAGGAATCGTTCTATGTCACATATCCGGTAGAAGATTCTGCCGTCGATAACGAAATGCGGGACATAATCAGTCGGGGGGCGCACGCGCCATTTCTTCAGTGTGCTTTCTTCGCGGTGCAACAGCTTCGCAGCCTTTGGCGTGGTTACCCATTGGGGATCAGTTTCCGCGGCAATTCTCAACAGTTCATCGGTCGGGCAATCATCAGCCCGCACCGTATGCCGCCGCAGGAACTTGATCAGTTCCGACTTCAGATACCGGTATCGGCCCTGCAGTTTCGTGTACGGGATGAAGCATTGGCCGGTGCGGCGCCAGCGACGGAACGTTCGGGCCGTCACCCCCAAATACTCGGCCGCTTCAGTTTCGGTCATCACTTCCGGCCACACTGATGCCATCGGCTCACCCTTTCATCACGGCTCATAATCCTCGATCGCAGAGGTAAGAAAATCCTGCTCGAGCTCGCGCAGCGCGGCAGTGAACCGCGCCTCGAGTAAGGCTTCGACTTCATCGGCAGTGTTCAGAACGGCAAGTTCCTGACTCATCGAATAACGCAGGCTGAGCAGGTTTGTTCGGGCGTTCGCCAGGATTCGGCCGACCAGCTTGCGCACGAAAGCCACCGGTACCACGCGCTTGAGCTTCTCGTCAACGGTCAGCGCGTCGATCTCGAGCTTGCGCAACGTCTCGGCCATTTCCCGCACGTTCCGGCTGATCGTGTGAACATCGTACCCGCCGGCGCTCTGCAGCCGTTGCACCCCCTGCACAAGCATGCGCGCGATCAGGTCGCGGGCCAAAAAGATGTCCATTTCCCCGCCGGCGAGATCGGCCGAGAGATCGAGCGGGGGCAGTTCCGGCGCCGGCGCCACGGTCTCGCGTTCGCCCAAGCCGTCAAGGTACCCGCGCAGCCTCGAGGCTTCGGAGTCCTTTCCCGCGGCGACAAGCCAATCGAACAGCCGCTCAGCCGGCCAGATGTAGTGTCGGCCGCGCTTTTGCCGCAGGAACGGCCGGGCCGTCGCGCGACGTGAACACCACCGCGGGGGCGTGCGCTCAGATACGCCGCAGATTTGGGCAACCTGCTTCGCGGTGAGCTCGCGGGGGTGTTCGGTGGTGTCCATGGGTCAGCTGCGCAGCCTGTGGTGTGTGCGCAGTAGTTCCTTTGTCCCCTGTATCGGGTGCGGGCCGACGTCCATTCCCAAATAGTATCGATGCCATTTCATCAGCTGATCGAGCAGGCGCCGCACCGCTTCGGGTTCGGTGCAGTAGCCGTTACTGCAGAACTCGCACTCTTGCGCGGCCGACGGGCGCCCACAATCCCGCGTCGCTGTTCGCCATTGACACTCACTCATCGATCTTTCCTTCTATCTCTTCCCGCCATTCGCGGCAGTTCTCGCCCTCCTGCTCGTTGTCATCCAGATACACACAGTTCGGGAGTGGGCAGTTCGGGTCTTGAGGACCGACACAGTACTCACGGCACCAGTCCTCTTTGGCTTGCTCGTTGTCCTTGACCATAAGCCGCTTGCCGCACCTCGGGCAGTAGACCATCTCGTTCTCGGCGGGACTGTTGGTTTCGATGTGGTACTCCAGTCCGCAC
>Ga0180432_10010750_pt1 | contig 10893 bp, 15 predicted proteins | sample SS_ome_10_FD_132414 | JGI IMG/M metagenome (GOLD analysis project Ga0180432, IMG submission 132414) | Hypersaline lake sediment archaeal communities from the Salton Sea, California, USA - SS_1_MS_2 metaG | ecosystem: Environmental > Aquatic > Non-marine Saline and Alkaline > Hypersaline >...
AATATCTTTAGCGGATGTCAGGTCGTTTTTTTTAATATCTATAATGTGAGATACAATAACTCTTCATTGTTTACTTTTAAGACCTTCTTTGTGGATTTTCTCTGTACACATACTAATTACTTCTAATTCTTTTTTTATAGTCATGGTTAATACAATATAATAGATTAAAAAAATATTCGTCTTTTTTTCTTTTTTGGCGGCTCGTTATAATACAGGAACACTACCATTTCTACAACATCAGCAATCATTTTTGTTATGTGTTCACTGTGGAGTGCTATGTTGTATCGAGCATACATCATAATATGCTCTGAGCTTGTCTCGTTTGTTTTGTTTTTTATTGCATTCTGTATCTGTCGCTGTAACTCTAGTTTTACTTGAGCAACTAACTTCTTTGTGTTTTTCGTTGTTGGATTTTTCCTTATAGTATCCGCAAGTCAAGAATCATCTTTTTGTCTTGCTATAATACCTCGGAAGGTTTTGTTTTTTAATTGCATAAATTCTTTGTGTGATAGTATAGCTCAATCAATCTTTGATTTTTTATGATACAACGACGCCTTCTCCCACATTTTCTTCCATCCATCATAGGGAGTAGCTAGTCTCCTTATCCTGGTGACTGTTTGTTTTTTTAATTTCATGAATCAACAATTAAGATATAAATTTTTCTAATTCATCTACTACATCACTACTCTTCCCGACTTCTACAATCTTTGCGTTCTTTATAACTCATCTGGCTTCGTTTATATTTTCCGGATAATTATCAGGATTCATTGCAAATATCACACTTTTTTTTCATCATGCCAGGTCATTGAGTTTTTCCATATCATCATATGGGATAGCACAATCTGTAAAGACAAACAAGTAATCAAATGAGTTGTATTTACATCACATATCCTCCAACCTTTCATTAAGATAGTAGAATCATTCGGCTCCAGAAGTTGTCAGTGCTTCGTTACTTTCTCCTTTCATCCTAAATATAGTATCACAACACGTGTAGTATCATTCCGATTCAAACAATCACGTCCTCATTATAGCGTGAGACAATGTTCATGCTTTTTCAAATGCATTCCAGTGAATAGAACCTGAGCCATCAACAATCAACAAAACTTTTTTCTTTTTTGGTGTAATTGTTTCCGGATTCAATAATGGCTTATAAGATAAGTTATTAATAAACTTCCTATTGATTCTCTTTCACTTTCTCAGGTTCTCAGTCTTCAGGTTTACACTTTGCGGAGGTTTCAACTTCAGCAACATCTGTGACTTTCGTTTCTCGATATCGCTGTTGCTTAGTTTATACTTCTCCGATGGTTCATATCATCACCGTCACACATTTTCTCATTTCTTTATTCACAAACGTTTCTTTACTGAGTCTCTCATGTTTTTAAGGGCATCCTTATATTCTTGATATTTTGTAGCATCCTTGGTTAAGTCTCGATTTGGTTCAATGTCGTTTATGGTATGCTTAGTCATCTCATTTATTACCATTTGCATAATAGCTGTATCATATTCATCTAGCTGTGATATACCTATTCAACTAACATTATTCACAAACTTCATCACCGAATCTACTCTACTAGCTTTTGATGTCTTTATTTTCAGCAATCAATATCACTTTCTTTCTACTTCTGATTTCCTGTAATGTGATATCTTTACTGCTATTCACTGCCCATTGAGTTCATGTTGTTTATCTTTGAGCTCCTTCCTTATCTTTTTATAATCCGGCTGGACATACTTGTATCCACTAGCCCAGGAGTATTTATTATACCATGACTGTGCTACTGGAGCTGTGGTGGTTTTTTGGTATGGTGAAGACTGCCATCATCCATCCTTCTCCTCCATCTCCACTACTTCGTATGGGTCTATAGTCATGCTTATAGGTTAGTATTATAAAACTTATGATTTCTTGATGAATCACTTCTCCATGAACTTCGATACAATCATAGCTTCATGGTCCTTGTTTGGGAATCCATACGAGTTGGTTGTTACAAGTCTATACATCACGGTTTTCTCAAATGATGCAAACACATCTTCTCATGTTTTCTTGGTATTCACAAACTGTTCAGCTCGTATTTTCAGGGAACGTGATGATATAGGTCTCTTCAATTCGTTATCCTGGAAGAGCTGTCTCACGTATTCAACGATTTCTCTCACATCTGATGAGTATCCATTGAAGTGTTTGTATAGTTCGTCTTCAAACTTATCATTGTATCCAACAAAACTCACCTTATTGAATCTATCGAGCAACGCCTCATCTATGTCGTTCGCTCCTACATATCATCCTCATAGGTTCGCAGTACAGAATCGGATAATATTTTCCTTCGGAATCTTTATAACTTCATCTGCTACATAGTTATTGATTTCATAGTGGTCCGATACAGGGTCAATCGCTTTCAGGAGAAAGTTCAAAAAGGACTTACTTCATCTGTTTGCTTCGTCTATAAGTATTGCTACCTTCTCTCAGCTCGCAGCTTTTCTAAGTGTTTCGATAATAGATTTTTCCTTATACTGTATCCCAGTTTTTGTAGGGAACACATATGTCAGGAAGTCCAGGTCCTCGAATCAGTCACTAACGGTTACCATCTCATGCGGTATCTTTTGCTCTTGCATCCACTTCAGAACGCTATATGTTTTTCATGTCCCTGTTGGTCCATATAGGAAGACTCTGTCTCACATCTCCCATCCACGCTCCTCCATCTTGATTTCTCATACGTCGAGAGCTACCTTCTCCGCTGATTCAATTTGTTTTTTGATTTCATTCATTTTTACCTTGTCGACTATTGATTCATAGTTTCATACCTTTGCTGTGATGTCAAGGGAGTCCTTATCTAGGAGGAATTGGACTCAGTTCTTTGAGTACAAAGAAATAAGAGTTTTTTCAGTCTTTGTCTTGGTTTTGGTTGTCATTTGCTTATAATAATTAAGAGTAAAGTTTACTTGTTGTTATGGAATCGCATTAATGTATTGGCGTTGATTCATACCGTTATACATCGTATAATCCCGCTTATATAGTCTCATTCAATGAACCTATATATTGCGATTCATGCGGATAGTCACATGAATGCTCCAATAAATATTGACCAGTAATTATTCATGGTATATATACAAAAAAGATAAAAAACTAATCTAGCAAGTGCTTATTGAAGTTGAATCGCCTGAGCCATGTATCGTCACAATATACGATAGCATTACAATGATATATATACTCCAGGGCTCACATCTCGACTCAATCTCCATTATAAATACTGACGTCTGCCTTCTTTACTGTGATGTATTTATTCGGTTCATCTGAGCCGGTTTCTACTTCAATATCCACTATAGCTCGTCCATCATTGTTGTCGTGCTCCATCGCCTGGTATGTATTACTACACTTATACGGCTCATGTCGGTTGAAGTACTCATCGTATCACATAGGACGACAGGCGTTGGCGTGGATGTTTCTTTGTTCTAAGTCAAAACTACTCCTGGCGTGTTCTTTCACATACTTCACGATTGCAATAGCTCCAGTTACTGTTGGTCTTCAGAATCACCACTGGTTATGCAATGCAAATGATTCTAATGCTTTTCCGTCAACCTTTCTGTTGACTATGATTTGTGTTCTTTGTCACATGGTTATAATTTTACAAATTTTAAAACGTTTCTAGGATATTTTCTCTTCTGCTCTCTGAGGTGTTCTCTACGTGCCAGGAGGTATAAGATACCACCCAGCACACAGAACGGTGCTAATAATAATAAATGATGCATTGAGAACTGGTGTTATAGATATAAATTACATATTAATTGACATCATTTCACGAGACAATTCATCTAGTTGAAGTTCTCGTTCTGATATTTGTTTTTTGATTTTCCTGTGGTCCTCTATTAAGTCAGTTACTGTCTCGAATCAGCAATATCATCCAAGTTCGTTGTCTGATTCTAGTTGCTGTATCCTTTCGATAAGTTCTCTTTGACTTCGTGTTTCATACATCACTTATAGTAGCTAATAAATAAAATTAATATCGTATGCGTGAACCGTCTGCAAGTTCCCTGTCTTCTGCATACTCCAAGTCTTCCTGCATAGATTCTACATGCTCCATAGTTATCCTACATGCATCAATGAGCTTTTGCATATCATCATGATATTTTTTATCACAGTGATGATATTCTGATTCTGAAATCCCTGAGTGGATTCATCCTCCTGAGTAGTTTCTATAGACTCCAAGTCTTCCTGGCAAGTTCTCCGGGAGTCAAGGTCAATAGAATGCTACACAGTAACGCCTACCGAATTCCATATCCACGTTGACTGTATATCACAACTGGTATGCATAAGATTTTAATTCATACGCTACATCGTCAATATTGTAGCAAGACTGAAGGTTGTCTTTTAATGTTTCTAGTTTCATGATTGTATACATTAAGAGTAAATAGAATTGTAGTTTTTGTCGAGTCGTGCATCGAGTGCAAAATATGCATCCTCATTGCCTGCCTCCCGGAGCTTGTCCAGGAGTACATTTGGATTTTCTCCCATCTTTACTGCATAGACTGCATCAGCTACGCTCATTGTTTTGTATTCCATTATTTTGCTTATTTACCAGATAAAAAGTGCATTGCTCCTGTAACTATACCATCAGCAGAACTACGCTCAGAATCACTCATATCGTTTCGCATTTGCAATAGTTCTGCAGAATCGTATTTGTCACGATTCGCCACGTTATACATAACTCATCCAAAACTGTCCTTGACTACTTGCTTATACACTGGATGTGATTTGATTTTCTCTATGTTGTCCATCGCTATAGTACTTTAAGCATATAAATGTTTTTGTCGCTGTAGTATATACCTGGCTCGACTCCCAGGGAGTTTCATTTTTTCATCATGAAGAGTTGTCTATCCTCCTCGATTCAGTGTTTTTCCATCCAATCTCTATTGATTTCTTTCAGTTTTCTTTCTATTTTGAATTGTGCTAGTTCTTGTATTGATTCTGCTTTTTTTGCTTGCATAGTAGTTACAAAAAGATATAAATGAATTGAAGAGCGAACCTAGTTCGCGAGTCTGATTTCTTTAAAATCTACATTGTCTCGGATAGCTATTTGCTCCCACATTTTTCAGAGAGCTTTTGCTATACCAAGGTCATCAGTAGAAGTGCTGACATCTATATAATATTGTCAGTCCTTGTCCTGTCGTCCTCCGATATTAATATTGTCAAGTCCCATGTCTTTTCAGAATTGCACTTGTCGTGCCAAATCAGAAGGTTCCAGGTCCTTATCTACGTTATGTGTAAAAGCTACTACATAACGTTTCACTTCACCAAAGAGAGGTTTTGTGAATCCATCCTTATCGGATGGAGATAGTTCTGCAAGGGTGTTCTTGATTTTCCCTTGGAAAGTAATAACATTGTCGTTAGTCATTTGTGTTCTCTGCTACGAATATAAATGGCTTTGATTGTGATGTTCAGGGAGCAGTCGGTTGCATCAATCCGTCGATGTTATCCGACTCCTGCCCTGTGACACTAGAGGTTGTAGCAATTTCTGGGATAAATGCAACAGAATCTTGCATCAAAAATCACAATAGACTTTACATTTCCAACACAATATGTCTGATAATAAACCACAAGAAGACATAAGCCCAGTCGAGAACAAGGAAAACACAAAACTGGCAAAATCAGAGAAAAAACAATTATCAATAGAATCATTGAAACCGTCCCAATTCGCATTCGTGCAATACTACTTGGATATTGATTCGCCTACATATAATAATGCAGGTATGAGCTATCTAAGAGCGTATTATCCAAAGGAGCGGTCCAAGGTAGAAAGCAAGCGAGTCAATCCGGATGGGACTGCAAACAGGAGTAAGGACGGCACAAAAGGCAACCTACTAAGAAACGAACTCGGAGAATCGTTCGTGCTACAAATATACAGAGAAACCTACAAAATGAAAAAAAATCCCAAAATACTATCGGCTATGAAAGAATACATAGAAGAAGAGTGATTCAATGATAATTCTGTCGATAAGGTGCACTCCTCATTGATTCACTCCTCGAAGGATGAACGTGTGAAGGTGCAAGCTATAAAGGAGTATAACCGTTTGAAGTGAAGAGTAAAAGAATCAAATTCAAATCAGGTGAACATCCAAATCAATGAAATTATCGACTCAGTTATCGAAACCAAGGACAATCTAACAAAGTTCGAGTAGTTACCTAGTATTTTGTATATTCTATCCTCCTCCAGGAGCTGTCCTTCTGGAGGTTTTTTCATAAATAATTAAAAAGTCAAAGCGTAGGTAGTAACTAACCAAAGACAGGTTCGCTCCCGAGGGAGAGTATCAAAGGCGTCCTATTGACAAATAGTTACTTTGCACAATTACACTTGTGCGAACCTATTCTGTTAACACAATACCAGGTACTCCGTTAATGGAGCTGTATGCGATGTCCTCCTGAGGTGTCCTTTAAGAGGGTGTAACCTTAGGTGGGAACTGGCATCAGGAGGATTTGACCCCGGTTGGGGTACCGGAGGGGGGTTGCGTCTCTGATTTTTTTTAAAACAGTGACATATCCTCCCCAAAAAATTTTTACCATTTTTCAAACAAGTGATTATACTTCATTTCCCAAAAGAGTAAAGTATCATAGAAGGATATAAAAAAATTTTTTTCTCAAAAATTTGCAATTTAGTTGGGATTGGTTATATGGTTGGTATGTTTAGAGATATACCTTTGGAGGATATAGTTGTTGTAAGTGAGATGTTGGGAGGATTTTTTAAGGAACATTGATTCAGGGGGTATAGTCATATGACTGATGAGTGTTTTACGATAGTGTGTGACGATTTAGTTCTTAATATTGAAGATGTCGAGTGTTGACGTTCTGTATGAGAAGTTGGGGAGTAGGGCATGGAGATTAGAGAGTGGGAAGTTGTATAAGATAAAGGATAAGGAGGGAAATATTGTTCCATATTATCCAAATGATGCACAGAAGAATTTGCATAGGAGTCAGTGGTATAGGAACGTTGTATTGAAAGCGAGGCAGTTGGGGTTTAGTACTGATATAGATATCCAGGCGTTAGATTATGCGTTATTTAATAGGGATGTGAATGTTGGTATTATTGCCCATAATTTGGAAGCTGCGAGGAATATATTTAGGGATAAGGTGAAGTTGGCGTGGGACCATTTACCGAAGTGGTTGAAAGATAAGTATGAGGTTGATACTGATAGTGCGAACGAGATAAGTTTCAAGGTTATAGATGAGAATGGTGTTCCGCATACGAGTAGGATAAGTGTTAGTACATCGTATAGGTCTGGTACGTTGCAGTTTTTGCATATATCAGAATTTGGAAAGATATGTAATAGGTATCCAGATAGGGCGGAGGAAATTGTGACAGGAGCGATAGAAGCTGTCCCGAAGGAAGGGTTTGTGTTTATAGAGAGTACAGCGGAAGGTGCTGAGTGATATTTCTATGAGATGAGTATGCAAGCGAAGAGGTTGAAGGATGAAGGGGCTGATTTGGGGACTATGGATTATAAGTTGCATTTTTACCCATGGTGGGAGAACCCTGAGTATGTATTGAGTAAGCCGTGTATAGTGAATGATGATTATAAGAACTATTTTATGAGATTGGGTGTGAAACACTGAATTACGTTGACTGATAGTCAGAAATATTGGTATGTAACGAAATCACAGGTATTGGATAAGAAAATGTTTAGAGAGTATCCTTCGTTTGTTGAGGAGGCGTTTCATACTGCTATTGAAGGTGCGTATTATGAACAGCAGATGACGCTTGCGAGGAAACAGTCAAGGATTGGATGAAATATGGCGTATACACCTGAGCTGGATTTGTATATAGCTTGGGACTTGGCTGGTGCTGGTGCATGATGAGATAACAATGCATTATGGTTCTTCCAAGTGTTTGGAAAAGAAGTCAGATGTGTTGATTACCGGGAAGGGAACGGGATGAGTCTTTGAGAGATATATAAATATGTTATCCAGGAGCGTTGATACGAACCTGATATTGTGTTTTTGCCACATGATGCTGATGTGAGAGAATCGACATCGAATATGACAAGAAGAGAATTTTTGGAAGAGTTTGGTTTGTATGTTGAGGTGTTAGAGAAACTCCCAATTTCTGAAGGTATCCATAATGCAAGGTTGATATTGAACCAGACATGGTTTGATACGGAGAAGTGTGTTGATGGGATTAGATGTCTCGATAATTATAGGAGAGAATGGGACGATAGAAGGTGAGCATATAAAGATAAGCCGTATCACGATTGGGCGTCGCATGGAGCTGACGCGTTTAGGTATTTAGCACAGGCAGTGAATGAGATGACACACATTCAGAACGCTCAGAGTATGAAAGCTGTCAAAGCGAAGTGGTTTTAATGCTTGTAAATGTTCTATGATTCATTATTACAATAATAGTTTATCCTTTACCACCCCTCAATGGCATTAATTAGTGATTATAAATGAAAATGGATAACGAAGGAAGATTTGTTTTCTGATATGCAGTTATTAAAAGACTTGAAACAAAAATTTAAGAAGGATTATACATATACATCATCGTTTATTGTTGAAAAAAGAAATCTTTTTACAGAGATTTGGCAAAAATATACGGACCCTGCAAAATATAAAGGTGACGAAGTGAAAATACATACATTGCACTCGACTGTAAAAGCGTTCGAGGCAAACTATAGTGATGCAGACCTGTCTGTTTCTTTTGAAGACGATATGTCTTTGGAATCAGATTTTAGTTATAATATGGAGGTCGCTGCGAGATTGGACTCTGAGAGGATGAACAAGCAGATGAAAGACCATCAAAAACTCCATGACGCTCTATTATATGGTGTCGGTATTAGTATTAAGACAGGATACGACGAGCTAACAGGTTGTCCGACCTGGGATAGTGTCCATCCTGCGAACTGGATACCCGATATGGCTGGAAATAGTATCGAGAATAATTTTGTGTTCCACTGTATTGAGTCTCAAGTGACAAAAGCACAGCTTGAAGAGGTAAATGCATCTGTTCCTGGAGGAGATGTGTATTTTGATATAGACAAAGTTAATACATCATCGTTCTATAACGACAGAAACAGCCCAGATGACAGAAAAAAGCATAGATGACTGAAAGTTGACGAAAGATATAGAGGACTCAAGATTGTAGACTATTATTGTACGCTTGCAGGACGTAAATATGTCGCAACATTTGCAAATATGGGTAGTTTGCTGATTAGATTTGAAAGAATCGAGCCAGTTACTGAACAAGAAAGGAAACATCCTGAGCTAATCCCACATCCGGTTGTTGCGTTTAACATTTTCCCGCTCAGAGACGACCCATATGGGCTTGGATACTGAGAGATACTTCTCACGAACCAGAATGCAATAAATAGATTGATGAACTTGGCTCTTTTGAAAGAGCAAAGAGCTGCAGGGTTCCAAAACTACATTGTTGATGTTACCACTATATCAGATATTGATTCATTGTGAACTCGTAATGATGAAGGTCCTGTATTTGTTCCTGCTAGACCTAGGGGGAATAAATCTGTTCAAGGTGCGGTCGCCCCAGTGCAAGAGGAAGGAGCATCGGGCAATACAATAGAACTATCGAATGTGTTCAATCAACGATGACAGAACCAAACCTCTATGACAGACCAGAACAGGGGCGTCGCACAAAATATCCCAGAGACGTTGGGGCAGAGTGAGATTGCTCAGATGAACGCGAATATACTATTCTTGTTGGATTATGCGTTTATTGCGAATGGAGAAAGGCATTTCTACAAGAATATCTGGTTGAGAACCAAGATTGAGTATATGACGAAGACCGAAAAGCAGGTATATCAAGCCAGTAGAGGGTTTGGAGCGAAGAAATTCGAGCTTACAAGGGAAGATTTTGAAAGTGTGTACTCTCCATACATAAAAGTAACGTCTAGGAGGATAGAAAATCTCAAAAATAGGCAAAAAATCGCATATTTGATATCAAAATACGACTCTTTGGCGGCTGACCCAAGAACTCCACCAGTTGCGTTGAAGATATTGGCGAGAAAAATCGACGAAATGAACAATGTGTCGAGAGAAGACATCTATTTGATGAATCCATTGACGCCAGATGAGAGAAGGGCGAAGGGATATTGTTATATGATTAACAATTATAAGGAACTTGGAAGACCGCAGAACCTTATTCAACCAGGAATGGACCCATTCACATATTATGTATATATATCATACTGTGATGACAACGAGGTGAAGGCAGAAGTCATGGCACAGCTTGAAGCGATGCTTATCGAACAAGGTCAGATGCAGAAAGCTCAAGAGGTTGCGTGAGACATGCAACAAGCCAGGCAGAGTCAATTAGCAAGTAGGTCATCACAAATGACAAGTAATTTCATACAAAGCATGAACCAAGATAACAAAACACCATCTTTACAAGATATTAGAGCATAATGGAAGGCGGATACACTCTGGAAGAGATGAAAGACCTAGTAGATTCAGAAGGATATAAGTTTATCCAAAAGTGTCTACAGTTTGAAATTGACGAACTTGTCAAGTTTTTATTAAGGGAACATGATATGGTTTTGAAAGAGCCACAATTAATGTCTGTTCTTAAAGAAGAGAAGTTTGACTACTTTACATTAGTGGCGTTAGTAATTGACATCTTAAAGAAGGTCCAAGAGGAACCAGAAAATATTATGAAGTCTATTATCTTGTCATTACAAACAAGAATTGGGCGTAATGTAGACGGTTCAGAACCAAAAGTCTTGAAAGACGCAAAAGAAACATTACATAAATTAGAGAAGCAAAGACTTCACGGCAGTGAGTAATCACGTAAGACCATTGCGGTAGTGACGCTTTTAACACTAACTATAGTATTATGGACCCACACAACAACAACCCTACTGGGGAACACCAAGACCAAAATCCTAACAACCAACAAGACGGTG
>Ga0180432_10010751_pt1 | contig 10893 bp, 9 predicted proteins | sample SS_ome_10_FD_132414 | JGI IMG/M metagenome (GOLD analysis project Ga0180432, IMG submission 132414) | Hypersaline lake sediment archaeal communities from the Salton Sea, California, USA - SS_1_MS_2 metaG | ecosystem: Environmental > Aquatic > Non-marine Saline and Alkaline > Hypersaline >...
CCTCGGACTTGAATTGGAGTATAGGGGTTTTCTCCTCCTGCGCGGTGGGCGGGACGATCTGGGAGCCTATCATCTGGGCTGCGGACTGGCACTGCCGATCGGTGCGCTCGATTACGGTTTTGCTATGGGCGGCGCTTACCGGGAGCTGGGGGAATCCCACCGCCTGAGCCTCACAATCCATTTTCGCCAGTTTGGCCGCCAACTGCGGCGCTGGTTGTAATCCACTGTAATTTTCAGAAGCCAAGAAATGTTTATGATCCGGGCAGGCCCGGTTCGACCAGGATGCTCTTTTCGAACTGGTGGAAGACGGCGCCCGGGGGCATTTTTTTGTTTTTGCGCACATATTTGCGAAAGGTGTAGACCACCGGCACCAATCCGGAATGTTTGGCCTGCGAGAAATGGGCCGCCAGCCGGGCCGCTTTGCGGATAATGGTTGCGGGAATGGAGTCACTCTTGTGCGGATTCCGCAGGATGACGTGCGAGCCGCGCACATTCTCGGCGTGCAACCAGAGATCGTGCGGACGTGCCACATGAAAAGTGAGCTGGTCGTTATCACGGGCGCTGCGACCGACCAGCACGGTCCAACCTTCGATCTGATATTCCGAATAGGGTAATCGTTCGCCATCGCTCCGTTTGCTGGCTGCAGACAGATCGCCAAAATGCTTTTTTTCGATCTTGTGCAGAGTCCGCGCATCGTTGCTTTGCTCGATGTCCCGGGCAAGCTGGTGCAGCTTCTCCTGGTGCGTCAAAGCCTCCGCAATCGAGTTCTTGAGCTGTTCCCGGGATTTTCCGATGCTTTTCGATTTGGCATAGTAGCGGTTGGCGTTTTCCACGGCTGAAAGGCGCGTGTCCAGCGGTATCTCAATCATCTCTTGAGGCTGCGTGGGGTCGGGTAGCTGCAGTCGCGGTTCGACTGCCTCGATTCCGGAAAGATTGGCCATGATCGCATCGGCCCAGCGGCGAAAATTGTCGGCAGTCGGCATGTCCCGCAGCTCCCGGCGCTGTTTTTCGATTTTGCGGGTGGATTGCTGCAGCTGCGTTTGGATCGTGCGCAGCAGCCGGGTGCGTTTCTGTTCGAGCGACCGATGGCGGTAAAAGCTGCCGATATACTGCCGGACCGCTTCCGCCAGGGATCGAAAAACCTCCGGCTCCGGATCTTCTTGGGTCTGCATCTGCAGCAGAGCAAAGAGCGGCGGATTGCCTGGATAGATGTAGAAGCGAGGGGATTCTATTTCAGCAAGCAGCTCGCTGAGCACGGAATACAGATGATGGATATCCTCAGATGACAGGTTGACTACCAACGTCGATCCGGGGATATCGCTGCGATGGCAGATTTCCGCTATCAGGGCTGCATCGAAGAAGGGGATCGGCAAGCGACGCAATACGGTTTTCAACGGCTGCTGCGGGTGCTGTTCCCGGGCTGCATACAGCGTGGCGGCATCCAGTTGCAGGATATCCTCCGTAACGAACTGGGTGGTATCGATGACAGGAGTTTTGCGGGCTTTCTTGAATGAATCCCGCAACTGAAATTCCTGATCCAGCAGAAAAATGTTACCGTTCTTGCCGTAAGCCCGGATCAGCAGGAGCGCATTTTCGGGCGCCAGCCGGAGCAAAATCTGGCGGTCATTGCGGTGCCATTGCACTTGCCTAATCCGCATTCCTTGCAAGCCCGGCAACACCGGCACACGCTTGCGCGGGGGCGTCATTTCGGTTTCCAGTATGAGATAGGGCAGGGCGGCCTGTATCGAAAAGCTGAAACCACCCAGGCTTGGGGCTCCTTCGATCGGAATCTGGATTGTGCCTTTTTGATGCGTCCAGGGCTGGCCGAAAAAAGATCCGGTTGCCTGGTCTTGCAGCTGTTTGGCAAAGGCGCGCAGATAGAACCAACTATTCAGCATGGGATAAGCTAGCATATCCGCAGCCGGAAGTCCAGTGCGGAAGAAATTTTACAGGGTTAAAAATGTGATTGATCGGTAAAGAGTTCTTTGGTGGGATATTGCGGATCGCTGGTCACGTTTAACCCCAGTTTACGGAAACCGGCCGAGTCGCCGTGGGTTGGGATGTGGGTCGTATGGGCTTCGCAACCGTGCAATTCCTTCAGTTTTTCAAGTGCGATCTGGGCGGTCGGGTTCAGCGTCGCCGAGATACTCAGGGCGATCAGGATTTCCTCGAGATCCAGGCTGACGATTTTGCCTTTGAGAATGTTGCGCTTAAGATGCGAGATGGATTTGATCACATTGGAGGGTAGCAGATCGATGGCGTCGGGAATACCGGCCAGATGTTTGGTGGCGTTCAGAATCAGGCTAGAGGTCGAATGCAGCAGAGCGGAGTTCTTTCCGGTGATAAGAGTCCCATCGCGCAGCTGGATTGCCGAGCCGCAATAAATGGAATCGTGCCCTTTCTTCTGCTGGCGGGCCTCTTGTGCAGCGCTGCGGGCCGCCGTAACCACCGCTCGCTCTTCGGGCTTGATGCCGGTTTCGTCCAGCAGCAGCTCAACGCGCTCCACGGCATCGTGGTCGACCAGACCCATGCGATATTCGCACTGATAGCGAAAGAAGCGCCGGATGATCTCCTGGCGGGCGGCTTCCCTGACCACCGCATCATCCGTGATCGCAAAACCGGCTCGGTTGACCCCCATGTCCGTCGGGGATTTGTAGTAGGAGGGTTTCCCGGTAATTTTTTCGATAATCCGTTTCAGCAGCGGAAAAGCGGCAATATCGCGATTGTAATTGACGGCTTTGGCGTCATACGCTTCGAGATGGAAATGATCGATCATATTGACATCGTGCAATTCCGCCGTAGCGGCTTCATAGGCGATGTTGACAGGATGCTTGAGCGGCAGATTCCAGATCGGGAACGTCTCGAACTTGGCGTAGTTGGCTTTGGTCCCCTTTTTATATTCGTGGTAGAGCTGCGAAAGACAGGTGGCCAGTTTGCCGCTGTTGGGTCCCGGTCCGGTGACGATGACCAGCGGATGAGTGGTCTCGATGTAGGGATTGGCGCCATAGCCTTCCTCGCTGACAATCGAATCGATATCGGTCGGATATCCTTTGGTAAAATAATGAGTATAGACCCGGATGCCGTGCATCTCGAGTTTCTTGACGAAGCTTTTGGCCGCCGGCTGACCTTCGTAGCGCGTGATGACCACAGCCGTGACCCGGATGCCCCATTCCGCCAGATCGTCGATCGTTTTCAATGCATCGGAATCGTACGTGATGCCAAAATCGGCGCGCACCTTTTTGCGCTCGATATCCCCGGCGTAAATGCACATGATCACGTCGGCTTTTTCACTCAGATTTTGCAAGAGTCGCAGCTTAACATTGGGGTCAAAACCGGGCAGTACGCGGGAGGCATGGTAGTCAAATAATAGTTTTCCGCCGAATTCCAGATAGAGCTTTGCACCATCTTGTTGCAGGCGTTCGAAGATCGCTTCGGTTTGCTGCTGTAAATAACGGTCGTTATCGAATCCGATTTTGGACATCTGTATTCCTTATCGAAAATGTGAAATTGCCGCCGTATATTAGGTTGTTGCAGACATAGAATCAATATATTCTCTGAAATTTATAATTTTTATATGCAAAATTATTGCTTAAAGTATTAATTTTAATGCAGTAATAATGGCGATTAGAGGTTGACAGTGACCCGAAGTATCCGTAATTTTTCGGGCATTTGAATTGGGGTGTCTATGATTCAGAGTATGACCGGATATGGAAAGAGTGAAAAACAGGGTGCCCACAGCAGCCTGGCCGTCGAGATCCGCGCCGTCAATAATCGCTTCTTTGATCTTTCGCTGCGATTGCCGGAAACGCTCGAGCCTCTTGAAGAGCAACTCAAGCGCACACTCAGTACGCAGCTGCTGCGGGGACGCGTCAAAATGACCGTAACCGTGAATGGCAATCCCGCAGACCCGGCTGCAGGCCAGACTCTCAACTGGGAGGGCTTAGAGAATTTTCATGAATCGCTCCGGCAGATGGCCGGCCAGATGGAGATTCGGGAGGAGATCCGCCTCGAACATTTGCTCGGCTATCCGGAGCTCTGGATCGTCGAAACTACCGAGACCGATCTGAAAGCATTGACCGAATTGCTGCAATCGGCGGTCGCAGAAGCCCTGCAGGAATTGATCCGCATGCGCCGCGCCGAGGGTGAATCCCTCCATCAGGATATTCTCAGTCACCTGGAGCGGATTCGCAGCGATCTGGAGAAGATCGAGCGCGGAGCTGCCGAGTTGAAGAAAAATTACTTTGCGAAAACGCGCCAGCGGCTCAATATGATTTGTGAAGATATGGAACTGGATGAAAACCGGATTCTGCAGGAAGCCGCCATTCTGGCCAAGAAGGCCGATATTACGGAAGAGTGCGAACGTCTGCAGAGTCACGTCAAACAGTTTTGCAACTTTCTCGAATCCGATGCTCCGGTGGGCAAAAAGATGACCTTCCTGCTGCAGGAGATGAACCGTGAGATTACCACGATCGGGGCCAAGGCCGAGAATGTGGATATTTCGCACATTGTTGTGAATATCAAGGACGAACTCGAAAAAATACGCGAGCAGGCTCAGAATATTTTATGAAAAAAGGACTTTTGGTACCCCTGGCGGCTCCCTCGGGTACCGGTAAAACAACTGTCTGTAAACAGCTGCGCCGGCGCAACCCGGACTGGGAATTTTCCGTTTCCCTGACCACCCGTTCTCCACGGGCCGGGGAGCAGGATGGGAGCGACTATCATTTTGTGACCAGGACCGTTTTCGAAGAAAAGATACGGCAGTCCCGGCTGGTCGAGTGGGAGCAGGTGTTTGACAATTATTATGGGACGCTGAAAAGTGCTCTCGAAGCGGCGCTGGCGGATCGCAAAGTGCTCCTGCTGGATATCGATGTCAAGGGCGCCCTGAACATCAAAGCGGCCTATCCCGCAGATACCCTGACGATCTTTTTGCTGCCGCCGGATGAACGGGAACTGAATCGGCGGCTGGCCCGGCGTGGCAGTGAAGACGAGGTCAGCATTTCCCGCCGCAACTCGCGCGTACCGGAAGAGATGAATCTGGGACGTCAGTTTGACTACCGGATCGTCAACGATAGATTGGATGATACCGTAACTAAGATTCAAAAGTTAATAGAGGAGAAGAGCAATCAATGACGAAAACGCTCCATTTTTCAGAACTAAAAAAACAATCCGAAGATATCTTCGAATTGATTGTAGCGACCGCCAAACGGGCACGGCAGATCAATGCACTGCGCATCGCTCAGAACCCGCTACCGACCCTTACCGAAGATCAGGAGGAAACTTTCGAGGTGACGCCTGATGAAGAGGATGAGCAGGATTGGGATGCGATCGAAAAGCCGGTGACCGAAGCACTCGAACAGATGTTGGACGGAAAGCTCGAATATCGCCATGAAGGCGAGGAAAGCGAAGAAGCTGAAGAAAGTGCACTGTAGAGACAAAAAGATCGTTCTGGGCCTGAGCGGCGGAATTGCGATCTACAAATCCGCCAATCTGTTGCGCCGGCTGACGGCCGATGAGGGTGCCGATGTCACCGTCGTGATGACGGACTCAGCCCAGCAATTCATGCAGCCTCTGGTGTTCGAGACCTTCAGCGGCAGACCGGTATTGACGGATATGTGGACCGGTGGATTTGTGGGGGCGCGGCATATCGATTTGGCTAGCGAATCGGAAGCGATTCTGGTCTGCCCGGCGACAGCCAATATCGTGGCCAAGGCGGCGCATGGCATCGCCGATGATCTGTTGTCGACGATCATTTTAGCAGCCGGTGCTAAGACCATCTTTGCACTGAAGATGAATGTCGATATGTATGAGAATCCGATCACCCAGGCCAATATTCACAAACTCCAGGAGCTGGGGTATGGCTTTGTCCCTCCCGAAGAAGGGGAGCTGGCCTGTAATAGTACCGGTAAGGGACGCCTGGCGCCGGAACCCGCTATTCTCGATTATCTGGATATGCGCCTGAATAAAGCTCCCAAATTGACCGGGAAGCGTGTTTTGGTCACTGCCGGCCCGACCTGGGAATCGATCGATGCGGTGCGCTATATCAGCAATCGCTCGAGTGGCAAAATGGGATTTGCCCTGGCACGGGCCGCCGCCCGCGAAGCTAGCCGGGTCAGCCTGATTACGGGACCATCCGCTCTCGAAAGCCCTTTTGGGGTCGAGCGGATCGATGTCGAGAGCGCGGCCGAGATGGACCGGGCTCTGCAGGATCGCGGTCAGGATGCGGACCTGCTCCTGATGGCAGCGGCCGTGGAGGATATCGTTCCCGTGCAGCGCCAGGGCAAACTCAAGAAAAGCGATTTGCCCGAGGTTCTACCCATCGATCGGGCGCCCGATATTGTTTCCCGATTCCGGCATCAGTTTCCGAAGTGCCGGATTGTCGGCTTCAGCGTCGAGATAGAGGATGGTAAAGCGCGTTCCCTGGCGAAGATGAAAGACAAGGGACTGGATTTCATTGTGTGGAACGATCCCTCGGCTGACGGGGCCGGGTTTGCCGGCGATACCAACGAGGTCACCGTTTTCTCGTCCGGGGGCGATGAATGGCAGATTCCGAAAGATTCCAAGGCCCACATTGCAGATGAGATTATCAATATCGTCAGTACAGAAGAGGAGGCGCGCTAGATGGATGATCTGCAGCGCAAAGCGGCCCGCTACCTGCGCCAGCAGGGCGATCTCTTTTCCGAAGAGTATTACTTCGAGGAGAATCCAATTGCATCCGATGCAGGGGAGCATCTTTCACTCGACGAATGGCGCGAGCGCGTCGAAAACTGTACCAAATGTCCGCTTTCGCAAACCCGCACCAAGGCCGTTTTCGGGGGCGGCGATCCGCAGGCCGATCTGCTGTTTATCGGGGAAGCACCCGGGGAACAGGAGGATCTGCAGGGCGTCCCGTTTGTCGGCAGGGCCGGGAAACTGCTGGATAAGATATTGGCGGCGATTGAGCTGCGGCGGGAGGATGTCTATATCGCCAATATTCTGAAATGCCGTCCGCCGAAGAATCGTACCCCGCATGCCGATGAGATCGAGCAGTGCGAGCCCTATCTGCAGCGCCAGATCGAACTGATCCAGCCCAAACTGATTATCTGTCTGGGGCTCACCGCAGCCAAGACATTGCTGCGCGTTGAGTATACACTGCGCCAGATGCGCGGCGAGGTCTACAATTACCATGGTGTGGACCTGATTGTGACCTATCATCCGGCGGCCCTGCTGCGCAACCCAAACCTGAAAAAAGCCGCCTGGGAAGATTTTCAGAAGGTTCAAGAATATTATTTATAACACTAGGAGCTGATTTTGGCGCAAGACAACAGTTCTCTACGAGTTCCCCCCCATGCCGATGAGGCGGAATTGTCCGTTTTGGGCGCAATGATGCTGGATAAGGAGGCCGTCAGCAAGGCCATGCAATATCTGGATCATACGGCTTTTTACAAGGAGACGCACCGCCTGATTTTCAGCGCTATGGTGGAATTATTTCATGATGGGGAACCGGTTGATCAGATCAGCGTAATCGACCGCTTGAAACGGAACAAAACGCTGGATAAAGTTGGCGGTGCCTATTATGTCACCGGGTTGGTGGAATCGACGCCCAGCGCCGCCAATGTGGAACACTATGCCAAGATCGTGCTGGAGAAGTCCATCTTTCGCAAACTGATTGAGTCGGCCACTGAAATTCAGACCGAAGCCTACGAAGCCCGCGAGAATGCCTACGAGGTGCTCGACACTGCCGAACAGAAAATCTTTGCCCTCTCGGAAAGCCGGCTCAAAACCGGATTCAAAAAATTTGAGGATGTCCTCTATCAGACCTTTGAGCATATCGATTCGATCCACAAACGCAAGTTTCATACCACGGGAGTCCCGACCGGAATCATCGATCTGGATAATATCACATCCGGTTTTCAGAACGGGGATCTGGTCATCCTGGCGGGACGACCCAGTATGGGGAAGACCGCGCTGGCGCTGACCATCGCCCGCAATGCGGCGGTCGAGTACAAAGTCCCCATCGGATTTTTCAGCCTGGAAATGGCGGATTGGCAATTGGCCATGCGGCTGCTCTGTGCCGAAGCCAAGGTCGACAGTCATCTGGTCCGCACCGGCAAACTGCCCAGCGGTCAGTGGCCCAAATTGAGCCAGGAGACATCGCGCCTGGCCGATGCTCCCTTGTTCATTGATGATTCACCATCGCTCTCGATGATGGAAATTCGGGCCAAGGCCCGACGGCTCAAAGCCGAGCACGATGTCCAGATGATCGTGGTGGATTACCTGCAGCTGATTAAAGGCCATCGCGCCGAGAGCCGGCAGCAGGAAATCACCGAAATCTCACGCGGACTCAAGGCTCTGGCCAAGGAACTGCATGCCCCGGTTTTGGCGCTTTCGCAGCTCTCGCGTGCCGTTGAGATGCGCAGCGGTGAACACATTCCGCAGCTCTCCGATTTGCGCGAGAGCGGTGCCATCGAACAGGATGCCGATGTGGTCCTGTTTGTCTACCGGCCGGCGGTCTACAAACGCAAGGCCAAGGAGACCATGACGCCCGAGGAGGAGAAGGAAGCCCAGCTGGTGGTGGCCAAGCAGCGTAACGGCCCCACCGGAATTGTGCAGGCCGTCTTCATCGATCGCTATGCACGTTTTGAAAATTATAGTGCGCGCTATGCCGAATCCACCGATGAAGGAGCCCCGTTCTAAGGATGAAGCCCCATCTCACCAGCGAGGTTTATCTGAAGAGCGGCAAGCGGCCGCGCAAGTTTTATGCGCTGCTGGAAGCGGCCTCGGGGGGTATCGCCAGTTCGTCACTGGATGAGGATTTTCTGTGGGAGGCCTACCGCTTTGCCAGGGATGCGCACCGCGGTCAGATGCGGCGATCCGGGGTGGCCTATTTTGAACACTGCTACCATGTCGCCAAGATCCTGGCCGAGATGAATATGGACCCGGTCACGGTAGCCAGCGGTTTGCTGCACGATGTGATCGAAGATACCGGAGTTCGCTATGATGACCTGGCCCGCATTTTCGGTTCGGATGTCGCCCACCTGGTGGAGGGCGTGACCAAGATCAGCGGGATTAGCTTCCGCAATCGGCAGGAAGAACAGGCCGATAATTTTCGCAAAATGCTGCTGAGCGTGGCCCAGGATATCCGGGTGCTGATCATCAAACTGGCCGACCGACTCCACAATATGCAGACCTTGCACCATCTGCCGCCGGTCAAGCGCCGGCGCATCGCCGTCGAAACGCGGGATGTCTATGCACCGTTGGCGCACCGTCTGGGAATGTACAAAATGAAATCGGAGCTCGAGGATCTGGTGCTCAAAACCCTCGACAACGATGCCTATCGCTTTTTGCAGCGCAAGGTACGCGAAAAACGCAGCGAACGCGAGAAATATATCCGCACCTTCACCATTCCGCTCAAGCGCTCTTTCGTCGAGCAGAATATCCCGGCTCATATTTTCGGCCGACCCAAGCATTTCTACTCCATCTACAAAAAGATGAAGGCCCGCGATAAGCCCTTCGAGGAGATCTATGATCTGCTGGCGATTCGCGTAATCACCGACAGCAAGGAACACTGCTATGCGATCCTGGGTATCGTGCACGATCTTTTTACTCCCGTGATGGATCGCTTCAAGGATTATGTCGCTTCCCACAAAGCCAATTATTACCAATCGATTCACACCACCGTCTACGGGCCCGGCGGTAAAATGGTCGAAATTCAGATCCGTACCGAAGAGATGAACGAAGTGGCTGAAGACGGAATTGCCGCTCACTGGCGCTATAAAGAAGGACGCGAAAAACCGGATGAAATCGATAAATATGTCAAATGGCTGCGCGACCTGATCGACGTCCTCAAGGCCGAATCTTCGGGGGCCAAGGATTTTATGGAAACCCTGAAAATCGACCTGTTCAAGGATGAAATATTCGTATTTACGCCGCGTGGGGATCTGATCCGGCTGCCGGCCGGGGCAACTCCGGTGGATTTCGCCTTTTCGGTGCATACGGCCGTTGGTTATCGCTGTATCGGTGCCAAGGTGGATGGCCGTATTGTGCCGCTGAACTCGGAGCTGAAAAGTGGTCAGACGATCGAGATCATTACCTCGGAAACCCACAAGCCGAGCTACGCCTGGCTGAAATTTGTCAAGACCGCCAAGGCGATCGGTTCGATCAAACGCTACATCCGGAAGACCCAGTTTGAGGAAAGTGTGCGCCTGGGCAAGGATATTCTCGAAAAGGAGAGCCGCAAACATCGCAGTTTGGGATTGATGAAGAAGGTCCAGGAATCGCTTGATGTACTGGGCTTTGAAGACAGCGATCACCTCTATGCCGCGGTGGGCAACGGCAATCTGACGGTGCAGGGGATCATCTCCAAGTTGTTCCCCAAGGATGCGGTCGAGAGCCGGCCCCGGGATGTTGACACGATGTTCATCGAGCGGGCCCGCAAGAGCGTCAAGGGTGTCAAGATCCAGGGACTCAGCGATCTGATGGTGACCTTTGCCAAGTGCTGTAATCCCATCCCGGGGGATGACATCATCGGCTTTGTCAGCCGCGGGCGGGGGGTCATCGTGCACAAGAGCGACTGCAGCAATTTGCCGGCCCTGCTGGAAGAGCATGAGCGCCTGATCGACGTCGAATGGGATAAAAACCAGCTGCAGTCCTTTCTGGCCCAAGTCAAGATTCTGGGGCAGGAACGCAAAAATTTTCTCAAGGATATTACCGATGTAATTGCCGGTACCAATACCAATATCATCAGCATTGACGGCAATGTGGATGAGACGATCATTCATATTACCTTGATCCTGCAGGTGGGCAATCTGAACCATTTGAATAAGGTTATACATCGCATTCATAATGTACAGGGAATCATTTCTGTCGAAAGAAAATAGTAAGGAGGATTCGCATGCGCGTAAAGACCTATACGAA
>Ga0180432_10010752_pt1 | contig 10892 bp, 22 predicted proteins | sample SS_ome_10_FD_132414 | JGI IMG/M metagenome (GOLD analysis project Ga0180432, IMG submission 132414) | Hypersaline lake sediment archaeal communities from the Salton Sea, California, USA - SS_1_MS_2 metaG | ecosystem: Environmental > Aquatic > Non-marine Saline and Alkaline > Hypersaline >...
CCAGGTGGGAACCTCCATGCCGGCAACGACCTTGCCCCCGGAACCGACACACTCTCCGCCGCTCTGCGGGGACGCAACGGCGACTCAGGCTCACGGTTCCGGGGGCGGTCTGTATCATTGCGGTCGCTGGCTCCTGGACTACCTCCCCGACGGCGAACTTCTCGCTAAACAAAAGGCACAAGACGACGACACTATTCGTGCGCGGATTGCCGAACTGATCCTGGAACCGAATGGCGTCGAGGAGGATACCTATGGCAATCCCTATAGCGTTACGTCGGGGCCGATCCCGGCGGGGGAGCCTGAGAATAAATCCGCTCCCCCCGGAAGGGGGGCGGGGGGGGGCGATGCCTCGAAGGCGGATGCGGATCTCCCTGGCGATCTGCGGCCGCAGGCGGCTCTTGGCTTGCTCTCAGGGAAACTTGCGGCCATTGCCGAAGTCCGCAAGCACGTCGATTGTGGCCGATACGCCAGTGTCCACGTCCACCGTGGCGGTCAGATCGCCACGGATGTCGGATGTCCCGCCCAAGTCGTGCTGCCGCATACGTGCAAGGGCCGGTGGTGCCCGAGGTGCCACGGTATCTGGGCAAATAAGATGGCCTCGCGGATCGCCGACACCGTCTCCCAGTTCCAGTGGCCGCTGTCCGTCAACCTGACCTTGCAGAATTACCCGCGCGGCCAACTGCGGATTATGCTCGACGATCTGCGCGATAGCTTCCGGAGACTGCGGCGTCGGAGGTATTGGAAGGATAACATCGACGGCTGCATTGCTGTGCGTGGCCTGACCTACAACTATGAGGCACAGACTTGGCATGCTCACCTGCATCTGATCCTCGATTGCCAGTGGCTCGATCCGAAGACCTGGCAAGCTGAGTGGGCCTCAGCAAGTCGCGGTAAAGGCCGGAGAATAGGGCAGATCAAGCGTGTCCACAATGGGCCGGGTGAAGCTCGCCACGTTGTTCATGGCACGAAGGGCGATGTCGAGCAGGTTCGCAAGGCGATCCGCCTGGACCCCGACGTGTTTGATGAGGCCGTGTTTGAGTGCAAGGGCATGCAGCGGGTCTTCTGCTGCTGTTCTACGCGGTTGAGGCCTGAACCGAAGCCGGAGGCGTACTGCCCGTACTGCGGGGCTCGCTTCAAGTGGTCGGACTGGGACCGCTACTTGCTGTCGGCATCGGAACTCTATAGATGGATTCGGAGGGATACGTTCCATTGGTTCCTGGGCTGGGCGCGCGCTCCAGATGTGGATATGCCGCCGGTTCGTTCGGTTTGGAACCTCCAGGAATTACAGAACTGACCGTGCGCCCTGAATACTTCAGCGGTGTGCGCCGTCTTGTCCGTTACCGGGCCTCAGGAGGATGTCTGATGAGTGATGAGTTTGTCAGCAGTGGTGTTCGGCGTGTCGAGAAGCGGTTCTGTCCGGACTGCTGGAAAGAGTTCCCGTTCTACTGTGAGGATCGTGACAAGTCGTGCCCGTCCTGTGGCGGCATGACTGTCTGGGGAACGCTGCCTGGGCCGAAGGCCGGTGATGGCCTGTTGAAGTGGAGGCAGTGATGAAGGCGTTGTGTGTGGCACTGTTGGCCGTGGCCGCGGGCGGCTGCACCACGTTGACTTCATACGAGAAGCAACAGTGGGGGGCGGCGAGTGCGGCGGGGGTCCAGAAGGTCAAGGTCTGCTCGCCGGGGGCTGCGGCGGGCCTGAACTTGATCGCGGGCCTGGGCAATGTCTACCTGGCCGGCAAGACCGAAAACGCCGGCGAACTCGGCTGGTGGGCACTGAACTTCCTCACCTGGCCGTTGTCCATCCTGTGGGCCGTCCCTGATGGGGCGATCTCCGCCGACAATATCAACATCCGAGAGACATTGATCCTGCACGGCTATCGCCTTCGCCCACCTGTGCAGGTCGTTCCGCCGCATCGTGGCACGGCGTACTAGAAAACCGTTTGTCTCTCGCGGGAAACTCTGGGCGCTCTGGCACGTGGAGTGTGGGCACTGCAAACGCTGGAGCACCCTGGGCCGCATCCTGTCCCGCCAAGACGCCTGCACGGAGGCTCACAAATGCGGCTGGGACTACCACGACAGATGGGGGTGGATCTGCCCCGACTGCTGGCGGATTGTCCTTCCGCCGACACAGGCAGAGCATATGGAACGCTGGTATGCCGCTGTCTACGGATACCGCCGTTACAGAGAGAAACCGCTTGAAGAGCCGACAGACAACGAGCCGGAGGCGTCCAGGGAAGTTCCCCCGCCGGTGCTCCGATGCCATGCTCCGGCGTTTGGCATCCCTGAGTGTGCCCGAATTGGAGCACTGTATGGAGGCCGTGCCGCAGCTACTTGCCCGGAAGCGCTCCGAGGCTGTCTGCGTGCCCCCCGCACCGGGCCGCGTGATTGTTGCACAGAGCCGGCCCGTCAACGGGATCGTCTACACGACTGAACGTGTCAACTGCGGGTCCCCGCTATGCTCGGTCTGCCGGCGGGGAACCTATCACGGACCGTACTACTACGCCTACATGCGGCGTGGGGGTGCGGTCCGCTGCTTCTATGTGGGCAAGCCGGGCCGCAAACGACAGGAGGATGTATGACCCAAGATGTTGTGAACTTGGAACTGCAAAACGTCGTCTCTCGCCTGCACGACGCCGAGACGCTGCTGAAGTGCTATGACCGGCGGCTGTGCGATCTCGAGATTGACCTTGATGAGCAGGATCGTCGCGTGACCAATCTCGAGTCTGCCGCCGCAGTCTTGCAGGCTGTTCAGTCCAGCCTCAACGCCTTGTGCAAGGATGTTCGGGAGGCGAGTTACGACTATCGGTTACTCAAGGAGACTGTCTTGACTGCTCTGGATACCATAGGAGGGGGATGCTGATGGACTGGTTGCATGCTGTGCTGACGGTCCTGAGTGTTGCATCGAGCATCTTCGGCATCCTTGCCAAGCGCAAGGAAGGCAAGACGAAGGACCGTTACGAGCGCACGCAGGAAGTTCTCGATACCGTCATTGACGGCGTCGAAACGTACAGTGAGAAGGCCGGCACCCGAGCCGCAAAGCAGACGATCTCAGCGGTTGCTCGTGCTCGTGGCACGGAAACAGCCCTGCGGTCGGTTGTGAAAAACCGCACCTGATAGCCAAGAAAACCCTTGACACAGCGTTTTCGAGGGTGTAGTTTATGGTTGCCCGGTGGGGCTACAAGATGTTGTGTTTGGCAACTGGCGTCCGATGCACCCCGGGGCGGTTCCGCCCCGCACAATTTGCAATCCCAACGCCCCATAACAGGCATTATGAGCCGTGTTATATGGTGCGGGGCTGTGGGTTGTGGCCTTCTGGCGGGGGCACAAGATGCAAGGCGCCCACAAAACCTTGTAGGTTTTGCACGTCTTGAAAAGTGAGCCTGGGCCGGTGGGGTTGCCCCCCTGGCGTTCCCACCCGTCAGTATCCGGCCCGCTCTCTTCTTCTGGGAGTGGTGATATGGCACGCCGTCGTACTCGAGTCAAGGGGCATACTCGCCGTCTCAAGAGCGGGCGGCGTGTCCGCGTTCGTGGGCATATGCGGCGCCGGTAGGCGGATGGTCCGCCGGACTGGCTCCGCGTTTCTGTTTCAGGAGTGGCACTGATGTTTGAATTGCAGCGTCGGGAAAAGAAGCCGGGCAAGGTCTCGTTCAAGACCGTGGTTGGCTCTGGCGAGAAAGCGGTGACGGTCGAGGGGGAGGCGTCGAACGTTCAATTCCTCGCGGACAAAGATCGGGTGGGGGTGGTGCTGGTGGGCACGGATGCCAACGGCGGGGGGGAGTGCAAGGTGACGCTGGGGTTGGACAAGGAGCATGGGGCGATTGCTCTGTGCCGGTGGCTGATGTATGAGGCGGGGCTGCCGTTCCCGAACCGGAAGGGGGATGCGAGTGAGTGAGCAGGCGAAACGCAAGCGGCGGAAGGCGAAGGCGGAAGCGGGGCCGGCGGCGGTCTCGCAACCGGAGCCGGAGGCTGGCGGCTCGCTGTCGGCTCCGAAGCTGCCCCTGTGCTGTCCAGTTTGCGGCTCTCCGGTACGGAGCCGTTATCATCGTCGGATCATGTTTGGCCTTGATGTGGTCTGCGATTCGGAGTGTCCGGATTGCGGGCTGCATCTGTATATCCGCCGGCGCTCGCCTGCTGAGGCGTTGCTGCTGGCGGCGTTGAAGGAGTCGTGACGTGGTCGGTATTCGCCTGCGGCACCGGGTGGCTCCGATGCGGTATCAGCGGGGTGGGCCGGTTCCTGTCTGGGCGGGGAGGCGTCCAGGGGGCGTGGTCCGGTTCCGGGGCGGAGAGCGTGTGACAGCGGACCCGCAGCCGGAGGGGGCGGCCATGAAGGCCGCTCTCCCGGTGCGGTTCAACTACAAGGGGATGTGAGATGGCCAAGATCGTTGTTCCGCGTCCAGCGGCGTCTCCGGCCCTGGCGGTCGCTCCGCCGGTTCGGATGGGGACTGTCAAGCTGGGTGTCCCGGTTCGCCGGCAGGAGATCGGGCGGCTGCAACGCAATAACCGCTTGATGGGGCGGAAGTTCGTCCCGGTGCGGTAAGGAGCCTAAGAGTGGCAGGTCAGGTTGTGAAAACGTGCTTAGAGTGCCCTTCCTGTGGGGAGTTCACGTTCGGCGTCGATCCGGAGGCGGATTACGTCGAGTGTGGCAAGTGCGGGGCGGTGATCGCCGTCGGAACCGGGCTGGCCTACTTCCCCAAGCCTTCTGAGAAGCCGTCCAGCGGATCGCAGAAGGCCGGCTCGGGCGATGGCGATGATACTGGCGCCGATCCGGGGGCTGGCGAGGCGGAAGAGCCGGAGGCCGAACGCTCTGCCGTTGATGCCTATCTCAGTGGTGATGTCTGATGGACGAACTGACGCCGGAACAACTGGCGGAAGTGGATGTCCTCCTGGGGGCTGGGTCCGAGGATGCCGCAGGCCGTGCCACCCCTGCGGACGGCAAGGACGCTGACTCCGGGCCGCAGCCCACGCCGGACCCGGCCCCCGCCCCTGACAAGCCTGGGTTCTTCTCGCGGCTGTTCCACCCGTTCAAGCAGTGGAAAGAGCCGAAGGACCGCCGCCAGCGTAAGGCGGTGGCACAGGAGCGGGAGCTGGCTCGGAAGCTGTGGGGCATTCTCTTGGACGGCGTGGGCCGGCGTGCGGGGGACAAGTGGAAGCCGACGAACAAGGAACTCGATGCCCTGGCCGAAACGAGTGTGGAGTTCGTGAATACGATTGCTCCTGCAATCCTCGAAGACCGCCAGGCTCAAATCGGGCTGCCATTGGTCTTGCTGGCGTATGTGGCGGCTCGCTGTGATCTGTCGGATGTGATGGATGCTATTGGCTCGGTGACGGGCCGGATTGTGAGGCTGATCCTTGGCCGAAGGCAACCGCAGGTTGTGGCTGATCCTGGGCGTGGCGGGAACGGGAAAGACGACAATGGGACACCGCCGTTCCGCAAGCCAGCGCAGGTTACTGCTCATTGATACGACGGGCGACGAATATGCCCACGGGCGGTATGTTCGGATCGCCGGGTATGACAATCTCCGTGCGTACCTGCGGCGTAACTGGCAGGGGGCTTTCCGGATCGCCTATGTTCCCGACACCCGGGACCTGGACGGTGAGATCAACCGGGTGGCGGCTCTGGCCTATGCCGTCGGAGATGTGACGCTCTTTGTTGACGAACTGGACCTCTACTGCACGGCTCAGCGGTGCCCCGAGAAGCTGCGGATGCTGGCAATCCAAGGCCGGCACCGCAACGTCTCGATGATCGGCGTTGCACGCGAACCGCAGAACGTGCCGGTGGCGATCCGCTCGCAGGCGACGGACCTGGTCTGTTTTCGCTACTTCGATCCGCGTGCCCTGGACTGGTTCCGACAGGCGGGCTGTGAGGGAGCGGAGCGTGTCCGGGACCTGCGGGGGCATGATTACCTGCATTGGAACTGTGGGGAACTGGTCGGAGCCGAAGCATGAGCCTTCTGGGAACGGCAACGGGTATCGCGGGGGTGATCTCGGCCGCGGGGACCGCCGGCGGCGTGATTGAGAGCGCCTTCGGGGGCGGCAAGAAGAAGAAGAACTACTGGACGCCGGCCCGTGTGAAGGCCGACTACGAGAAGACGAATCTGAACGTGGCGAATCTGGCCTTGCAGAAGGCAGAAGAGCGTGTCCAGCAGGCTCAGACCGCCCACGATCTTCAGCTGGCGCAGTACTGGTTCGGCCAAAGCCGCGAGAACCGTGACAAGCGGATGGTGGAGAATCATCGCAAGGCCCTGGGGGCGTTGGCAGAGCCGACGATCCAGCGGGTGCGGGCGTATGCGAATCCCATCTGGGATGCGGCTCAGCGGGAGGTGACGCGGATGATCGAGGCTCGGGGGAACGAGCTGGGCATCGTGGCGGCAGAGGATCGCGGCGGTGGGGGGACGGTGTCTGAGACTGTCTCCGGGGCGGGGGCGTCTGCCCCGGTGAGCTATTTCGGCGGAACGCCGATGCTACTTGGTGCTTCCGGCTCGCAGGGATCGGGGGTGTCCCCGCTGCTGATCGCCGGTGGTCTGTTCGTCGGTTACCTGGTTGTGAGGAGTTTGACGTGAAGACGCTGAAGCGACTGATCCCCGGATGGAAGGCGATGGTCGGCATCATGATCGGGGTGATCGTGCTGCGGAAGATCGAGAATATGTTCCCGCAGACGATGAACTACACCCGCACCGGGTGGCCGTTCGATCGCCTGATGGGCGGCAACGGCTAAGGCGGTCCCTGCTGGTTCAAGGAGATGATGCGATGAAGACGAACGATCTCCTGACGGCGGGGCTGCTGGCCGGAGGCGGGTTCCTGCTCTGGAAGATGATGCAGGGGGGCGGTCTGTCGCCGGCCCGTCCGCAGATCGTGGCGGCGGCAAATCCTGTCCAGGCCCCGGCGGCTCCCGCTGGCCGGGTTACCGAGCAGAAGTCCGCCGTCGAAAGCCGGTTTCTGCCGGTGCCGACACTGGCTCCGGCTACGGACCCGTACATCCAGGATGACGATCCAACACTGGCGGAGCGTATCCAGGCGGTCGGGGACGCCGCCGAGACGAGCCTTGACGTAATCCAGAACGTCTTCTCGGGCCTGACGGGCCTGTTCGGCGGGACGGCGGGGGACGAGAAGGCGCCGGCGGCGGTCCAGGAAAGCTCGCAATCGCCCCTGGCCGTGCCGCTGAGTGCGTACGTCTATGTCTGATCGCGGAGGCGCTGTTCGAGGCGTTTCAGGCGGGATGTGATCGCCAGAAGGCGGAGCGTGACAACGCCGCACAGATACAGCAAGAGCACGATCTGGATGGCGTTGGCGCCGTAAAGCAAGAGATAGTCGTGGGCTGACATTGGCAAGTCCTCCTGTGCCCGGTTGCCCGATTGTCCGTGATCTCGGGAGACGATTCAATGGCCGAATTGACTGACGCCGAACTGGCCTCGGGTGCCCTGGGCAACCTGCTGGATCGGCTCGACTTCTCTTCGACGGTGCAGGAGGCCACGACGGTCTCGCATTCGCAACGCCGCACCGTGGCCGAAGGCGCCCCCGATCCGGACACCGGCGTTCACGCCGCCACGCACCCCCGCGGCATGGCACAGATGGCCGCGGCCAAGACCGCCGTCAACCGGACTATCACGGAAGACGAGGCCTTCCGTCGCGGCTACAGCGGCAAGCCCTGGTGGTGGCTGGATATGGCCTCGGGTCTGTGGTCCTCGCTGGTTGAGCACTTCGCCACGCAGGACGAGCACACGCTCAGCGGAACGCGGCTGCCGGGCCTGACGGAGACGGAACTGAACACGCTGGTTGCGGAGCAACTGCAACCGCGAGATGTTGCGGCGATCCCGGAAGCCCGCGCAACGCGGGAGAGCATCGCGGGGATCCATGAGGGGGAGCGTGTTGTCCAGGGAGCGAAAGACGGACTGTCGCTCGGAATGAAGGTGTTTCTCGGCGCTGCCGGGTTGCTGGTTCTCAATTCACTGCTGTCTGACTGAACGGAGACCGTGGAATGGTTATCAAGGAAAAGCTGGGCGAGATCGACATTGCTGCCAGCACCCGGGCGAACCGGTTCAATATCCCCGCCCTGGGCTTCCTGACGCAAATCCTGCTGGTGGTGCGGGACCTGGCCGTGACTTCGACGGCGGAGACGGCGTGGGTCGAGGATGCCGACATGCATCTGTTCAATCGCATCGAGCTGCTCGCGGGTCCCAGCACGATCCGGAGCCTCTCGGGCCGGTCGGCGTTCCATCGCTACCGCCTGGATCATCGGCATCAACCGTACTACATGGAGGGCGCGTTGGCCAACGGCGATGGCTCGTTCGACATTGTCATTCCGCTGGACCTGGTGACGCCCCGGACGCACAACCCGCTGGCGACGGCCCTGAACGTCGGCTGGTTTGGCCGCGATGGCGTGAGCCTGCAACTGACGTTCGGCGCCGGAACGGACCTGCTCGGGACTGATGGCGCGATTACCGCCAATCAGGTCGTCGAGGTGATCGGCGTCTATGAGGAGGCGATGTCCGTCGCGCCGTCGCATTTCCGCACCATTACCGAGCAGACGCACGTCTGTCAGGCGGCTGCGAATTCGCAGGAGTCGATCTCGTTCAACGATCTCGACGGCCTGCGGTCTGTGATGTTCATTTGCACCGATGCGGCGGATGACAAGACGAAGGACGCCGGCATGAACAATCACAGCAACTGGCGCTGGTATGGCAATACCCTTGGCGAAGGCCGCAAGCGGATCGAGGAGTGGCTGTACGAACTCGCCTGGCTGGGAACCTACCACGAAGCGGGCCTCCCGGAACTGACGCATGACGGCGATCTTCAGACTCCCACCATCAAGCATGCCCACTATGGCATCTTCGAGCGGCACTGGGACCTGCACGGGCAGTTCGATACGCTGGCCGTGCGGTCGAAGTGGTCGAACCTCTTTGCCGAGTTCCTGGGCGTGAACGCGGCGGCGGATAAGGTCTGGTATACGACGGAAGTGATCGAGGGCATCCCGGGGATGCCGAAGGCTGCCTAGCTGATCTCTCTCCAAAAGGAGGGCGTCCCCTGTGGCCGATGTCCGGCGACTGCTGCGCTTGCAAACGGCGGCGGCTGATATTCTCAGCGGCGTCGATGCAATCATCAACGAGACCGCAGACTCTCGGCGATCCTCGCCGGTGCAGCACGTGGCCCTGGATATGGGCGTTGCACGCCCGTCTCCGCAAGAGATCGACATGCGGGGGACGTCCCTCCAGGTTTACTATGACTTCGGCCAAGGCCGGCAGTTCTGGGGGACCGACAACGTCAATCTCTGGCTCAACACGCCCGCGGGTGATCCGATCCCGTGTCCACCGGCCCACGCCCACAACGGTGTGGACCTGGATGATGTCCCCTTCGACAAGCTCTTTGTCCAGAACGCGACGGCCCTGGCCGGCTGCACGATGCACCTGTATGCGGGCTGGGCCACGCGAATTCGCTATCGGGGCGTGCGATGGTATACACCCTACAGTGTGACCTTGCAGGCACCGGGGTTCACGGCGAGTGACGAGATCGTCTTGCCACCATCCATCGAGCGGTGCATCCTCCTGGTCCCGGATACTACCGGGGCAAACTGCTGGCTCGAAGTCTCGCCAACGATCCCCGGTGCCACCTGGTATCGGGCCACGTGCCCGATCTGGCCGGGCGCCGGCGCCAACGCCTTGGCGTATCCGCACGTCTTCAATCCCAACGGCGCCAACTATGCCGTGGACATAACCGCCTACGTGGCCGGGCTGAACAACTGCTCGGTCCGGATCGGCTCCGTGGGGGCCGGTGCCCTCACCTTTGCGTTCCACGTCCGGGGGCTTTACCTGTGAAGCAGATCAAGGGCGATACCTATAACCTGCGGCTTCTCGAGTCGGATCAAGAGCGCATCCGCGAGATGGCCAAGACCCTGGGGGCACAGTTTGCCAAGCAGTTCCAGGAGCCGGTGAGGCCGGGCTTTTGGGCCGAGACGGCCCATCTGAAGGTCAGCTCCTATAAGCTCGATGTTGTCCACTACTACTACACCGACGGCTTCTTGCTGCGGCCTGGCCTGGACCGCGCCAACGTGTTCATCCCGGACTCGCTGGCGGATGCGAGTAGCTCGTTTGTGTGCGTCTCGCCGGATGATCCGTACGGAGCGGAACACTACCTGTTCGCTCATGGCTACGATCCGGCGGCGACAGATAACGTGGCCGAGAATGTGCTGGTGCATGCTGGAGCCGTGACGAATATGGCTCTCGACTTCTCGGACCTGCTCGCGGGATGGAACAACCGCTGGGCACGGTTTCTATGGGTCTTTGTGCAGGCCCAAGAGGGCCTGATGGGCGCGGACGTGATCGTGGATATGAGGGGACGGCATCAATGACGGGAGAGACGATCTACGCAACGCAGGCGCTGGTGCTGTCGCTGTTCGGCATATCGTTCGGGGGCCTGGGCACGCTGTTCGGCTATGTGCTCCGGAGCCGGCGGAGCCTGAAGTGCGAGAATCACGGCGAGAGGATCGCCCGGGTCGAGGCGGTCCTGTCCGAGGCGGTCCCGCTGCTGCGGCAGATCGCCCAGAATACGCGGAGGCCGCAATGAACAAGGTCCGAATGTTCAAGGGCGTGACGGTCTCGGAGGCTCGGGCCGTTCACGATAAGCTGTGCCAGTACTGCCTCGACGAGCCGGCCACCGGCGTTGTGATGACCCCCAAGGGCATCCTGCGCTGTGGCGATAACTGCTTCGCCATTATGGCCCACGTGGGCCGTGCGAAGCTGGAAACGAAACTCCCCACGGTCACCTGACCCTGGCATTCCAGGTGGGAACCTCCATGCCGGCAACGACCTTGCCCCCGGAACCGACACACTCTCCGCCGCTCTGCGGGGACGCAACGGCGACTCAGGCTCACGGTTCCGGGGGCGGTCTGTATCATTGCGG
>Ga0180432_10010754_pt1 | contig 10891 bp, 5 predicted proteins | sample SS_ome_10_FD_132414 | JGI IMG/M metagenome (GOLD analysis project Ga0180432, IMG submission 132414) | Hypersaline lake sediment archaeal communities from the Salton Sea, California, USA - SS_1_MS_2 metaG | ecosystem: Environmental > Aquatic > Non-marine Saline and Alkaline > Hypersaline >...
CCCGACCCCGACCCCGACCCCGACCCCGACCCCGACCCCGACCCACCGGCGTCGACTTCTTCTTGGCCCGACCCCGACCCACCGGCGTCGACGACTTCTTCTTGGCCCGACCTCGGCGCCGGGGCGCAGCCGCGGCCGCCGACTTGGACGCCGACTTCGGCCGGTCGGCCGGGAAGCGTCGCCCCCCCTCGGGCGCCACCTTGCTCAGCGCCATCCCGCGTCGTGGTGGATCGAAGACCCTGCCACTCGGCTCGGACACCTCTTGCTTGGCGTCCGTCTTGATGGGCATGTTGAACAGCTGGCGAATCCCCGCGGTGTTGTACCCTTTGACCGCGAGCTTCGAGATGTGCTCGTCAAAATACCGCGAGCGTATGTCGATGAGGCCGACAAACAGCGGGAACTCACGGTCCCCCGCGAGAACCGCATCGCGGCGGTCCGAGATCCGCTTGGCCCGGAGCCAGGTCATGTCGGTAGCATCCTTGAGCGCCTCGTTGGGCGAGACATACTCGTACTCGTTGGTGACAATGTTGATCGGCTTGTTCGACGCCCGCCTCCGACCGCGTGCGGCGCCGCCGTCGGCGTCGTAGTACAAGATGGAATGGTACCCTTGAACTCCGCCAAGCAAATTGATGAAGTCGAGCATCTTCTGGCACCCACCCGGAACCATGTCGTGGAACCGAGTGCGCTGCCAACTGACCGGCATCCAAAAGTGTTTTCCCGCGAACTGGAACACCGGAACGTACGAGTTGGAGTAGATCTTGGTCGAGTTAAGCATGTCCGCCGTCATCCCGGGGTGCGCCACGCCGGGCCTGTCACCGAACATGCACTCTGCGTCAATCGGCTTCACGTCCGAGAAGGGCCCCTTTCGGGGGCGAGCAGGCTTGGCCTCGGCGGCGGCGGCCCGCTTGGCCTCGGCGGTGGCGGCGGCCCGCTTGGCCTCGGCGGCGGCGGCGGCCCGCTTGGCCTCGGCGGCGGCGGCCTGCTCGGCCTCGCTGTCGTCGGGCGGAGCGGCGGCGGCCACCGGATCGCCGGCGGGCGGCGGCGTGGCAACGGCCTGCTCGGCCTCGCTGTCGTCGGGCGGAGCGGCGGCGGCCACCGGAGCGGCGGCGGCCACCGGAGCGGCGGCGGGCGGCGGAGTGGCGACGGCCACCGGATCTCCGGCGGGCGGCGGAGCGGCCGCCGGAGCGGCCGCCGGAGCGGCGTCGGTGGATCCAAACGTATCCTCCACCAACATGGCCGCGAGGTTGTCGCCGGGGTCGCTCTCGTAAGACGCAAGTTCACCGTCCAGAGTTGCGCTCGTCCCGACGGCGGTGGCGCCGTCGGCGCGGGGGACCTTGTCCCGGGCGGCGGCGGCCCGGCCATCGCCTTCGCCGTCCATCTTGTCCGCGTCGCGCTTGGGGGGGCGCTCCGGCGTCGCCGCCTGGCGGGTGGGGTGGGTGGGGTGGGTGGGTGATGAGTTGGCATTCGCGGGCAGAGGTGGGAGCAGCGGGGGCGCGCGGAACAAACCTGGGCAGACGCATCGGCGAGAACATTGAGGCCGTCGTCGTCGTCATCGGATTCCGTGTCTGCGGCCAAACTGGCGGCGGCCTCGGCCGCCGCCTTGCTCACCCCCGCGGGATTCATCGCGAGGGCGGGTGTGCCACGTCTGCGCCGGGCGCGACCGGCCCCCAAAATGGATTGATGAGTCACAAGTCCGGGCGGCCACGTCATCCAATTGATGACTCAGCCGTTCCAAATCGAGGGGTTGATATTGCTTGATTTGTACGAATCCACCATCCAAGCCGCCCTGGTGGCCAAGTTGGTTAAGGCGCCGGATTTTTAAGAGGGGTTTGATACTCCCTTAAACCCTACCAGACATCGTCTGTTGAAACAACCCGGATATCGCGGGTTCGAGTCCCGTCCAGGGCTTAGCACTTGGCTTTTTTTTTATTGAATCACGCTGTGTTGCGTCTGGCTGAACAGCTTAGCGGCGTTGGCGCGCAGTTTGGGGGGTTGGCTAATGATTTTGGATCTCGGCTATCTTTTCGGCATAGTCGTTTCCCAAAGAGTTGACGTGTTTCAGCGACGCCATGTACCGGGCCTGGGCCGCCACTCCCTGCTTCTTGTAGGCGGCCACCGACTTTGTGTCACCAATCGAGGCGGCGTGGCGCATCAGAGCCATGATCTTTGCCATTTTCTCGTAGTCCAACATCGCTTGCTTCTCTCCCTTCTTCATGAGTGACAGGAGATACTGAGCGTCTTTGTGGTCGTTGGCGAGGGCGTGCTTGGCCGCCGGATGCGCCGAATAGTAGTCGGTTGGCTCGGGCGCGTGGCGCGACGCGCGGGTGGGGTGGAGTAGAGCCTTGGGGTGCTTGTGCGCCCACTCCACCTCGCCCCGCACGCGCTGAGCAAAGTTGAACGCACTATTGTACGAATCGTCCGACCCTTGAATGTTCTTCTCGAAATACTGCTCAATTTCATTGGCCATTTCGGGGCGGTGATCACGGATCAGTGGCCCCAATCCCGGAACGGCGTCCAGCAACCACTTAAGATATCCTCGCGCATGTCGAAGATGTTCAGGCACCGCACAGCTCGGGTCGCAGATGCCCCCAAGCTTGGGGCCGCTGACACACACCCCGCAGTGACACTCGCCGCCAAGGCACACGGGATGTTGACGGGACATTTGTCTTTTTACTAAGGCAAGTCTAATTTTTTTTTGGATCTGGACGGGGTGCCCCGCTTCTTCTTGCCCCGCTTAGGTCTACTCGTCACTCTCGCGACCTCACCCGGGTCGGCGGTTTTTAGCTCGGGCTTCCCCGTAGCAAGACACAGCGCGTCCCCGGGGGCGCACTGTCCCCGGGCCCGCCCCAATCTCGCCGCCCTTTGCGCTCGCGTTTCCTGGGTCGGGGGTGCGGGGACCACCGGGAGGCTGCTCGCTGCTCGGGGCGCAGCGGCGGCGGGGCGTTTGGCAATCCGATCGTGTTCCCGCCGGATCCGGTCGCCGGCGTCCGCCGGGTTCTCCACGTCGAGGCACCCCTGGTACAGAGCGTCGAGTTCGCCCGAGACTTGTTGGCGCTCGCTCGGCGTCCCGACCAGCTTGCGGTGCTTGATGTGCAAGTCGCACTCGGCCGATCTCTCGGGGACAAACTTCTTGTCGTCTGGGCGGGGGAGGCACCGGCGGTCACGATCCCGCTGGTACCCCGCGTACAGATCGTGCGGATCGCACCCACCCTTGGTCCCGCCCCGTGCCAAACACTCTTTGGTCAAGAGGTCCATGTCTTCCTTGACGCGCCGGGCGTCGCGGAGCACCGCGTCGGTACAGATTGGCTCGCACGGGTTGGCGGGCTCGGGGGGAGCCTTTGCAAACCACCCGGCTTTCGCCATCTTTTCCTCCCAGTCCTGCTTGGCGACCTGGTGCAACAGATGTACGTCCACGGGGCAGTTGTGCGGCTCGGCGTCCTCGGGAATACTGTGCGCCCCCCGCTCCCGGGTTGGCGGGTCGCCCTTGGCCCCCTTCCGGATCCACTCGGGGTCCAGAGGAGGGTCCCCTCCCGCCACCTGGTACACGCACTCCTCGTACTTGTCGATGGCCTTTTGCTCGCGCTCACGGCTGCGCCCGCTCTTGACCTGGCGGGCCTGGTTGCCCCGGAGGCTTTCGTCGACGGGCTTGATGCTCACGAGCGACACGGCGTCGTGCCCCACCGCCCGCCGCACGGCGTCGAGCACCCCGCCGCCCACGTTCTTCTCGATCCACCGGAGCAAGCCGTCGCCGAGCCCGCCGCGGTCGGTCCGCTTCATGTGCACCACAAACGTCGAGCCGCGCGACAGCCCGGCGCCGTAGCTCTCGAGGTTGCCCATCCAGTACGTGGCCACCCTGATCGGCGTCCTGTTCAGCCCGTCGACCCGGGCGTCGAGCTCGTTCCGCGGGAGGCCCGTCGCTTCGAACGTCACGAGGTAGCGCTGGCTCTGGTCGTCCGCGCGGACCGCGTTGGGGTCACGCTTCTTGATCTTGCTCAGGTCCATTTCGAGATTCAGCTTACACGCGCGCATGTCGGCGATCCGTTGATCCAGCGGGGGATCCAACACCAGCGGCCCCGCCGCTGCCCGACGGTCGAGCGGGGCGGACGGTGCGCACCGAGCGCTGTACGCCCGCAGGCTTGGGAGGCGCTTCTCCGCCGACAAGAACTCGCGGTCCACTGCCATCCCGTACAGCGCGCAGTTGACCCGCAGGTTCTCGGACCACTGCTCGGCCAACACGCTGAACGCCATCTCGTCGCCCGTCACCACCTCGGTCAAGTCGATCTCGGGCTTCCCGTCGATCGACACCGCCTTGGGCAGGTGCAACACAGGCATGACCACGTTGACCGCGACGCGGTCCGCAAACGACGTGTGCGAGCAGAACCGAATTGCCCGTCCGACCCGTTGCACCAGCGCTTTGTAGTCGGGTGGAACATCGAACAAGACGATCGTCTCGACCCCGCAAAAGCTTACACCCTCCTGAAAGTTGGGCGGGTTGAGCACGAGGCACCGCAGCTTCTCGCCGTACCGGTTGATCTTGGGGTCGTTGAACAGCGTCATGGCGTCGCGGACGTCGGCGTGCGCCTTGCAATCGTTGTGCCCCTGCCCGCGGGCAGTGTGGCACCCGAGCTCCTCCTCCTTCTTGGACGACCCAAGCAGGAACCGCGACGACACACCCTTGCTTTCGAGCATCTTCTGGAGCGCCAGCCCGCCGTGCTCGGTGTGCGCCATGATCAGCGCCTTGCCCTTGACCCCCGCCACGTACTTGGCGACCGCCGCCATCTTGGGGGCCATGTCGTCGCCGGCCTCGACGATCATCCGGGCCCGGCGGTCCTGGGTCGACCGGAAACGGTAAAAATCTTGGGTGCGCGCGCGCGTTTTCACCCCGCCAGCGTGCTCGAGAACGGCCAGGCTGTTGAACTTGTCTTTGGTGTGGTCCTGCTTCGCCTTGGGCGCCCCGCCGTCCTGAACCCAACACTCTTTCTTGCCCCCCAGGATGCCCTGGCGCTTCACCATGTCCTCCTTGTTGCGCTTCCCGGGGACCCCGCACAGGTACTGCTCGGCGAACGTGGTGAGCTCGTGGTCGCTCCGGATCACGGGCACCGGGAGGATCTGGGGGAGCTGCATCCCCGGGGTCAGCCACTTGCCCTCTGCAAAGTTGGACGGCGCCCCCACGTCTTCTGGAAAGAAACACACGTACCCTTCGTCCCGGGACCGCCCCAGCTCCAGCCCGTGCTCTCCGACCACCACGTCCATCAGATTGTCGAGGTCCGCCACGGTCGACGCGGGGGTGGCGGTGAGCAACACGATCTTGGCGTCGTCCGACGCCCCGCGGATCATCTCAGCCAGGAGCAACACCCGCGCCGCCGTCCCCACGTTCCCTTGCTTCACGAGCTCCTGCGGCTCGGTCAGGTAGTGGGCCTCGTCGAAGAAGGTCACGGCCCCCTCAAACACGTTGCGGTGCGCGGTCTTCCCCACGTAGACCCGGTACGGCTTTCCTTCCTGGGTCCTGAGGTTGAGTGCGTCGGCCCGCGCCTGTTGACGCGCGTACGCCTCGCGCGACACCGCCCTGGGGTTGCTCCACGCCACGCCGTCCTTGCGCGCGAAATGGTGGTACAGCCCGACCCGAATCTGGTGCCCCCGGGCCCGGAACCCGTCGGCGTTGACCGCCGCGTCGGGGAACACCACGGGCGCCGACTCGTTGATGTTCTTGACCAGCTCGCTCGTGGGCACCACGATGTTGATCCGCTTCTTCGACGACGGGTGGTCGTCGAGAAACCGCTTCACACAGCCCAGGATGATGAACGTCTTGCCCGCCCCCGTCCGCTGAGCCAACAACAGTCGGCGGACGCCATCGGCTGCAAACAGCTCGACGGCCGCCTGTTGGTGCGGGCCCAGCGAAAACATTTGGGGGGGTTTGGCCACGCCGTCCGGAAGGCCGCACTTGACGGTGGGGCACGGGCCGTACTCGAGGTGGTCAAGCCGGGCCGTCAACATTCTGCTCAGGGTTTCACGCCCCCCGGGTTCCCCCTGTTGCCCCCCGCCGACTTTCCTGGCGGGCTTTTGTCGCTTGGCCTTTTGAATGGCCTGGCGGCGCTGGTCCCGCACTTCGTCCCGTTTTCCGGCCTTGATGTCCGCCAGGCGTTGATCCATGGCCTGACGCGCCCACTCCGGCAATTCGGTCAAATGGAGGTCTTCCAGCTCGCCGGTGTCCTTCTCGATGACAACGTGGACCGGAGCGCCGCCACCGCGGGACAGATTCATGAACGCCTCGTATCCGGCCTCGTTGTCAAAGGTCGCCGTGAACGGGGGGTTGCACTGGTAGACCGACCCCACCGCGTGCCTGAGCTCCTCCAGGCAGTTGCGGAAATCGGGCGGGGGTGGGGGTGCACCCACTCGTATCGTCACGGGCTCCATAGCTTTTTTTTGATTTAGCGCGCTCCCTGATTTTCTCGAGTTCGTAAGGTTGGGGACGTCGGGGCCGACACGGGTCGAAATTTTCGGGGGTACATACCATTGAGTTGACCCGTCCTGGGCAAGACGTAAAACTACCCTCCTCCGAGTCATCGGAGATTTTGGATCCAGAAGTTCGAGTTCGTCCTGAGCAAGACGTTAAACTGTTTTTTGGAGGTCAACGCGTTCAACATCTCAACAAAGGTACGTCGCTCCCGCCCTCTTGCGTGCGCACAACCCCCTTTTCCCATCCCAAGGCGCAGGTACATCTCTCAAGCGGCCAAAGTCGTGTCGGGGGGTGAGACCACCCCCGAGCCAAGCACCCAACGCTTGCTCCCACCACACACGTCCAGCGGGTCACTGCTTATTCCCAGGCATGCCAAGCACACCCCACCCCCACCCGGACCAAAAGGCCGATGACCCCTTTCCACCATCCCAAAAAGGAGAGGGCGAGGTTAAAGCCAAATCATCCCGGGCCCAAGGGGCTCAAGCCCCAAATTCCTGGCCAATCCACCCACCCCAGCTCTCCCTCTGTGATGCTTTCGCCCGTGTCTTGCCACTCGTGCCACTAACCTTGCTCACACCCTCTTTGGAAACCCACTCTGGGACTCGGACCATTCCGAGCCCCAGAGTGGGTTTCCTTTTTTTTTGTTGCTCGGGGTAAAGCAAGAACGGCCAGAACGGCCCCCTTCCCCAAGACATGCATGCAGAAACTATCCCACAACCGCGAGTTTAGGTTTTGCGATGAACCGGGCACCCGCCACCAGATCGGAAAGGGGGGGTTTGGGATCGTGTACCGGGGCGTCCACGTCACCTCGGGCGTGGCGATCGCGGTGAAAAAGATCCGCCTCGCCACAGGGGTGCACCGCGAGCGCGTGAGAGCCGAGATCGAGCACTCTCGGGCGTGCTCGGGGCATCCCCACGTGGTGGAGCTGATGCACAGCGAAATCACCAACCGTCACGGCTACCTCTTCTTCGGGTTTTGCAAGGGCGGTTCGCTCGGCGAACTGGTGCGGTCGCTCGGCCCTCGGCCGGAAGACTTTGCGCGAACGGTGTTGGTGCAGCTGGTGAACGCGCTCGACTACATCCACGGCCTCGGCCTGGTCCACCGCGACGTCAAGCCGGGCAACGTGTTCCTGGACGAGCCCGAGTGCGACCACCGGAAGGTGCACGTGCGGCTTGGGGATTTTGGGCTCGCCCGCAAGCACGCTCCCGACCGAGCCGATCCGCAGGCCGCCATGATGAACACGTTCTGCGGCTCCCCCATGTTCATGGCCCCCGAGATTCTGTCGCGCCAGACGTACGGCCGGGACGTCGACTACTTTGGGCTGGGGGCGGTGGTGTTCTTCGTCGTGACCGGGGCGCCGCCGTACAATTCCCGCCGCCTCGACCAGCTTATCGACGACGTCAAGCTGGGCAAAGTCAAACGCCCCAAGTACCCCGACACGCTGAGCGCCCCGGCCCGCGACATCATCGACCGGATGCTCGTGGCCAAACCGAGTCTGCGCATCGAGTCGTCGCACATTGTGGAGCACCCGTTCATCACGCAGATTGAACCTCGCCCCCCGACCCCCGCGGCCGCGGCCGCGCCCGACGACGGCGCCATGTCGTTTGTGGTGGTGGACCGCAAGTTTGTCGACATCAACGAGGCCAGCGTCCCCATTTGGCGCCGCGATTCGCCCGAGGCCGCCGAGCGCATCGAGCTGTACGAGGCCTACAACCGCGCGGTCATGGCCAATCTGTACTCGCCGTACCGGGCCATGGTGGTGGTGCACCGACTGTTGGGGTTGCTGCGGGCGTCGATCGACTTTTTCAAGGACAACGCCGGCGGGAACCAGATGGCGGCGTTCCAGCGGATCTACAACGACACCGTGTCTCGGATCGAGGGGATCCGCGACCAAGCCAAGCACTGCGCCGCGTTCGGGGTTCAGCCCCCGACGTCGGACCGCATCCCGTCGGCCGAGGAGGTCATCTACATGCATGCGGTCCGGATCGCCGCCGACGGCGCCACCAGCGAACGCAACCAGGAACCCGGGACGGCGGCGCCGCTCTACAAGGACTGCATCCTGTTGCTACGGAACCTGCGCCACACCGCCGCCAACGACCTCGACGACACCACCGCCGACGACCTCGTGCGCCTGGACGACATGATCGCCCAGAGCTTGCAGCGCCTGTCGGTGATCGAGTCGGTCGCCAACGTGCGGTGTCGGCGGTGCGGGGGCGAGATGATGTCGCACCACCGGTACTGCCCGCAGTGCGGGCTGCGCAAGGACGGCGTCGACGCGTCGCTCACTACGGACACGGTGCTCGACATGTCTTCGCTCGAATAAAAACAACCAAAACATTTAGGGGTTCACTCTGCCCAGCCTTCCCTTTCTAATTTTTACTTGACCCGCGCTTTTCAAACCACCATGTCGGGTTGCTCAAGTCACGGAAACGTTAGTCAGTGCAACGCGGCCAAGACGTGCATGTGGAACCACAAGCACCACCACTGCGTCTCCAAGGGCTCACCCCACTGGAAGATCATTGGGATTGTGTTGGGAAGCATCGTCGTCGCCGCCGGGCTCGCGGTCCTCATCTGGTTCCTCGTGACCAAGAGCAACAACAAATAAACACTCACCACAATTTGACCAACCGTATCGCAAGCTGCGGGTACAGCGCGGCCACATCGTCGATGATCGCGCTGTACTTGACCCAGTCCCCGCCGGCCAACCCACACCCGATCAGGTGGGGCAGGGCCACCGTGCGGTAGCCCTTGGACACGACCCACTCGCACATCCGGATCATCGCGTCCTGGAACCACACGAGCCGCTTCGTGGGCGAGTCCTCCTCGAACGAGACCCGGGACAGGCGGTACCCCGGCCGCCCAAAATCGAGCTGCGCCACCAGCCCTACCACCGCCCGGGGGTACTCGGCGTCGGCGGGGTTGAACGTCGTCTCGATCGACCCGCACGCGGGGCGCGTTTCGGGGGTGGCCAGGTTTCGAGTACCCACCGGGGTGCGCTGACCGTAGTGATTGGCCCACGGGAACCGGGTGGCGACGCTCTTGGACAGGCCGTGGGCCTTGGCGGGCATTGACGACACCTGGTGGACCACCACGTCGACGTCCATCTTCAAGAGGTCGCCTTTGACGACGGGAACACCCATGAATGACGATTGTGCGGTCCATTCTCGAGTGCAACACAGTGGGTATGGCACCCACCCTCCTTTGGAATTAATTTCGTCGGTTGAAACAGGTAAAAGAGCGCCATGCCTCGTGGTGGGCGCAAGGGGCCCCGCAAGTTCTTTGCGACCCCAAGGATGCTCGACAACGTCGACCCCGCCACCGCCGAGCTCGGAGACTTCAAGTACCTTCAGGGGGGAGAGCTGGTCGAGCAGATTCGTCAACATATTATCAACTCGCAGGCGCCAGTTGTCCAGATCCCCGCCGGTCAGCCAGTGCTCGTCAAGCATCTGGTCGACTATTTCCGCGCGCACCCCCCCGCCGACGTCGGGGCTTACATTACGGAGATTGCGACAATGGTCAAAAACAAACGGGGCGGGCGGTGCGGTGCGGGAAACCGCGCCGGGGCGTATCTCAACCGAGCCGTCAACCGGTTTGGATTTGACCAGCTCGTGATGATGGTGGCCAACTGCGGTGCCCTCCCCCCCGCGAATTCGTTGCACATTCCAAACGTCCCTGACGACCTGGTGCCCCGCGCCATCTGCGACTGGAACGAGCGGTTGCCCCGGCGGTTCGGGAACAATTTCCAGCTCGACACACACCGACAAGTTTGCGGCGACCCCAACGACCTACTCCCCGGGGTGCACAGCGCCAAAGCCCGGCCGTTTCGGCGGTGTGGGTGCATCGTTGATCAAGGCGAGTGCACCGGCGACGATGAGTGTCGGTACGCCCACGGTCGGTGCATGCCCAAGTACGACACGGCCGACTACCTGGCGGCCCGCGCTCGGACCATCGATGGGTTTGAGTTTGTCACCAACAACCCCAACTCGAACCTGTACCAAGCAGTGCACGACGACAGCGGAACCCGTATCGGGTGGATGATCAAGGGGCATGATCAACAGATTGACGATGACGACGACGACGACGACGACAACAACAACGACGACGATCAACCCCTCGACAACAACGACGACGATCAACCCCTCGACGACGATCAGCCCCTCGACAACAACGACGACGATCAGCCCCTCGACGATGACGAACCACCAGTGCGCCGAAAGCAACCCAAACGCAAGAGCAAGCGTGCGGCGCAAAGGTTGTTGACCACAAATGTGCGACACTCGCCACGGAAAAAGGTGCAACGCAAGAGCGACACAGCGGCCAAGAAGCGCGAGAGAGAAAAGGCCGCGGCGGCCAAGAAGCGCGAGAGAGAAAAGGCCGCGGCGGCCAAGAAGCGCGAGAGAGAAAAGGCCGCGGCCGCCAAGAAGCGCGAGAGAG
>Ga0180432_10010755_pt1 | contig 10889 bp, 5 predicted proteins | sample SS_ome_10_FD_132414 | JGI IMG/M metagenome (GOLD analysis project Ga0180432, IMG submission 132414) | Hypersaline lake sediment archaeal communities from the Salton Sea, California, USA - SS_1_MS_2 metaG | ecosystem: Environmental > Aquatic > Non-marine Saline and Alkaline > Hypersaline >...
GGGGGGCCCAGGACGGTGCGAAATCCACCCTGGTGCCTAAGGGTCATGAGGAGACGTCTTGAAGGATAGGTGTGTCAGGCATCTCAGGTGTTCATATCGTGCCTGAGCCTTGAGTGCCGTGCATAGAGTGTCTTGGTAGATGTACAAGCGACGTAGGAGAATCATACACAATTCAATTCAGAGGAGGTAGAAAATGCCCGTCAAGCGAGTTTCTCCAGTTCCAAGCGATATCGAGATCGCCCAAGCAGCGGAGCTACTCCCCATCGTGGAGGTCGCCAAGAGCGTCGGACTCACCGAGGACGACATCGACATGTTTGGGAAGTGGAAGGCCAAGGTCCACCTGGACGTGCTCGAGAAGTTCAAAGATAAGCCCAACGGCAAGTACATTGACGTGACAGCTATCACCCCCACCCCCCTGGGTGAAGGCAAGACGGTGACGACCATCGGCGTCAGCCAGGGACTACATTACATTGGGAAAAAGGTCTTTACCTGCATCCGCCAGCCCTCACAGGGCCCAACCTTTGGCATCAAAGGTGGCGCGGCCGGCGGTGGCTATGCTCAGATTGTGCCGATGGAGGACTTTAACCTCCACTTGACCGGCGACATCCACGCCGTAGGCGCGGCCCACAACCTGCTGGCCGCGGCGATTGCCAACCGTATGGCGAAGGAAGCTCGTTGGAGCACTGATTTTCTGGCCAAATCGCTCTGCCCGGACGACGAGTACACGCCCAGTATGCGCAAGCGATTGGAAAAGCTAGGCATCAAGTCGGAGAAGCCCTCTGATCTGAACGATGAGGACAAGGAGCGCATGTTCCGCCTGAACATTGACCCCGATGCCGTCCAGTGGCGGCGCGTGGTGGACGTGTCAGACGCGGCGCTGCGCAGCATCATCGTCGGTATGGGTGGACGCAACAACGGCGTGGTGCGCGAGACCGGGTATGACATCACTGTCGCTTCCGAGATCATGGCCGCGCTGGCGATGTGCAGCGGCCTGGCCGACCTGCGCGAGCGCATGGGCCGCATCATCATCGGCACCAGCAAGAAAGGCGGGATGCGTCACGTTGGCCGAATCGAACCGATCACAGCCGAGGATCTAAACGTGGCCGGTGCGATGACGGTGCTGCTCAAGGACGCCCTTATGCCTAACATGATGCAAACCTTGGCCGGCAGCCCGGCCTTTGTCCACTGCGGGCCCTTCGCTAACATCGCCCAGGGCAATTCCTCCATCATCGCCGATAAGATTGCGCTCAAGCTGGCCGACTATGTGGTGACGGAGTCCGGCTTTGGCGCCGACTGCGGGATGGAAAAGTTCATGAACCTCAAAAGCCGCTACAGCGGGCTGGTTCCCGACTGCGTAGTGCTGGTCTGCACCGTCCGGGCGCTCAAGATGCACGGCGGCGGCCCCAAGGTCGTCGCTGGCAAGCCGCTGGATAAGGCCTACACCGAGGAGAACCTAGAACTGCTAGAAAAGGGATTGCCCAACCTGCTGCAACACGTCGAGAACGCGGTCAAATTCGGTGTGCCAGTGGTGGTGGCGATCAACCGCTTCAAGTACGACACCGACGCCGAGATCGAACTAATCCGCAAGCGGGCCAAGGAGACAGGCGCCGAGGATGCGGTGATGCATAACGTCTGGGCTATGGGTGGCGAGGGCGGCGCAGATCTGGCCGAAGCGGTGGTCAAGGCCTGTGAAAAGCCAAACAACTTCCACTTCCTCTACGAAGACGATATGTCCATCAAAGAAAAGATCGAGATCATCGCCCGAGAGATCTACCGCGCCGATGGAGTGGACTATACGGATGAGGCGGAGGCCAAGATCAAGCTCTTTACCAATATGGGGCTGGCGCACCTGCCGCTCTGTATGGCTAAGACCCACCTCTCCTTCACACACGATCCGTCGATCAAGGGCACGCCGCGCGGGTGGCGACTGCCTATCACCGACGTGCGGGCCAGTGTCGGCGCTGGGTTCATCTTCCCGCTGTGTGGTACGATGAAGACCATGCCCGGCCTGCCCACCCGCCCGGTCTTTACGGATATTGACATTGATGTAGAAACGGGCAAGGTTTTGGGACTATCGTAGTTGGGGATTGGGAAGTTGGCAGATTGGGGGATAAGTCCCCCCAATCTGCCAACTACCAGTCTGCCAATCTACAGAAATGGAGATAAGGATTATGAGTAAAGCGGTACTCGACGTACCCACCCTCTGGGCCGATCACCACGTTCTCAAGGTGCGAGATGCGTTGATGAACCTGGAGGGAGTAGAAGAGGTATACGCCAGTTCGGCCTGGAAGCAGGTTCTGGTCGACTACGAGGAGTCCAGGACGGACAGCTCGGCGATTGAGAAGGCGCTGGCTGAAGCTGGCTATCCGGTGGGCGAAGGTGAGGTGCGTGTGCTGGTACAGCATACGGACATCCATCGGGATCCCCAGTGGGAGGTGCTGGGCGCGCGGACGACCGAGACCAACTACGCCGACCTTGAGATGTCGGGCGAGTTCCGACGGTACTAGGCAGGTAATGAAAACCTGCCCTACGGAGGTTTAAGATATGGCAAAGAAGAAGGCACGAACGCCGGAGGAAGCCAGCCAGGATGTAGCGTCTATCGCTCTCCTGGAATGTGCCTGTCAGTTGGATGTGGAGACCTGTTTCTCGCGGGCCGATGAGCTCGTTCCTTGTAACATTGGTGGTGCTGGATTATGCTGCAAGAACTGCTCAATGGGCCCCTGCCGCCTGGTTGGGAAGACCGAGCGCGGCGTCTGCGGGGCGACGTTGGAGACGATAGCGGCCCGCAATTTCGCGCGTGCTGTGGCGGCGGGCGCTTCCGCTCACTCTGACCACGGCCGTGGGCTGGCCTACACCCTGCTGGAGGCGGTCGAGGGCCACGCGCCCGACTACGGGGTGCGCGACCCCCACAAGCTGCTGGAGGTAGCCGGCTACCTGGGCGTCGACACAAAGGACGAGACAGGGGAGAGACGGCCCGTAAACGAGATCGCCCGGGACGTCGCGATAGCGGCGTTGGGCGAGTTTGGCAAAGTCCAGGGAGAGCTTGATAACCTGAAGCGCGCCCCGGCCAAGCGCCAACAGATTTGGCACGACGCAGGGATCGCCCCCCGCGCTGTGGATCGGGAAGTGGTGGAGCTTCTTCACCGCACCCACGTGGGCAACGATCAGGAGGCCGAGCACATCCTGGATCAGACGATGCGCTGCGCGCTGGGCGACGGATGGGGCGGCTCGATGATGGCCACCGATCTTTCAGACATCCTCTTTGGCACACCCGCCCCGGTGTTGACCGACGCCAACCTGGGCGTGCTCGACGAGGACAGGGTCAACATCATCATTCATGGCCACGAGCCGACGCTGTCGGAGATGATCGTGGCGGCAGCCCAGGATCCTGAGCTGATCGAGTACGCCAAGAGCAAAGGGGCTGAGGGCATCCAGTTGGCTGGCATCTGCTGCACTGCCAACGAGACGCTGATGCGGCGGGGTGTGCCTCTGGCCGGCAACTTCCTGCAGCAGGAACTGGCCATCCTCACCGGCGCTGTCGAGGCTATGGTGGTGGACATCCAGTGCATTATGCAGGGGTTGGCGCCGGTGGCGGACAGGTTCCACACTGAGCTGATCACCACCTCGCCCAAGGCGAAGATTGACGGCGCCTTGCACATCGAGTTTGAGGAACGCCGGGCCTTGGAGATTGCCAAGCAGATCGTCCGCCGGGCGATCGACCGCTTCCCTGAGCGGGGGGAGACTGACATTCCCGATATGCGTAATCCTATGGTGCCTGGCTTCTCCCACGAGTACATTGACTACGCGCTGGGTGGCTTCTACCGGAGCTCTTTGCGCCCGCTTAACGATGCCATCATCGCCGGCCGTATCCGGGGTGTAGTGGCCAACATCGGCTGCAACAATGCCCGCGTCCGCCACGACAGCCTGCACAACTACGTGGTAACAGAGTTCATCAAGAACGATGTTCTGGTCGTGGAGACTGGATGCGGAGCCATCGCCAGTGCCAAGCTGGGGTACATGACTCCCGAGACGGCGCTGGAGTTGGCCGGCCCTGGCCTGCGCGAGGTCTGCGAGACGGTGGGCATCCCGCCGGTGCTCCACATGGGCTCCTGCGTGGATAACTCCCGCATCCTCACGGTCCTTTCGCAAATGGCGACTGAGGGTGGTCTGGGCGAGGATATCTCCGACATCCCCGCCGTCGGTATGGCGCCAGAATGGATGAGTGAGAAGGCGCTTTCTATCGCCACTTACTGCGTGGCCTCGGGGGCCTACGTCATCCTGGGCGGCTCTAACGGCCCCGTCTCCGGAAGCGCAGAGGTCCTTCGGATTATGAGCGAGGGATGGGAGGAGAAGGTCGGCGGCAGACTGGAGTTCATTGAGGACGGCGAGGAGATTGTCCGCCGGTCACTGGCACACATCGATGAGAAACGGGCTGCGCTGGGTCTGGCCGAGTACGACCCCAGCCAATGGGGTCAGAGCGGCGACCGGCGTATGCCAGAGCTGCTCGAACTCCCACTGGCGGAGCGGATCGAGGCAGTCTACGGTACGGTGAAAGAGTAGGGAGGTAAGACGTTATGTCCAAATACATCGCAACACGCGCTATACGGGGTGCCAACGGGCTCGTGGCCGAGGCGGATGCGCTGCTCAAGAAGGCTATCGCCGAGAAAGGGGCCGAGACCCCCGTGGTCTTCCCCAACACAGCCTACTTTTTGCCGGTCACCTATGGCATGTTGAATCACAAGGTCGAGACCCTGGGGGACCTGGAATCCTCGCTGAATCACGCGAAAAAGCTATTACACCCGCCGCCGAACGAGAATCTATGGGTCCCCTATCTGGGTGAGACGCTGGATAGCGGACAGGCGACCCTGCTGGCAGCGGAGGCCATCGAGGGCATCCGCTTCGTCTACGGCGAGCAGCCGGAGCCCTATCCTGGATTGGAGTTGACGGGTAGCACCGAATACCCTGATTCTGTTTTTCCAGGGGGTGATGGCCACCTCAACGGCCCCATTGACGACGTTCAGTTACGCTCCTGGGGCATCCAGTTGGTGGATGGCCGTATGCCCGGCTTCGCCGCCCTCGTCGGTGCGGCCCGCTCTAACGAGGCCGCCGTCCACATCGTGCGCGAGCTTCAGAGGCGCAACATCCTGATCTTTCTCTGCGGCAACGTCAACGGTCGCTCTGTCATCGACCAGTTGCAGGAAGAAGGGGTGGAAATGGGGTACGACACCTACATCGTCCCCTTTGGCAAAGATACCATCTCCGCCATCTACCCGATGGGCTTCGCCACTCGCTCCGCGTTGACCTTCGGCGGGCTGAAGCCCGGTCAGTGGCGGCAGATTATGCTTTACAATAAGTTCCGCGTCTTCGCTTTCGTCCTGGCGCTGGGTGAGGTGGACGACCTAAAGTACGCCGCCGCCGCTGGGGCTATCTCCTATGGCTTCCCCACCGTTGCCGACACCGTCATCCCGGAGATCCTGCCCACTGGCGTTACCCAGTACGAGCACGTTATCTCTATGCCATGGAACGAGATCGAGGCGCAGGATGATGCAGAACGAGCCGCCAAGCTGGTCCAGCGGGCTATCGAGGTGCGCGGCGTCAAGGTCAAGATCACCGAGGTACCCGTCCCCGTCGCCTATGGCTCTGCCTTCGAGGGTGAGGTCGTGCGGCGGGCCGATATGCGGATCGAGTTCGGTGGCAAGTACAGCCGAGCCTTCGAGTACCTGCGCATGGTGGATATGGACGAGGTGGAGGACCACAAGATTGAGATCATAGGTCCCGGCTTCGAGGACGTAGAGGAGGGCGGCTCGATTGACCTGGGCATCTTGATTGAGGTAGCTGGTCGCAAGATGCAGGAGGACTTCGAGCCGGTGCTGGAGCGGCAGGTGCACTACTTTGTCAACGCTGCTTCCGGCATTCAGCACATCGGGCAGCGGGATATCACCTGGATCCGCATCAGCAAGGCGGCGGCGGAGAAGGGGTTCGATCTCAAGCACTTCGGCGAGATTCTCTACGCTCGTTTCCACGCCGACTTCGGCGCTATCGTGGACAAGGTACAGGTGAAGATCATCACCGATCCCGATCCGCACACCGAGTGGCTGGAGAAGGCGCGCGCGGCATATGAATTCCGCAACCAGCGCCTGGCCGATCTGACCGACGAGGCGGTGGACACATTCTATGACTGCACCCTGTGTCAGTCGTTTGCGCCTACGCATGTCTGCATTGTCAGCCCACAGCGGTTGGGACTGTGCGGAGCCTACAACTGGCTGGACTGTAAGGCGTCTTATCAGATCAATCCCACCGGCCCCAATCAGCCGGTGCCCAAGGGAGACCTGATTGACCCGGTCAAGGGGTACTGGACCGGCACCAACGAAACTGCCGTCAAGAACTCGCAGGGGACCGTGCAAAAGGTGGCCATGTACTCCATTATGGAGAATCCTATGACGGCCTGCGGCTGCTTCGAGTGCATCGTGATGTACATCCCTGAGGCAGAGGGTGTGATGGTCGTCAGTCGTGAGGACCCAAGCATGACACCGGCCGGGATGACCTTCTCCACGCTGGCAGGTATGGCGGGCGGTGGCCTCCAGACCCCCGGCGTGATGGGTGTGGGGAAGTTTTATCTGACCAGCCCCAAGTTCATCTCCGCTGACGGTGGGTTCAAGCGGGTCGTCTGGATGTCCAGTTTCCTCAAGGATAGTATGCGTGAGGAGTTCGCCGCCGTGGCGGAACGTGAAGGTGTCCCTGATCTGATGGATCGCATCGCCGATGAACGGAATGTCACCACAGTGGATGAACTGGCCGAGTGGATAGAGGAGAAGCAGCATCCGGTCCTGGAGATGGGCGTGATGCAGGCGGCCTCGGGGGCAGCCGAGGCTGAGGAAGCCCCACCTCCTTCCCGCATAGAGGAGAGTGAAGCGACCGCTCCAGCAGCCGAGGGTGTGAACTTCGTTCACCCGGAAGTGCCAGAGGTGCGGGAACCTGAGGCGATCGTGGAGGAGGAGCATGTGGAGGAACCGAAGCCTGAGCCTGAGCCTCAGCCTGAACCTGGGCCCGAGATCGAGCCGGCTGCTCCTGCTCGTGTGTCTGAATTGCCTTCGGCACTGGCCGCCGATGCTGACGTTCAGGCCATTGCCCAGGCCAGCGCCGAGATCGTTCTTGGCAGTATCCGCCGAGCGTTAGAGTCCGCTCTGGCTGAGTTAGGTGGGACTGTACCGGCCGCATCTCCGGCCACCCCGATGGCTCGGACGGCACCACCGTCGAAGGCCGAGGCACCGTCAGCCGTGGCTCCACCTAAGGAAGCCAGAGTGCGGCGGGAAAAGCCCCGCCCAGCCGTACCGCCCTGGGCAGAGGAAAAGGAGACTGACCTCGAAATCCTTAAAGAGAAGTGGACCGGTAAGGTCCGCGAGGTCACGCTGGGTGCCACCTCGGCCGACGGGGGTACACGAACCAAGGTGGTCACGGTTGGTGGACAAACTACGATGCCTTTCCTTGAGTTTGAGGGCGATCTGCCCCACAGACCGGTGTTGGCCATTGAGATCCAGGATCGCAAACCTGACGACTGGTCACCCCTGTTGATGGAGACGTGGGGGGACGCCGTAGACGACCCCGCCGAGTGGGCCAAGGCCGCCGAACGAGCTGGGGCTGACCTCATCCTGCTCCAACTCAGTTTGACGGATGCCGATGGCGAGCCCAATACGCCGGCAAACGCCCGCGCGGCGGTACGCAAGGTACTCAAGGCCACCGGCCTACCACTCATCGTGCTTGGGCCGGGGCAGGTAGACGCCGACAATCAACTGCTCGTTGCTGTGGCCGAGGAGGCCGCTGGAGAACGGATCGCGATGGGCGTGTGCGAGGAGAAGAACTATCGCACCATCGTCGCGGCGGCGCTGGCTCACGATCATCTAGTCACCGCTCGCACCGCTATGGACGTCAACCTGGCCAAGCAGCTCAACATCTTGATCAGCGACATGGGACTGCCTCCCGATCGAATCCTGATGGACCCGACTTGCGCTGGCGTGGGGTATGGCATGGAGTATGGCTACTCGGTGATGGAGCGACTGCGATTGGCCGCTCTTCAGGGCGACAGCATGACCCAGTTGCCCATGATCGTCACCGTGGGCTACGAAGCCTGGCGTCAGAAGGAGAGCAAGGTAGGAGAGGATGTGCCTGAGGCCTGGGGCGAGTGGGAGGAGCGGGCGATCAACTGGGAGACGGTGACTGCAGCCACCCTGGTTGAGTCGGCTGCTGACATCGTCGTGCTGCGTCATCCAGAGTCGGTACGGCGCATCCACGCGATGATTGAGGAGTTGGTGGGAGAGTAGTCGATATCGGTGCGACGCACGTTGAGAGCTATGTACGGGTGCAGAGAAGTTCCGTAAGAGCCCTAAAGGTCGTCAGTGAGCAAATTACGTAAGCGCGTCGTGCGTCGCACCTGTCACATACAGGTAGGTAAGGCTTCCCTGTCTGTGCTTACTTGTCCTTGCCTACTTGTGCGTTTCAGCGGATAGAAGACATTCGAAGGAGAATGGAAACATGGCACTTTCTGGTATTCAGATCTATAAACTGCTGCCTCAGACCAACTGCAAGGATTGCGGCTTCCCTACCTGCCTGGCCTTCGCGATGAAGCTGGCGGCCAAGCAGGCCGATCTAGACAAATGCCCTCACGTATCTGACGAGGCGCGCGAGAAGCTGGCTGAGTCGGCCGCACCACCTGTACAGCTCGTGACCCTCAGCGCCGACGGCAGGGAGGTTAAGTCGGGCAACGAGATCGTGCTATTCCGGCACGAGAAGACGTTCTACAATCCGGCCGGACTATTCATCCGTCTGCGCGACGATCAGCCACTGGATGAGATCCAGACGACTGCCAAGGAAGTGGCGGCCTATTCCGTGGAGTACGTGGGAATGAAGCTGGTGGTCGATGGCTTTGCTGTCGAGGCGACCGGGGATGGCGATGACTTCGCAGCCACAGTGAAGGGCGTGCTGGACGCGGCTGAGCTGCCCCTCATTCTCATCGCCGACGACCCCGCCGTGATGGCAAAGGGACTGGAGGCGGCCGAAGGGACTCAGCCTTTGATCTACGGGGCCACGGCGGATAATTGGGAGGCCTTTGCCGAGCTGGCCAAGGAGCACGACGCGCCGATGGCGATCCGGGCTGACTCTTTGAGCGCCCTGACCGAGTTGACGGAAGGGATTAAGGGGGCCGGCGTGGAGGATATCGTGCTCGACCCTGGTGCGCGAGATCTCCGTTCCTTGCTGGCTTTGCACACGCTGATCCGTCGTATGGCGCTTAAGAAGAACTTCCGCCCCCTGGGCTATCCGATCATCAGTTTCCCCAGCGAGTGTGCCGACGACGAAGGAATGGTCACCGTCGCAGCCACCCAGGCAATCACCAAGTACGGCGGCTTCGTTGTGCTGGATCGGTTCAGCCCAGCCACAGTCTATCCGTTGTTGGTTCTCCGCACCAACATCTACACCGATCCTCAGCAGCCGATCCAGGTTCAGCCAGGTGTTTATGAGATCAACGATCCTCAATCCGATTCGCCGGTCATGGTCACCACGAATTTCTCTATCACCTATTTCTCAGTGGCGAATGAGGTTGACGGGAGCGGTATACCCGGATGGCTTCTGGTAGCTGATGCAGAGGGAATGAGCGTGCTCACCGCCTGGGCCGCCGGCAAGTTTGACGCTGAACGGATCGCCAAAGCGGTCAAGTCCACTGACATGGAGGACAAGATCGATCATCGCAAGCTGATCATTCCTGGTCACGTGTCGGTGCTGCTGGGCGAACTGGAGGAGGAGTTACCAGGGTGGGATATCCAGGTCGGGCCACGAGAGGCAGTAGACCTACCTGGCTATCTGAAGTTATGGCAACCGTCTTAGGTGGGTTTCGGGTCTCAGGTTTGAAAGTAAGAGGGAGTCTTGTGTTCGTCCAATTGAAGGGGAAGGAAAGCGTACACCGGACTCCGTCTTCCCCTGTGTAGATTTCAACTGACAGGGCTGAGCCTGAGACCGAAACATCATAAGCCGTTCACGAAAAACGTCCGAGGACGGATGGATTCCCTCTAGTCTCCCCCACTGGGGGGGAGCGCAAATGTCCGGAGGCAGACAGAAAGCATCTGATGCCGACATACAAGATACGTTTTTTGCCATCTGGCCACGAAGTCGAAGTTCCCGCCGGGACGCTGCTCGGCGATGCCGCTCGACAGGCCGGTGTGGATGTGTTGATGCCATGTGGCGGCCAGGGGCGTTGTGGTCGTTGTGCGGTCGTCATCCAAGAGGGGCAAGTGCGGCGACGTTCCACCCGGCGTCTTTCTCCGGCGGATGTGGAGGCTGGCTATGCCCTGGCCTGTCAGACCACTGTTGAGGGAGACGTCGTTGTCCTCGTGCCGCCGCAGGAGAGGATTGAGCGGCGGCTGAAGGAGGGGAAGCGGGCAGCGAAGGTCACGCTGCCGTTTTCCTACGATCTCCACGATCAGCCACTGCGTAAGTATGCCGTCACTCTGGATCCACCTTCTCTCCAGGACCAGACAGACGATTGGTCCCGCCTGCAGCGGGAACTGGCCCGTCGTCACGACCTGCACGGGATACGCGTCTCTTTGCCAGTGTTGCGTAAGTTGAGTCGGGTGCTGCGGGAGGGAGAGTGGGCGGTCACAGTGGTGGTGGAGTTGGACACATGGGATCGCCCTGACGAGCCCCCTCGCCTGATAGACGTTTTGCCAGGCGAGCACCTGGAGAGCCTGTGGGCGGCGGCGATCGACATCGGCACGACCAGCAACCACGTCTGGTTGGTGGATTTGATCAGTGGCGAGGTGATGGCTCAGAAAGCCGACTACAATGGCCAGATCGCACGAGGAGAGGACGTCATCTCCCGCATCATCTACGCCTCCAAGGGA